>Ga0114931_10002988_pt1 | contig 21448 bp, 21 predicted proteins | sample 2SBtaG_FD_89579 | JGI IMG/M metagenome (GOLD analysis project Ga0114931, IMG submission 89579) | Deep subsurface microbial communities from Kolumbo volcano to uncover new lineages of life (NeLLi) - 2SBTROV14_V59a metaG | ecosystem: Environmental > Aquatic > Marine > Volcanic | place: Kolumbo...
AGCGCTCGCTGGCGTTCTACCGGCGGCTCGGCTTCCGGGTGATGCACGTCTTCGGCGACGGCGTGGCGTCGATCGACCCCGACGCCGACCCGCTGGCCGGCCGCCACGAGGCCGGCGGCGCCCACACCCGCGGCGTGGTGCTGACGCTGGGCGACCACCCGCACTGCTTCACCAAGCTCGAACTGCTCGAGCACGTCGTGCCGCGGACGCTGCCGGACCGGCCGCACGGGCCGCACGAGGTCGGGATCCGCCGCATCGCGCTGCGCTGCAAGGACATCGATGGCGAGGTCGCGCGTCTGCGCGAAGCCGGCGTCGTCTTCGAGACCGAGGTGCTCGGGACGGATTCCGTGGGCGACGCGCGTTACGTCTTCCTGCGCGATCCGGACGGTGCGATCCTCGAACTGATCGAGTTCGGCTGAGTCAGCCGCCGTCCGGGGCACGCTCGGCTGCGATGCCGAAGCGTTCGGAGTAGAAGCGGAAGCGCTCGCGGAGGCGGGCCGCGTCGAGACCGAAGTCGGCGAGGTCGTAGCGGATGCTTCCGTGCTTGCCGCGCGGGTGCGCGGCCATGAACGCGTCCATCGCCGCCCGCGTCCCGGCCTCGAAGGGCTGCTCCGCGAGCGCGTAGATGCGCTCGACCATCGCGACGTCGTCGGCCATGAACGCGTCGAACGCGACGTCGAGGCTGCGGTCCGCCGGGAGCAGTTCGCGGTCGCGGACGCACGCCCGCAACATCCGTTCGATGCGGTCGGCCCAGTACGCGCCGATCGCATGCGGGTCGACCCGCTCCTGCGACAGTCTCGCGCTGTAGGTGATCATCGTCGCGAACGACGCCGTGATCGACACCGGGTCGCGGTGCGTGACGACGAAGGTGGCGTCGGGAAAGGTCCGGAGCAGCGGCGCGAACTGCTCCAGGTGTTGCGGCGACTTCAGGATCCAGCGCTCGCCGCCGCGGAGGTACTGCAGTACGCGGAGGCAGCGCGCGAGGTAGGCGTACCACGGCGTCTGGTCGGTGCGCAGGTACCAGTCGCGCCAGGCGGGAGCCACGGTCGCGAGCGTCTCGAAGTACATCGTCGATCCGCCGATCGCCAGCAGGTCGATCTCTTCGTGGACGTGTTCGGGCCACATGTCGTGCATGCGCTTGAACAGCGGCATCACCTCGTCCTGCATCGCGAGCCCGGCGGCGGCGCGCGCGATTCGCGGGTCGGGCACGACCGCAGCCCCCTGCTCGGCCGGCGGCGGGACGGGTTCCTGCGCCTCCCACCACGGGAGCGAACGCAGCGCCGGATCGGACGAGATCAGGTTGTGGAGGTGGGTGGTCCCGGTGCGGGGCAGCCCGACGATGAAGATGGGCGCACGGATCTCCTGCTCGAGCGCGGCCGGATGCCGCGCGACGAAGTCCTCGAGTATCAGCCGGTTCTTCAGGAACCGCACGAGCTGGGTCCAGCAACTCACCCTGCCCATTGCGGAAAGTCCCGACTCTGTGCCGGCCGAAGCGAGCAGGACCGCGAAGGGTTCCCGGAACCCGTCGTCGCCGAAGTCGGCCAGGCCGGTGGCCGCCGCGGCCTCCTCCATCGCACCTTCGACGCTCCACGGGAGGCCGTCCGCGACCGCTCGCAGTTCCTCGGCCGCGGCCCGGAACGAGGCGGGCAGGACCGGACGGGCGAGGTCGTCGATGTGCAGCGCGGGCGGTCGCAGGGGCGGGGTCCTCGGCGGTGGCGCAGGCGGCCGAGTATGGCACGGGCCTCCGGATCCGATACACCCCAGCCTATGTCGGAGACAGCCGCAGGCGCGATCGGTCTGGTCGTGAACCCGATGTCGGGCCGCGACGTGCGGCGCCTGGTCGGGCGCGCGCAGTCCGAGACGCCCGAGAGCAAGCGCAACCAGCTGCAGCGCGCCGTGGTCGGCGCCGCGGCCGCCGGCGCCGAGCGCTTCTGCTGGGTGCCGGACCTGTTCCGCGTCACCGAGCGCGCGATCGAGTACCTGGACGTGGGCGTCGCGCTCGAGCAGCTCGACATCGGCCGGCTGCGTACGACGCCGGACGACACGATCCGGGCCGTCGCCGCGATGCGGGAAGCCGGCTGCAAGGTGCTCGTGGTGCTGGGTGGCGACGGCACCAACCGCATCGTGGCCAACGCGTGGCCCGATGCGGTGTTGATGCCGCTGTCGACCGGAACGAACAACGTCTTCCCCGAGCACGTCGAACCCACACTGGCGGGCGCTGCGGCCGGGCTCGTGGCTTCCGGGCGGATCGCGGTCGACGAGGTCTCGCAGCCTGCGAAGCTGGTGCGCGTTCGCTATGCGGACGGCGAGGAACGGACGGGCGTGATCGACGCCGTGCTCGTCGCCGACGATCACCCGGGCAGCCTGCTGCCGTTCGACCCGGCCAGGATCCGGGAGGTGGTGCTGGCCCGCGCCGAGCCGGACTCGGTCGGCATGTCGCCGCTCGGCGGGCTGCTCGAGCCCTGCCGGCGCGAGGACGACTTCGGCGTGGTCGTCCACTGCGTGCCGCCGGGAGCCGGCGGGCGTCCCCTGCTGGCCCCGATCTCGCCCGGCATCTACCGCACCGCGCACGTGTCCGGCGTCGAACGCATCGCGCTCGGCGCACCGGTCGGGGTCGAGGGTCCCGGCCTGATCGAGTTCGACGGCGACCGCGAGCGCGTCCTCGGCGCCGGAGAGCGTGCCGAGATCCGCGTCGTCCGCGATGGCCCGCGCGTGATCGACGTGGCCCGCGCTCTGCGGCTCGCGGCCGAGCGCGGCCTCTACGTCGATCGTCACTGGCACGATCACGGAGACCTCGTCGAAGGGGTCCCCGGGTGCTGCTGAAGCGCCTGGCGCTGGGCCTCTCGCTGGCCGCCGCGCTCGGGGCGACCGGTTGCGGCAGTGGCGAGCCCGCGGCCGCCCCCGAGGCGCAGCGCGAGCCGCAACGCCCGCGCGACATCGTGCTGATCGTGATCGACACGCTGCGGGCGTCGAGCGTCGGCGCCTACGCGGGGCAGGACCGCGGGACGCCGGTGCTCGACCGCCTCGCCCGCGAGGGCGTCGTGTTCGAGCGCGCCTCTTCGGCCTCGTCCTATACGCGCGAGTCCGTGCTCTCGCTCTTCACCGGCCGCTTGCCGTCCTCGGTGGGGCGCACCGGGTGGAATGCGGCTCCGGCCGGGGACACGGTGACGTTGCCGTTCTGGATGCGCCGTTCGGGACGCCGCACCGTGCTCGCTAGCGCAAGCGTGATGCTGGAGATGCCCGGGTTCCTGCGCGGCTTCGACGAGAAGCAGTTCGTCGGCGGCTCGCAGAGCGTGAGCCGGCAGAGCCGGCGGCTCAGCGACGTGGCGCTGGCGCACGCGGCCCGGGACCCCGAGCGGCCGCTCTTCCTGTACGTGCACTATCTCGACCCGCACGCACCCTACGATCCGCCCGTGCCGCCGGAACGCCCGCCCGGGTTCCGGCCGATCGCACTCTACGACGCGGTGCGCGGCCACATCGGCCGCCTGCGCGAGAGCGGCTTCGGCCCCGGCGAGGCGCGCTTCGAGGACCTGCGCGCACGCTATGCGGCGGAACTCCGGGACGTCGATGCGGCGGTGGGGCATCTGCTCGAAGGTCTCGCGAAGCAGGGACGGCTCGAACGGGCGCTCGTCGTCGTGACCTCGGACCACGGCGAGGAGTTCCTCGAGCACGGCTACGTCGAGCACGCCTGGACGCTCTACGAGGAGTCGCTCCACGTCCCCCTCGTCTTCCACGCGCCCGGGATGCTGCCGCCGGCGCGGGTCCGCGAGCGCGTCTCCGCCGGCCTCTACGTGCTGCCGTCGATCCTGACGCTCGCGGGCCTCGAGCCGCCGCCCGCGGATGGCCAGGGCCTGTTCCGTTGGGACGGCGGGGCGTGGCAGCCCGACGTCTCGCCGCACCCGATCCACTCGGAACTCGGCATCCAGAACCGGCTGCTGCTTCGGAGCGTGGTGCGCGGATCGGAGAAGGCCATCGTGGCGCGCCGCTGGCTCGAGCCCGAAGAGCGCGCCCGGGCCGTCCGGGAGAACCGCATCGGTCCGCTTCCGGCCGGGGCCCTCCCGCTCGATCCGTGGGGCGCCGTCGTGCACGAGGAGTGCTTCGACCTGGCGGCCGACCCGGGCGAACAGGCACCGCTCGCCGGCCCGCGGTGCCCGGCGGGTCTGCGCGATCTGATCGAAGCGCGCCATCCGGCCACGTCGCGCGCGCCGGAACCGGTGCCGGAGGGTTCGCTCAGCGACGAGGAGCGACGGCGCCTCGAGGCACTCGGATACCTCTGACCCGGATCCGGCATTCCGATCGGCCACGGAGGTGGCGAGGGGTGGGCTCCGGCTCATGGCTCGCCCCTGATAGGCACTGGTCGGAGGGAGTCACTCGGGTGATCCAAGACACCGGGAACAGACGAGTGGCCCTGCTGCGCTTTACTTCGCCTGCGCCCACCCCTCGCCACCTCCGTGGCCGATCGCAACGCCCGATCCGGGCTGTCCGCGCCGCGCCGCCGGAGTCACGCCAGCGTGCCGAGGTCGATGTCGTAGAGCTCGGCTACGTTGTCGCACAGGATCGCTCGCTTCTGTTCCGGGCTCAGCTGCTGCGTGTGTTCCGCCAGCATCTCCTGGCTCCAGGGCCAGGTGCTGTCGCTGTGCGGGAAGTCGTTGGCCCACATCAAGCGCTTCCAGTTCATGAAGTCGGCCACCTTGAACGCGACCCAGTCGTCCTGGAAGGTCGTGTAGATGTGCTCGGCGAAGTACTCGGAGGGCAGGCGCTTCAACTCCTGGCCCGGCTGCAGCCAGTGTCGGTGCCGCTTGTAGCCGTGGTCCATCCGGTACATGTAGTGCGGCACCCAGCCGGCGTCGGCCTCGACGCAGACGATGCGCAGGGCCGGGTGGCGGTCGAAGACGCCCCCGTAGATCAGCGTGCCCATGATGTCCTGGCAGCCGCGCACGATGTTCAGGAAGCCGTTCAGGCGCGGCCCGCGGTTCCGGGCGCCGAACGAGGATGCGCTGTCGGTCAGGATGTGGAACGAGAGGGGCAGCCCGAGTTCGACCGCCTTGTCCCAGAACGGGTCGTAGATCGGCGAGTCGTAGTCTTCGAGGGCGGGGTTTCCGGGCATCATCACGCCGCGAAGACCGAGCCGGTGGACCTCTTCGAGTTCCGCGATGCCGTCCTCGACCGTGCGCATCGAGACCTGGCCCGCGCCGAGCAGGCGCGCCGGGTACGGCTCGCAGTACGCGGCGAGCCAGCGGTTGTACGCGGCGAAGCACGCCTTCTTGTAGTCGAAGTCCGGGTGGTTGCAGAGCACCATCCCCACGGTCGGGTAGATGATCTCGGCCGCCACGCCGTCCCGGTCCTGTTCGGGAATCCGCGCCTCGGGGTTCCAGCCGCCCGGGTGCATGTCCTCGAAGCGCACGCCCGAGATGCGGATCTCTTCGGGGGGCTTGCCCGCCGCGGCGACGAGGCCCATCGCGACCGGGCGGTCGAGCCCGTCGATCACGAAGACGTCGCCGAGCTTCTCGATGTACTTCATCTGCGGGGCCCGGTCCTTCCACTTCGCCTCGATGTGGTCCGTGTAGGTGTTCGCGGGCTCCGCGACGTGGCTGTCGGCGGAGATGATCGGATGGTCGGCCACGGTCATGGCAGGGCTCCTGTGGGCAGCCGCCGGCGGGCGAACTGTGCCCACCAGTGTACCCTGGGTGGCCGCAGAGGAGAGCGCCGTGAAGTTCGGTCTGATGTACGCCAACGTCGGGCCCTTCGGAACCCCCGAAGGCCTGACCCACCTGGCCCGATCGGCCGAGGCCGCGGGCCTCGAGTCGCTGTGGACCGTCGAGCACGTGGTCGTGCCCACCGGGTACCAGAGCGCGTACCCGTACAGCGCGGACGGCAAGATGCCGGGCCCGGAGCAGTCGCCGATCCCGGATCCGTTCGTCTGGCTCTCCTACGCGGCGGCGGTGACGGAGACGATCCGCATCGGCACCGGCGTGCTGATCCTCCCGCAACGCCATCCCTTCTACGTGGCGAAGGCGGTCGCGTCGCTCGACGTGCTCTCGAAGGGCCGCGTCGAACTCGGCGTGGGCATCGGATGGCTCGAGGAGGAGTTCACGGGCCTGGGCGTCGCGTTCAAGGAGCGGGTCGGCCGGACGGAGGAATCGATCGGGGCACTGCGGTCGCTCTGGAGCGAGGGGCCTTCCGAGGTGAAGGGCCGCTACTACCGATGGAACCCGGTCGAGTCGAACCCGAAGCCGGTCGCGGGAAGGGTCCCGATCCACGTCGGCGGGCACGTCGAAGGCGCCGCCCGCCGCGCCGCGCGCCTGGGCGACGGCTTCTTCCCGGCGCGCCCCGAATCCCTGGACGCCAACCTCGCCGCGCTTCGCGACGAGTGCGAGAAGATCGGACGCGACCCGGACGAGATCGAGATCAGTACCGGCGGCGCCTTCACGCTGGACGCGGTCCGGAAGCTCGAGGACAAGGGCGTCTCGCGCATCGTCACCGGACCGCCCGGCTTCACGCCCGACCAGATCGAGAAGGGCTTCGACACCTGGGTCGACCAGGTCTTCTCGAAGTTCTAGGACCGGAACGATGGGACGACTCGACGGCAAGGTGGCCATCGTCACGGGCACGGCGCGCGGCACCGGCGAACAGATCCAGCGCCTGTTCGTCGAGGAGGGGGCCCGCGTGCTCGGCGTGGACGTGCGCGACGAGCTCGGCCGCGCGGTCGCCGCGTCGCTGGGAGAGGAAGCGGCCTACCGCCACGTCGACGTGCGCGAGGCCTCCGACTGGGCCGCGGCGGTGGCGGACGCGGAGGGCCGCTTCGGCCCGGTCGACGTGCTGGTGAACAACGCCGCGGTGCTCGAGGTGGCATCGTTCGAGGAGCACACCGTCGAGCGCATGCGCGAGGTGCTCGACGTGAACCTCGTGGGTCCCTTCCTGGGCATGCAGGCCGTCCTCCCGGGCATGACCGGGCGTGGCGCGGGCTCGATCGTGAACGTCGGCTCGATCGACGCGCTCGAGGGCGAGGTCGGCATCGCGGCCTACGGCGCCAGCAAGTGGGGGCTGCGCGGCTTGACCAAGTGCGCGGCCCTCGAGCTCGGCCGGCGCGGCGTGCGCGTGAACCTGGTCGCCGCGGCGCCCGGCAGCGAGGAGATGTCGAAGCCCTTCTTCGAGGCGACGGCGACCCGGATCAAGGCCTTCGTCGATGCGGGCGGAAAGCTCGAGCTGGGGGGCGCCCCCACCCTGCCGATGGGTCGTGGCGTGGGCACGATCGGCCACGTCGCCCGGATGTGCGCGTTCCTGGCCTCGGATGACGCGGGCTTCTGCAACGGCGGCGACTACGCCGTCGACGGTGGCTTCACTGCGGGCCACATCTTCCCGGGCACGCCGGGTACCTACGGACCGTAGCGGCGGATCACACCCGCTCCCGTTCGGTCTGCGTCAGGGTCTCGGTCAGCATGAAGGTGGCCGACGCGCGGCAGACGACGCGGTCCTGCTGGTCGGTCAGGGTCGATTCCACGAACGCGGTGCGGCGGGTCATCGTCAGCACGTTCGCCTCGGCGCGCAGGTGGCCGGTCTGCACCGGGCGGAAGTAGTTGATCTTGGCCTCGAGGGTCGCACAGCCGCGGCCTTCCGGCAGCTTCGAGATCACGGCGCGACCCATCGCGGTATCGAGGATCGTGAAGAAGACGCCGCCGTGGACGCGCTCGGCCGGGCTCATGTGGAGGGGCAGGACCGGACACTCCATCACGCAGCGCCCGCTCCCGGAGCTCGTCATGGTGATTCCGATCCGGTCGGTGAAGTTCGTCATCCGCGGACGATGCACGGCCGGACGCCGGGTCGCAAGCGGCTCGCTACCGTCAGGGCCATGCTGCGTCTCCGGTCCCTCGCGCTCGTGATCGCCCTGGGCGCTTCGCACGCGGTGGCGATCGAGCCCGGCTCGCTCCGCTTCGTGCGGGAGGGAAACAGCATCGACGTGCCCAAGGACGAGCTCGCGCGTGCCTGCGGGCCCACGGTCGTGCAGGTCGACGACCCGTACTACGCCGGTCCGAAGCGCTTCCGGGCCTGCGCGCTCGAAGACGTGCTGGCGCGGGGTTTCGGTGCCGCGGACGCGGTCGCCGGCGGCGACGTGCTGTTGCGCGCGGCCGATGGCTACACGCGTGCCGTCTCCGGCGACCAGTTGTTGCTGGGCGGCGCGTTCCTGGCCTTCTCGGACGCCGATCGGGCCGAAGGCTTCGCGCCGATCGATCGGCGCCAGGTGGATCCCGCTCCGTTCTACCTGGTGTGGCGGGGGGTGGGACGCAACGACACCAGCGCCTGGCCGTGGCCCTATCAGCTCGCGGCCATCGAGATCGTCCCGTTCGAACGGCGCTTTCCGCACACGGTGCCGGAGGGCGCTTCGCCCGGGTCGCTGCCGCGCCGCGGATACGCGCTCTTCCGCGACGAGTGTTCCGCGTGTCACGCGATCAACGGCGAGGGTGGAAAGGTGGGGCCGGACCTGAACGTTCCGCGCAACATCACCACCTATCGTCCGGCCGCGCAGCTGCGCGCGTTCATTCGCAGGCCGCAGAGCTTCCGCTACACCAGCATGCCGTCGCACGAGCACTTGAGCGCGGACGACCTCGACGCGCTGCTGGCCTACCTCCGCTACATGGCGACGCGCCAGTACGACCCGGGAGGCCCCGACCATTAGCCGCTTCGAGACGATCGGCGTGCTCCACCCCGGCGAGATGGGGGCCAGCGTCGCGGCGGCCGCCGCCGCCGGGGGCGCGCGCGTGCGCTGGTGCACCGCGGGCCGCAGCGCGGAGACCCGGCGGCGTGCCGAGGCCGCGGGTCTCGAAGCCGTGCCCGACCTCGCCGCGCTGTGTGCGCACTCCGATCTGCTGCTGTCGGTGTGTCCGCCCGACCGCGCGGCCCGGCTCGCCGCCGATGTCGCCCGCTGCGGCTTCGCGGGAACGTTCGCGGACCTGAACGCGGTGTCTCCCCGGACGACCCGTTCGCTGGCGGACGTCTTCGCCCCGGGGCCTGTGCGCTTCGTCGACGGCGGCCTGATCGGTCCGCCCGCGTGGCGCCCGGGGACGACGCGCCTGTACCTGTCGGGGGCGCGGGCAGCGGCCGTGGCCGCCTGCTTCGCGGGGACGCCGCTCGAAGCCTGCGTGGTCGGCGGGTCGATCGGGGCGGCCTCGGCGCTGAAGATGGTCTTCGCGGCCTGGACCAAGGGGACCACGGCGCTCCTGGCCGCGACGCTGGCCGCGGCGGAGGCGAACGGGGTGCAGGCCGATCTGCTGGCGGAATGGGAGAAGACCCAGCCGTCGTTGCCGGGTCGGGCGCGCGGCCTGGCGCCCGCGGTCGCCGCGAAGGCGTGGCGATTCGAGGGCGAGATGCGCGAGATCGCCGGGACCTTCGAGCAGGCCGGCCTCCCCGGCGGCTTCCACGTGGCCGCGGCCGAGGTCTATTCCCGCCTCGCGGGCTTCAAGGGGGCCGATCCCCCGGAGCTGGCCGCACTGTTGGCGCGCCTGCGCAAATCCGCCGATTGATGCACCTTCGGCCCTCGCGACCCGTGCCCGCTTCCCGAGAGGACGTCCGATGACCGACCTTCCCGCCGCGATGCCGCTCGTGTCGGCGATTCCGGGCGCCTGCCAGCGTCCCGCACCCGGGCCGCGATCGTGAAGCGCGCGCTCGTGCTGGGGGGCGGAGGCGTCGTCGGCATCGCCTGGGAGACGGCCGTGGTCGGGACGTTGTTGGAACACGGGGTCGATCTGCGCGAGGCCGACCTCGTGGTCGGGACGTCCGCGGGCTCGATGGTCGGCACCCGCATCGCCGCCGGGCACGACGTCCGCACGCCGCCCGAACGCGCGCTGAAGGTGCCGGTGCCCGACGGCGGGCCCGACCTGGCCGCCCTCGGCAGGATCTTCTCGCACTGGAGCGCGCTCACCGAGACCACGCCGCAGGACTGCGCGACGATCGGGGCCTGGGCGATCGACGCGCGCACGGGTCCCGAGGCGGAATGGATCGCAGCGACCGGCGGAAGCCTCGGCGTCCCGGACTGGCCCGGCACCGCGCTCCGACTCTCGACCGTCGACGCCCGGAGCGGCGCGCGCGCTCTCTGGGGCGGCGGCGACGCGGTCCCGCTCGCGCGCGCGGTGGCCGCTTCCTGCGCGGTTCCGGGCATGTTCCCGCCGGTCGAACTCGCCGGGCGCCTGCACATCGACGGCGGCGTCTGGAGCGGGACCCATGCGGACGCGGCCGCCGCGATCGCGCCGGACCGCGTCGTCGTGATCGCGCCCATCACCGAGGGGACCGCGGCCTTCGGGCCGCTCGCCGATCGCGCCCTCGCCGCGGAGGTGCGCGTCTGCGAGCAGGCGGGCGCGCGCGTGGTCGTGGTACGACCCGAGGCGGCCGAGAAGGCCGCGTTCGGCCCGGACCTGATGTCGCCGGCCGCGGCCGAGAAGGCCGCGGAAGCCGGGATCGTGCGCGCGCGCGGTCTCGCCGAGGGCGCGCTCGCGGGCTGGAACGGATGAGCCTCGCGGTCCGTCCGCTCGCGGGCGCACTCGGCGCCGAGGTCGTCGGAACCGACGTGACCCGTCTCGGCCGGGGCGAACGCGCGGCCCTGCGGACCGCGTTCCTCGAGCACCACGTGCTCGTCATCCGCGACCAGTCGCTCGGACGCGCGGAGCAGCTCGCGTTCGCGCGCGAGTTCGGCGAGCCCGAGGTGCACCCGATCGTCGAGGGGATGGACGAGCATCCCGACGTCATCCGCGTCCACAAACCCGCGGGCGCGTCCGCGAGCTTCGGCGTCGGCTGGCACACCGACAACTCGTTCTTCGCGGAGCCGAGCGGCGCGACGGTGCTCTATGGCGAGGTCGTCCCCCCGGTCGGGGGCGACACGCTCTACGCGAACATGGAGCGCGCGTGGGAGGCCCTTTCGGAGACGCTTCGCGGGTGCCTGGACGGGCTCCTGGGCATCCACAGTGCCCGCCGCGCCTACGACCCGGCGCTGGTGGGACGGGAGAAGTACGAGGGCAAGGGGCCATTGACCTACCGTCTGTCCGATGCGATCGACCAGGAGGTCCGGCACCCGGTCGCGCGCACGCATCCCGAGACGGGGCGGAAGAGTCTCTACGTGAATCCGATGTTCACGGTCGGGATCGAGGGCATGCGCCGCGCGGAGAGCGACGCGCTGCTCGCGTTCCTGTTCGACCACGCCGCGGCCCCGGACTTCGGCTGCCGCGTCCGCTGGGAGCCCGGGACCGTGACGGTGTGGGACAACCGCTGCGTCTGGCACTACGCGTTGGACGACTATCGGGACCACGAGCGCCTGATGTATCGCGTGACCCTGGCCGGCGAGCGGCCGCGCTGACGATGGCGCTGCGCTTCCTCGTCTGCGACGCGTACGACGTGGCCGGAAGGGAGTCCCTCGCGGCCGCCGGGTGCACCGCGGCCGGCGAACTCTACGCGCGTCTGCTCCGGCGCTTGCAGCCCGGCTGCGAGGTCGGGATCGCGTTTCCGGCGGACGCGGGAGGCGACCCGGACCACGCCCTGGCCGGCGCGGACGGCGTCGTCTGGACCGGCTCGAGCCTGACGATCCACCGCGAACGGGATCCGCGCATCCGGCGCCAGCTCGCGCTGTGCCGCGCCGCGTTCGCGGCCGGGGTGCCGCAGTTCGGCAGCTGCTTCGCCGCGCAGCTCGCAGTGACCGCGGCCGGCGGCTCGTGCGCCCCGAATCCGAAGGGCCGGGAGTTCGGGGTCGCGGCCGGCATCACGCCGAATGCGGAAGGGAAGGCCCACCCACTGTTCCAGGGCAAGGCGATTCCGTTCGACGCGCTGACCAGTCACGAAGACGAGGTCGTGCGGATGCCTCCCGGCGCCACCGTGCTGGCCTCAACGCGTGGAGTGCGGTGCAGGCCGTCGACGTGCGTCACGCACGCGGGGTCTTCTGGGCGGTCCAGTATCACCCCGAGTACGACCTGCGCGAGGTCGCCCGTCTCACCGCGCTGCGCAAGACCCAGCTGATCGCCCAGGGCCGGTTCCGCGACGATGCCGACGCCGCGGACTGGGCCGCGCGCATGGAGGCGATCGAAGCCGGGCAGGGCGACGCAGCGGGTCTCGACCCCGGCGTCGCGGACGCGGCAGCGCGCAGCCGCGAAGTCGCGAACTGGATCGCGCACCAGGTCGAGGGACGTCGCTAGAGGGCGCCCGGCCGGACCAGGCTGTCGCTGCCCCCGTCCGCGTGCAGGACCGCGCCGTGCACGTAGCGCGCGTCCGGCCCGAGCAGGAAGGCGATCACGCTGGCCATCTCTTCCGGCGGCGCGCTGCGGCCGAGCGGGATCGGCATCGCCTTCACGCCCTCCGACATCGCGGGCGTGTCGTAGATCCGGTCGAGCATGGGCGTGTCGATCCGCCCCGGGCAGAGCGCGTTCAACCGCACGCCGGCGTCGCCCCACGGCTGTGCGCTGGCGCGCACCCGCAGCGCGAGGGCGCGCTTCGCGACGCAGTATGCGGTGTTGCCGTCGTGGCCCGCGATCGCGGCGACGGCCGCCTCCTCGTCGCCCGCCAGGCACGCGTCGCGGGCGGCCGGGACGGCCAGGTCCGGCATCACGTCCGCGTAGACGGCCCCGATCGACGAGATGGCGACGGCGGCCGGTTCGCGGCCGCGCGCCAGCAGGGGGCGCAGGTCCTCCAGGATCTGCAGCGCGCCGAAGTAGTTCACGCGCAGGATCGGCCCAGCCTCGCAGTACGGTCCGAGCGCGGCCCCGGAGACCAGGCCGTCGAGGCTCCCGCCCGCGCGCAGGGCGACGGCCTCGGCCGCGTGGCGGCGGCCTTCGGCGGTTCCGAGGTCGGCGGTGACGTCGCAGGGCTGCACGTCGACGCCGATCACGTCGTGGCCGTCGCGCTTCAGCCGCGCCGAGAGCGCGGCGCCGATGCCCGAGGCGGCGCCCGTGATCGCGATGGTTCCCATCTAGGCGCGCTCCCGGATCAGGCGGAGCAGATCGTCCTCGAAGCCGAAGTCGAACGTCTGCGTCTCGGGCCGTTCCGTCGCCGCGTACCAGCGCCAGGTCTGCTCGATGGCGCCCCGCGTCGTGTACTCGGGTTCCCAGCCGACGTGGCGCCGCAGCTTGTCGACCGAGAAGAACGCACTCTGGTCCCAGTGGTAGAGGTGCGGCGCGATCTGCTGCACCAGCATCGTGAGCAGGAAGCGCGTGACCATCACCGGGTCGGGCCGTTCGGTCCCGCGCGTGTCCGCGGACGCCTTGACCCGGGTCATCTTCACCGAGACCCGGCCGTTCCACAGGTCGTCCATCAGGTCCGCCGGGACGAAGACCTTGCGCGCCTCGCGGCCCAGGATCTCGCTGCAGAGGTCGACGTAGCCCTCCTGGGTGAAGGTGTCCTTTCCGGTCAGCGAATAGCGTTGGCCGAACGTCACGGGCTGCCCCAGCACCATCCGCAGCGCGCGCGCCTGGTCGTCCACGTGGCCGATCTGCTGGATCGTCCGCCCGCGGCCCGGAATCAGGATCTCGCGGCCCTGCAGGAAGCGCTGGAACATGCGCTGCTCGCGGTCGGGCAGGATGTTGTTCGGACCCATCACCATCGAGAACGCCACCACGGTGGCCGGGAAGCCGTTCTCGCGGTGCTCGCGGAACAGGATGTCCTCGCACGCCAGCTTGTTGCGGCCATACTCGTTCTGGCGCGCGGAGGCATCGACCGGGTGGTCCTCGGTGATCGGGAGGACGTCCGACGGAGCGTAGATCACGGACGAACTCACGAACACGTAGTGGGTGATGCGTCCCTTGAAGAGCTCGACCATCAGTTCCACGTCGCCCGGGAGGTAGGCCGAGACGTCGACCACGGCGTCGAAGTGCTCGCGGCCGAGCACGTCGCGCATCTGCTCGTGGTCGGTGCGGTCCGCGATCAGGCGGCGGACCCCGGTCGGGACCACGGCCTGGCTCTTGCCGCGGTTCACGATGGTGACGTCGTGCCCGGTCCGGGCGAGTTCGCGCACCAGCGCCAGGCCGTTGAACTGGGTGCCACCCATCACCAGGACTCTCACGTGTGCTCCTTCGCTGCGCGCGGGACCGGAGGATACCGCGCCGGCCGCTAGCCGCTGCGGCGTTCGAGCGAATCGACGCGGCTGCCGAGGACGCCGGGCATGTACTCGATCAACTCGACGATCAGCCCGTCCGGATCGCGGCAGCAGACCACGGCCTCGATGCCGGTCGGCGCGTCCGGGCCGCGCGGCGGGGTGATGAACTCGATTCCGCGCGCGGACAGGTCGGCGTACGCGGCGCGGACGTTGCGGGTCCGGATCGCGATGATCCGCGGCACCCGTTCGGCGATCGGACGCGCCGACGGCGGCTCGGGGGCGGGTTCGAGCCACTCGAGGAGGTCGATCCGCACGTGTTCCGGGCCCTCGCCCAGCGCCAGCAATGCCCCCTTGCCCTGCGCGCGCGTCAACCCGAACTGCGTCGCGACGTAGTCGGGCCAGATCACGTCGCGATTGTCGCGCAGCACGCGGAAGCCCAGCGTGGTGTAGAACCCGAGCGAGCGCTCGAAACGGCTGGCCGTCACGGTGAAGTGGAAGACGTGCTCGTAGCCCCATTCGGGGGTCTCGGTCATCGGGTTGCCTCCAGGGGCTGGTCCCGGGCATCATGCCGCAAGACCTGCCGAGGAGGCGACCATGAGCGAGCCCTATACCCCCGACCGCATGCGCGCGGTCTACGAGAAGACCAAGAACTGGGGACGATGGGGGGCCGAGGACGAAATGGGCGCCCTCAACCTGATCACGCCCGAAAAGCGCCGCGAGGGCGCCGCCTGCGTCGTCTCGGGCGAGACCGTGAGCTGCGCGCTCGAGCTCCCGGTGACGCCCTCGGTCGAGAATCCGCACCCGGCCCTGCACATGATGATCCAGGCCGGGGACGACTGCCTGATCCCGGGCGTCAACTTCGAGTCCGTGATGGACTTCGTGGGCGTCGCGTTCCACGGGATGGCGACCTCGCACATGGACGCGCTCTGCCACGTCTTCGTCGACGAGCAGATGTACAACGGCTTCTCGAAGGACGAGGTCAAGAGCACGGGCGCGCGGCGCGGCAGCATCATGTGCGCGCGCGACGGCATCAGCTCGCGCGGCGTGCTGCTCGACATCCCGCGCTCGCTGGGCGTCGAGTGGCTCGAACCGACCCACGCGGTCACGGTGGCCGAACTCGAAGCCGCCGAGGCCGAGCACGGCGTCCGGGTCGGCGAGGGCGACATCCTGCTGTTCGGCACCGGCCGGGACGCGCGACGCCGCGCGCTGGGCCCCTGGAGCCCGATCGAGGTCGGCCTCGCCGGGATGCACGCCGAGTGCGTCGAGTGGTTGCACGAGCGCGGCGTCGCGATGCTCGGGAGCGACGGCGTCCAGGACGCGATGCCCGCGAGCGGCATCGAGGGCTGGCCGATGCCGGTCCACCAATGCGGGCTCGTCGCGATGGGCCTGCATCTGCTCGACAACCTGCGGCTCGACAGCCTCGCGGAGGCCTGCGCGCGCAACGGCCGCTGGGCGTTCCAGCTGAACGTGGCCCCGCTCCGGGTCGACCGCGGTACGGGTTCTCCCGTGAATCCGATCGCGGTGCTCTAGCGCGCGGCGCCGGTCTTGCGGTCGAGCTGCGCGCGTTCGTGCTACCCAGGGGGCCTCCCGAAACGGTCGCGCCCGGTGCGCGCCTGCGGGACGGAGGACGCGAGGGCCGTGGATCCCGGCGAAGCGATGCAGCAGTCCCCGCCCCGGCGGTGGCGCGCGTGAGCGGGGCGCCCCCGCTCGCGGGCCTGCGCGTCGTCGACCTGACGCGCTACCTGGCCGGTCCGTTCTGCACCCAGCTGCTGGCCGACTACGGCGCCGATGTCGTGCGGGTCGATAGCGTGCGCGGGCGCGAGTTCGCCGACGCCGAGGGCCGCGACACCTACTTCTTCCTGACCGCGAACCGGGGCAAGCGCTCGATCGCGCTCGACCTGCGCAGCGCGGGCGGCCGCCGGATCGTGGAGCGCCTGCTCGAGGGCGCCGACGTGCTGGTCGAGAACTTCCGGCCCGGTGTGCTCGAGGCGCTCGGGCTCGATCCGCAGCGCCTGCGGACGCAGCACCCCCGGCTCGTGATCGCGCGCATCTCGGGCTTCGGCAGCACCGGGCCCTATCGCGACCGTCCCGGCTTCGACCAGATCGCCCAGGGCATGAGCGGGCTGATGGCGCTGACCGGGACTGTCGAGAGCGGACCGACGCGCAGCGGCATCGCGATCTCGGACGTGCTCGGCGGGATGTTTGCGGCGCAGGGGATCGCGTGGGCGCTGCTCGCGCGGGAACGCACCGGCCAGGGGCAGGTGGTCGAGGCGTCCCTGCTCGAGGCGAGCCTGGGCGTGCTGACCTGGGGCGCCGGCCGCTTCTTCGAGCGCGGCGAGAACCCGGGGCCCGCGGGTCAGCACCACCCGCTGTCGTCGCCCTACGGCCGCTTCCGCGCGCGCGACGGCTACCTCAACATCGCGGCCGGCAACGACGCGATGTGGCGCAAGGTGGCCGACGTGCTCGGGCACCCGGAATGGTGCGGCGACCTGCGCTTCGCGACCCCGGCCCGGCGGGTGCGCGCGCGCGACGCGCTCACGGCCGAGATCGAGCGCGTGCTCGCCGGCCGCGACGTCGCGGACTGGGTCACCGCCTTCAACGACGCCGGCGTCCCGTGCGGGCCGGTCCTCTCCATCGAGGAGGTGTTCAGGGATCCGCAGGTGCTCGCGCGAGACATGCTGGTCGAGATGGCGCATCCGACCCTGGGCACGATCCGGGGCACCGGGCTGCCGGTGAAGCTCAGCGAGAGCCCGGGGCGGATCGATCGTCCGCCCCCGCTCCACGGGGAGCACGGGGCCGAGATCCTGCGCGAGGCCGGATTCGACAGTGAGGCCATCGACGCGCTGCGGGCCGCGGGCGCGGTGAAGCTGCCGTAGACTCCGGCGGTTCCCCTTCCGACCAGGAGGTGCCCGTGCCGGGACCGCTCGCAGGAATCCGTGTCGTCGACTTCTCGGCGGTGGTATCGGGGCCGCTCGCGACGATGATGCTGGCCGATCAGGGCGCCGACGTGGTGAAGATCGAGCCGCCCGGCTACGGCGACATCATGCGGACCGGCGTCTACCGCCGCGGGGGCCTGGCGGCGTTCTACTTGAACTGCAACCGCAGCAAGCGCGGCATCGTGCTCGACCTGCAGCAGGAGGCCGGCCGCGAGGTCGCCCGCGAACTCGTCCGTGGCGCCGACGTCTTCGTCCAGAACTGGCGGCCGGGCGCCGCCGAGCGCCTCGGCCTGGGCTGGGAGGACCTGCGTGCGATCAATCCCCGGCTCGTCTACTGCTCGGTCACCGGATACGGTCCGGACGGACCCTATGCGCAGCGCCGCGTCTACGACCCGATCATCCAGGGCCTCACCGGGCACGTGGCGATCCAGGAGAGCCCGGACGTGCCGATCCCGGACCTGGTCCGCAACATCGTCGCCGACAAGTCGAGCGCCTACACTGCGGCCCAGGCGATCACGGCCGCGCTGTTCGCGCGGGAGCGCGGCGCGGGAGGACAGCAGATCGAAGTGCCGATGATCGACGCGTCGTTGGCCTTCTTCTGGCCGGACGGGATGATGAAGCACACGCTGAAGGGCGGGGGCATCGTCGAGGGCCCCGCGCTCTACGACGTCTACCGGCTCTGGGAGACCGCCGACGGCCGAATCATCTGGTTCGCCACCTCGGACTCCGAATACTTCGGGCTGTTCCGCGCGCTCGGCCATCCGGAATGGTGCGAGGACGAGCGCTTCTCGACGATGAAGGCGCGCACGAAGAACGGCACCGAACTCGGAGCCGAGCTGTTGAAGGCCATCGCGACCTTCCCGACCCGGGAGCTCCACCAGCGGATGCTGGAGGAGGACGTCCCGGCCGGCGCGGTGCTCAGCATCGAGGAAGTGCTCGAGGACGAGCAGCTCCGGCACAACGAGGCCATCGTCGACGTCGATCACCCGGTGGCCGGGCCGATGCGGATGGCCCGGCCGGCCGCGCGCTTCCACGGGACGCCCCAGGAGCCCAGCCGTCTGGCACCGGAGCTGGGTGAGCACACGGAGGAAGTCCTCGCGGAGCTCGGCTACGACCCCGCGCGGATCGAGGCGCTTCGCTCCGAGGGGGTGATTCCGTGAGCGTCCGGGTGCCCGCATGAAGTTCGGTCTCGCGCTCGCGCAGGCGAACCCCGCCGCCCACCTGGAGATCGCGCAGGCGGCCGAAGCGTCCGGCTACGAGTCGGTCTGGGCGTCGGAACACCTCGTGCTTCCGGTGGACATGGCCGGCTCGCCCCATCCGGGGAGCGAGGCACCCCCGATCCCGCCCAGCGTTCCGATCCACGATCCGTTCGCGTGGCTCTCCTTCCTCGCGGCGCACACCGAGCGCCTGCGCCTCGGCCTGAACGTCTACCTGCTCGGGATCCGGCATCCCTTCTCGGCCGCGCGCGCGGTCGCGACCCTCGACCACGTCTCGCGCGGCCGCGCCGAGATCGGGATCGGCGCGGGCTGGCTGCGCGAGGAGTGGACCGCGGCCGGTCTCGACCCCGCGACGCGGGGCCGGCGCCTGGACGAGGCACTGCTCGTCTGCAAGCGCCTCTGGAGCGAGCCCACGGTCGAACACCACGGGGAGTTCTTCGCCTTCGACGAGGTCGCCTTCGAGCCGAAGCCCGTGCAACGCCCGTGGCCGCGGATCCACGTGGGCGGGGAGAGCGATGCGGCGCTGCGGCGCGCCGTGCTCCACGGCGGGGGGTGGCTCGGTCTCTCGCACACGCCCGAGAGCGCGGCGGCGGTGCTCGCGCGGCTGCAGGCGATCCGCGAGGACCACGAACTGGAGCGCGACGCCTTCGAGGTCACCGTCCAGGCGCCGGCGCCCGACGCGGCCGCGATCGCGGCGTTCGAGCGTCTCGGCGTCGATCGCCTGATCGTCCATCCCTGGTCGCGGAGCCGCGAGGCCGTCGCGGCGCTCCGCGACTACGCATCGTCGCTGGAGCTGGCGGCGCGGTGACGGCGCCCGGTCGACGGGCGCGGTTCCGTCCCTAACGACGCACCACCTCCAGCAGCGGTTCGAGGTCGATCTCGTCGATCGCGGGGAGGTGGCGTTCGATCACGTCCGCCCGGAGGCGCTCGCACAGCGCGGGACGGAAGAAGTGCTCGGCCTGGAGCACCGCGTAGTTGAGCAGGAAGAAGCGATAGGCCTCGCGGACGAACGCGATCTCGGCCGGCGAGAGCGGCCAGACCTCGTGATAGGCCTCGAGGAAGCGGACGAAGCGCGGATCCGCGAAGGAGTCCGCGTCGTAGGTGAAGACCGTCCGGTCGCCCCGCGCGCTGACGACCCGCGAGAGGAAGTAGAAGTCCAGCACCCGCGGCTCGATGCGGAACCAATCATAGTCCCAGCGGCTCGCCAGGTGCAGGCGCCCGGGCCCCCGGGCGATCGAGAAGTTGCCCAGGTTCCAATCGACCAGCAGCGGAACGCGGTCGAAGCCGTGATAACCGTCGCGATCGGTGTTCCACAGGAATGCGTCGCAGTGCTCGCGGAGGAAGTGCGCGGAAGCCCGGCCGATGCCGCGCGCCTCGCACCACTCCGGGTGCTCGAGGTGCTCCCGCAGCCGGGCGATGTCGCTGCCGAGGCTCTTCCAGGTGGGGTCGAGGCCGACCGCGGCGCTGGCGCGGTGGAACGCTGCGATCTCGCGCGCGAGCGGCCCGATGTCGGCCTCGTCCAGGATCGCGGGCAGCGGCTCCCCGGCGCCGACGTCCTCGTAGAACGCGATCCAGGCCGGCCCCTGCTGGTGGACGAACGCGACGTCGCCCCGGTGGAGGACGTCCGCGAGTGCGCCCTCGAAGCGGGTCTTGCGCAGACCCCGGGACCAGGCGTGGATGCGTTCGTGGTCCTGGCGGAAGTGCACGAAGGATCCGTAGGAGGAGGCCTTGGCGACCACGCTGCGGCCGTCGTCGAGCCGTACGCGGTAGACGCGATTGGTCGAGACCGATGCGCTGATCTCCTCGACTCCCACGATCCGCTGCGGACCGCCCCACGCGTCCCATCCCTCGGCCACGATGTCCGGCGTGTCCACGGTTCCTCCTGCAGTGTGGCGGCGCGCGCAACGGTACCGGCTCGCGCGTCGGGCGGCGATGGAGGGTCGTGCCTGGGCTCGGCTACGCTCGGTCTCCGATAGGAGGGAAGGTCGATGGAGTCGTTCGCGGGCAAGGTGGCCGTCGTCACCGGTGGTGGAAGCGGAATCGGACGCGGGATCTCGCTCGCGCTCGCGGACGAGGGGATGACGGTGGCCGTCGCCGACCTGCGCGACGCGGCTGCAGACGCGGTGGCGGCCGAGATCGGAGCGGTCGGCGGTGCCGCATTCGGCGTCGCTGTCGACGTGACGTCGGTGGATTCCCTGGAATCGGCCCGCGCCCAGATCGAGGCGCAGGCCGGCGGCGTCGATCTGCTCTGCGCGAACGCGGGCGTGCTGGCCCGGATCGCGCCCCTCGACCAGCACACGCTGGAGGACTGGGAGTACACGCTGTCGGTCAACGTGATGGGCGTCGTCAAGACCGTCAACGCGTTCCTGCCAGCGCTCCGCGCGCGGGCGCCGGATGCCCACATCGTGAACACGGCCTCGCTCGGCGGCCTGATCGCGACCGAGGGCTTCCCGATCGGGGCCTACATCGCGAGCAAGTACGCGTGCGTCGGTTACAGCGAGATGCTTCGCACCGAACTCGCCGGCGAAGGGATCGGCGTCTCGGTGCTGTGTCCGGGCGTGGTGGCTTCCGACCTGGTGACGACCTCCAACGAGAACCGCCCCGCGCCCTTCGGAGCGGCCGTTGCGCCGGCGATGCGAGCGGGCCGGCAGGACGCGGGCGCCAGCGGTGCTCCGCCGCAGGCAATGGCGGCCGAGGACGTCGGCCGCGTCGTCGTGAACGCGGTGAAGGCGAATCGCCTGCACGTCGTCACGCATCCTAGGTCGCGCCCGGTCGTCGAGGGGCGCTTCGCCGCGATCCTGGACGACTACGACTTCGCGGCGAAGTCCGGCGCTGGAAGCTAGGCGGGATCTGCGCTCCGGCGCTTGCTAGTGGCCCTCGGGGCGCCGGTCGCGCGGCAGGCCGTAGAGGCGTTCGCCGATGATGTTGCGCTGGATGTTGGACGAGCCGCCCGCGATCGCGCCCGAGAGCGAGGTCATGTACTGCGAGACCCAACTCGGTGCATCGCCGCCTCCGTAGCCCATCACGATGGCGTCTCCGCCGGGCTCCTCGAGGGCGAGATCGCCCAGCAGGTCGATCGCGATCCGGGCCGTCATCTGCGTGACGTTGGTGCTGGAGAGCTTGGCCATCAGCATGTCGTCCATGATCTTCATGTCCTGGTTGCGTGCGATCCCGCCCAGGATGCGGGCCACGGACCAGTCGCGGGCCGTGACGTAGCCCTCGAGTTCTGCGAT
>Ga0114931_10002989_pt1 | contig 21448 bp, 21 predicted proteins | sample 2SBtaG_FD_89579 | JGI IMG/M metagenome (GOLD analysis project Ga0114931, IMG submission 89579) | Deep subsurface microbial communities from Kolumbo volcano to uncover new lineages of life (NeLLi) - 2SBTROV14_V59a metaG | ecosystem: Environmental > Aquatic > Marine > Volcanic | place: Kolumbo...
CAAGCCAATAGCGCGCATCCTGCCCCAGGCGATCGTCGACCGCCTCGCATAGGTCTTCAAACGGAAGTCCAATGACGTCGGCGACGATCTCAAGCAGCGCGTGGATCGAAATCGGCTCCGGCGGCCCCACGTTGTAGGTGGTTCCGAGCGGGGCTTTCTCGGCGACCAGATGAATGGCGCGGGCGAGGTCGCGCCCATGGATGTATGATTTCTCGGCGCAACCCTTCCCATGGAGCGGGAGGGTCCGGCCGGTCAGACCGCAGACAATCGCCTTGGGAATGACCCGGTGCAAAAGCTGCCCGGGGCAGTAAGCATTCGACGGGCGGATGATGTTCATCGGAAACCCGAGGACATTGTGAATCGCCACGAGATGTAGATCGAACGCCGCCTTCGACGCCGCGTAGGGGCTTGATGGCCGAATCGGCGTCTCCTCCGTCGCGGGCGCCGCGACGTTGCCGTAAAGCTCGGAGGTGCCGATCTGAATGAAGCGTTCGAGGTAATCGCGCTTCATCAGTTCCTCGCACAGGCGCGCCAACGCCATGGAGTTGGTCTCGAAGAAGCGCCAGGAATGGGTCCACGATGCCGCGCTTTCGCCCTGAGCCGCGTAATTGATGATGACCCGCGGTTTCTCCCGATCGAGAAGCTCCATCAACAGGTCGAGCTCGTGGGTAATGTGATAGGCGTGGTACGCATAGCGCTTGTCGCCCTTGCCAACGTTGAGCGTGAACGGCTCCGGCTTGGGCGGGTTGCGGCCAATGCCGATAACCCGGTCCGGATCGGCGTGGTCGAGCAGGTATTTCGTCGTGTGAATCCCGAATGCTCCGCCTCCGCCCAGAACCGCGTATCTTTTTCCCATATTTACTCTCTAATCTTTCTTCTGATTTCGGACCGTCGGCGGGCCCCAAACCGGAAAGCGAGAATAATCCATACCGCCAGCCTATCCAAATAGGCGAGACCACCTTAAGATTCCGTTCGTCGCGTCCGCCCGTGGTCGTTGAGTGCCGATCGCTCGATCATGGCCCCCTTTCCGGCCACCCCGCGATTTCGCGGGGCCTTTGCCCGTCTCCCCCCAGGCGGCGGGGCATGCTAAAGATGGAAAGACTTCGTTCCGATCGTCTCGATCGGACGCCAATGCGCGAGGTATGACAATGGATGATCGCCGCGAAGGCCCGGACCCCCGCCCGCCCGCCGAAAGCGAGCCCCCGCCTTCGGTAGCCGTCACTTGGACCGGGTCGCGGTACCGCATCGTCGATCCCCAGCTCGCCATCACGGTCGAAGACGCGGATCTGGCCGAGGGCTATGCGAAACTCCGCCGGCTCCGCGCGGACGTTGTGCGTAGCCTGTCGAACGCGGGGATCCCACTGCCCGATGTGTTCGGCGAGCCCGCCACTTCGGCGCCTCCTCGGCCACGGGCCGCCGCGTTCTCGATCAGCGCGTGGAAGCCGAAACAATCGGCATTCCGGAAGCTCATTCTGAAACTCGTCCTGGTCGGCGTCGGCATCGTCCTGGGCTATCAGCTTCTGATCGCGCCGATCCTTCAGCGCATCGATCGGGTCACCGCGCTGATTCAGAACGTGGACCCTTACGCGAACACCAGGCAAGCCAGCCGCGCCTTGGCCAAGGTGGCCGATCTGGTGCAGCAGATCACCCCGGAACGCAAGAAGGAACTCCGCCAGAACCTGCGCATTATCGTGCGCGAGTTGAGGCCCCTGACACTCGAGCTCACGCCACTGTTCGATCCCGGGGCTTCCGTCCCGGCGGCGCAAGCGACGACGGGACCGCCGAGCGCGCGCGATCCGGCGGGCGAGCCCGCCTTTCAGACCTTGCCCGATCCGGCCCGGACCATACAGCCGTAACCGAGCAGCCCGACCACGGTGAGCGCATCGGTAATTTCGCCGGCGAACACCCGCTCGAGGCTTTCCTCGATTGGCATCCAGACCCGTTCGAGAATCTCCCTCGGGTTCGGCACGAAGCCCCCGACATCCTCGACATCCTCGCTGAAAAAGAGCGTGGTTCGGTTCTCCACGTTGTCGAGACCCGGGTAGTACACCACCAGCGGGCGAAGATCGCGGACCCGCACGCGACTTTCCTCGAAGCATTCCCGCGCCACCGCCTCGTCGGGCGCCTCGCCGTCCTCCACCTTGCCACCCGGTATTTCGAGCGAGTCACCGTCGATCAGCAAACGGTACTGGCGGACAAGCAGGACGCGGCCCTCGCGCACGGCCACCACGCCCGCGCGGGGGCCGAACACGTTGACCCAATAGTTCTTGCAAAAAGCGCCGAACTCGGCCTCCACATGGTAGACCGTGTTCCACGGATTACGATGGACGACCGTCCTTGAAGATTTTCTCAGTGGCCTCATTTTCGAACCAAGAGTATGCCGGTGGCCGGATTATGGGCGGACCCGCTTTACACACAAAGCAAAAACTCAAAATATCCCCAATAGATCAGGGGGTCACGAGAGGGCGGATGGCGCCAAGGGGCGGAGGATCGCGCGCGCCGGATCGAACCGCCCCGGCGGGAACGGATGAAGACCAATGAACAGCGAAAAGTGCCTCGCGCTCGCTCGGGTGTTCGAGGAATTTCTCCTATCGCGGGACCTCCGAGACAAGCCGGTTTACGTCTATCGCCGCGCGATAAAGGTCGCGCTTCGGGATTTTCTATCAGCCGGTTTTAGCTAATGTTGACATGAGGGCGGCGACCTTGCCGAGTGCCTTTCAGAAGCTCGGTCCCGCCCGCTCTAATTCCTGCCAGACGCGCTCTGTTTCCGCGGACGACGGAGTCGCCGCGGCATAGAGGGACATGCTCATCTCGCAGGCGCCGAGGGTTTCCTCGTGCGAGTACAAGATGCCGCGCGCCAGTTCCGCCTCGACCAAGCCCAGGGGCAGCCAGGCTATGCCCAGTCCACTCAAGGTCATCTCCTTTACCCCGACCGAAAAAGCCGATTCGCAGACGGTCTCTATGCTGTACGTCTTGAGCACGCGCGGCAAACACGTGTCGCGCAGGACCTGCCCGAGGAAACTATCCTCGGGATAGAGCAGCAGCGGCAGCGGTTCGCCTTCTTGGGGAACATGGATGGGAATATTCGGAGCCCCGCACGCCGTGACCGGAAGGAGACGCTCGCGGCCGAGTTGCATACGGCGCACCGTGCCGCTCGCCAGACCGGTGCCCAGCGACGGCATCTCGTAGCAGAGCAGGAAATCGGCCTCGCCGCGAGCCATCTGGGTGACGCATTCCTCTTTGTTCGCGGATCGCACCCGGTAAGCGATCCTGGGGCGCCGGCGCTCGAGGAAGTGGAGAAGGCGCGGCAGGTGGGTCACGGTCAGCGTATGCTGGGTCGTGAAGATCATACGCCTCTTGGATTGGGTTTCGGCGCGGACCCGGCCTCTCAGCTCGTAGAAGCCGTTCACGAGATGCCGCATCTCCGCCTCGGTATTCAGGGCCGCGCGGGTGAACCGCAAGGGATTGCGCCGGCGGTCCACCAGCGTTGCCCCAAGCCAATTCTCCAGGGATCGAATGCGACGTGAAAAGGCGGGTTGCGTAATATTCCGATACCGTGCCGCCTTGGAAAAGCTGCCCGTCTCCAGTAGCAAGAGCATGTCCTCAAGCCATTTCAATTCCATGACGGCTGCCTCTTCGCGAGTTTGGCTTTCGAACTGAATCGCCACATTATGCCAAATTATATGGATAGCCAACCAAAGGGGCATTGGACGATTATCCCCGGACGAAATATCTTATTGGCGGAAATGCGCGGGAACCGTGTGTTCAAGGCTGAATGTTCGGGTGCTTGGCAGACCGACTTCATCCTCGTCGGCGGCGCGCCACTATGCATATTTTCTATCTTGGAGGTACCGAATGCATCTGTCGCGTTTTCCCCGGCTGAGGTTCGCCCACCTGCCGACGCCGTTGGAGCCCCTCGACAATCTGAGCGCGCGCCTCGGTGGGCCTAGAATCTGGATCAAGCGCGACGATTGCACCGGATTGGCGACCGGCGGCAACAAGGCCCGCAAGCTGGAGTTTCTGATGGCGGACGCTCTCGGGAAGGGCGCCGACACGATCATCACCCAAGGCGCCACGCAGTCGAACCATGCGCGCCAGACGGCCGCGATCTCCGCCAAGCTGAACCTGGCGTGCCATATCCTCCTCGAGGATCGCACGGGCAGCAAGGACGTGAGCTATAACCACAATGGCAATGTCTTGCTGGACCAACTGCATGGCGCGATCATCGGCAAGCGGCCCGGCAACGCGGATATGAATCGGGAAATGGAGATCCTGTCGGAGACGCTGCGCGGCCAAGGCAAGGCCCCATACATCATCCCCGGCGGCGGATCGAACCCGATCGGCGCCTTGGGCTATGTCAACGCGGCCTTGGAACTGCTGGGGCAGGCCAACGACATGGGGCTGGTCATCGACCATGTGGTGCACGCGACCGGGAGCTCCGGCACACAGGCGGGCTTGGTCACCGGTCTGGTCGGTTCGCGAAGCGGTATTCCCGTCCTCGGCATCGGCGTGCGCGCGCCACGGGCGAAACAGGAAGAAGCCGTTTTCGCGCTGGCCCGGCGGACTGCTCAACATGTCGGTATCGGCGACGTGATCCGGCGGGAGAACGTGGTGGCCAACTGCGATTATGTCGGCGACGGCTACGGCATTCCTACCGCGGGCATGGTCGAAGCGGTTAAGCTCTTGGCCCACGCGGAGGCGATCCTGCTCGATCCCGTGTATTCGGGAAAAGGAATGGCGGGCCTCATCGACCTGATCCGCAAGGGACAGTTTCATAAGGGCCAGTATATCGTCTTCCTGCACACCGGCGGCAGCGCCGCCTTGTTCGGTTATCCAGATTGCTTCGATCTTCCCGGCTATCAGGCTTGAGAACGCGGCCCGACGGTGGCCCGCCACTGGCCGACCTTCCCCGCGGAACGGAATGCACGATGAAGCACGTAAAAAAAAGCGAGCGTTTCCACCGAACAGGAGGGCGGGAAGACCCGGGAAACGGTGGAGCGCATGCTCGCGGATATCGAGCGGCGTGGCGAAATCGCGGTCGGGGAGTACGCGGAAAAGTTCGATGGTTGGACCGGAATTTCGTGCTCTCGGCGGAAAAGCGAGCGCGGCTGATCGCCAAGGTCCCGGAGTGGGTCAGGGACGACATCCGCTTCGCCCACGATCAGGTCCGCCGTTTCGCCGAGGCTCAGCGCGACAGCCTGCGGGAATTCGAAATCGAAATCGTGCCCGGCGTACGTCTCGGCCAAAGGATCATTCCGGTCCAAAGCGCTGGCTGCTACGTGCCCGGCGGGCGATATGCGCACGCGGCCTCGGCCATCATGAGCGTCGCCTGCGACTGGCGCCTGCGCAAGTATTTCCCCGGCGAAACCTGGTCGTTCGAGGTTTACGACCAGCTGCGTTACGATTGATCCCAAGAGTCGGGCGATGAAGACATTCACGAAATCCTTCACGCGGCAGGAGCCGATTCCCGAGGCCGGGATCGCGCGGGCGGTGGAGGTCATGCGCGGCGGCCGGCTGCACCGTTACAACACGTACAACACGCCGCCCGGCGAATTGTCGGAAACGGACCTCCTGGAGCGAGAGTTCGCCGCCTATACGGGCGCGAGGTATTGTCTCGCCTGCGCCTCGGGCGGCTACGCCCTGACGACGGCGCTCAGGGCCTTCGGGCTGAAGCACGAAGAGCCGGCGCTTACCAACGCCTTTACGCTTTCTCCGGTGCCTGGGGCGATCATCGCCGCCGGTGGGCGGCCCGTGTTGGTCGAGACAACGGAGGATCTGGTGATCGATCTCGCCGATTTGGAGAGAAAAATCGCCGCCAGCCGCGCGCGCGTGCTCATGCTGTCACACATGCGCGGCCACATCGTCGACATGGATCGCCTCATGTCCCTCGCCGACAAGGCCGGCGTGGCGGTTATCGAGGACTGCGCGCACACCATGGGCGCGGCCTGGCGCGACACGAAAAGCGGCCGGCACGGGATCGCCGGGTGCTACAGCACCCAAACCTACAAGCATATCAATTCCGGCGAGGGGGGGCTCGTCGTCTGCGATGACGCGGACCTCATGGCGCGCGCGACGATTCTATCCGGCTCCTACATGCTTTACAGCCGGCATATCGCCGGCCCCGCGCCGGAGGTCTACGACGATATTCGCCTCGACACGCCGAACTGCTCGGGCCGCATGGACAACCTGCGCGCCGCGATCCTGCGGCCGCAACTCGCGCGAATCGATGCCTATCGCGAGGCGTGGAATGCCCGCTATCGGGCGGTGGAAGAGGAACTCGGCAACGTAGCGGCGATCCGCCTGCCGCGGCGCCCCCGGGAAGAGACGTATGTGGGCAGTTCGATCCAGTTCCACCTACCCGACTTCGGCCGGCGGTCCATCCGGGATTTTCTGCGGCGGTGCACGGAGCGCGGGGTGGAGATCAAGTGGTTCGGCGCTGAGCAGCCGGTCGGCTACACCAGCCGCCACCAGAGTTGGCGCTATCTCGAGTCGCAGACCCTGCCGGAAACGGACCGGGTCCTCGACCATCTCTGCGACATGCGGTTGCCACTCACCTTCAGCGAGGCCGATTGTCGCTTGATCGGGGAGATCATCCGCGATTGCGCCCTGGCGACCCGCGCGGCGATCGCCGCCGGCGAGCTTGCCGACGGCGACCAGAGCTTCGCCCTGGAGGCCACATGAGAGATGCCTCTTCTCCGGCTCCGGCGCATCGCGTTATCGGTATTCTCGGTGGCATGGGGCCCGATGCCACGGTTGATCTCATGCGCCGGGTTATCGCGGCCACGCCCGCCGAATCCGATGAAGACCATATCCACATGATCGTGGACAACAATCCAAGGGTTCCCTCGCGGATCGCGGCGATCATCGAAGGAGCGGGTCCCGATCCGACCCCGGAACTCGCGCGCATGGCACGAGGGCTCGAGGCCGCGGGCGCCACCGCGCTGGCCATGCCCTGCAACACGGCGCATGCCTACGCGAACCAGATTTCAGCCGCGGTGCGAATCCCACTTCTGAGCATGATTGCCCTGACCGCGGAACGGGTCGGCGGGATGAAGCCGCCACGCCGACGTGTCGGCCTACTGGCGTCGAGCGCCGTCAAGCTCACCCGACTTTATGAGAAGGCGCTCGCGCCATACGGCATTGCATTGGTTTACCCCGAGCGTCAACCCGCGTTGATGGATGTTATCAAGGCCGTCAAGCGTGGTGATACCGGCTCGGCCAATCGGTCGGCCTTCGCCCGGATCGCGGACGACCTCGCGGCGAGCGAAACCGACCTGCTCCTCGTGGCCTGCACCGAGCTGTCGGCTCTTGCGGAAAGCCTGGAACAGGAAGTGCCTATCCTCGATGCCCTCGATGTGCTCGCGGAGGAGATCGTCGCGTACGGGTTCAATGTCGCCGAAACCATAAAGCCTAATTTGCTGGAGGCTTCGAATCAGTCATAAAAATAACCAAAACGAAGGAAGCGTGGTTTTTTTCATCGCCGCATGCGGACCAGGTAAAGAGCGATCTGGCCTAACCAAGAAAAGGGCGCGAACCATGCTCTAAAGGCGCGGAACTCGGGTATCCCATAGGATGGCAATTTCACATATTATTTGCGTGGCTCCATAAAGGGACTGAGAAAGCCGTGATGCGAAGGATGCTGACCAACGCTGTTTTTCGGCGACACCAGGCCGGGCACGGTACGGCTGGTTCGTCGGCCGGACCCGGCACATTGCGCGACTGGGTGCACAGTGGCCGGTGGTTGAGCGTCGTCTCGGTCCTATCCGCGTTCGCGGCGTGGACATTGCTGAATGCATTTCGTCTCGTCCCCTCGGACCTCCTGCCAGGGCCAGGAGAAGTGTTCAAAGCCCTCATCGATATCCTAGATGACGGTTATCGCGGAACGACGCTATGGCAAAACATCCTTGCCACGTTGTATCGCTGCCTCGGCGGTTTCATTCTCGCTTGCATGGCCGGCATACCGCTGGGCCTCGCCATGGGTTACAATTCAAGGATCAGGGCGGCCTTTGATTACATCATCCAGTTCATGCGCCCGTTGCCGCCGCTGTCCTATTTGATATTGCTCATTTTGTGGCTCGGCACTGGCGATACCTCGAAGATCGCACTCCTCTATCTGACCGCCTTTCCAATCGTGGCCAGCAGCGCCATGAGCGGCGTATGGTCGGTGAAGGCTCAGAAGGTCCAGGCCGCGCGTTCGCTTGGCGCCGGGGAGTGGCAGATCTTTCTGCACGTGATCTTCCCGTCGGCGCTGCCTCTCATCTTCACCGGCGCGGATTGCGCTCGCTGTCACCTTTTCCACCGTGGTCGCGGCCGAACTTATGGCCGCCAAGGACGGCCTCGGCTGGATGGTGTTCTCGGCCAGTCATTTTCTGCGTAACGATGTGATCATCCTCGGCATCATCATCCTCGGCATTCTGGGCATGCTGTTGAATAGGCTGATCCTGTCTCTGGATTCGGCGGTCGTTCATTGGCGTGGGGTGGAATAAGGCTCATGCTTGACCGTTTCCGGACATCCACTCCCGAAAGCCGCGTGGCGAGCGTGTCGAACATGGGGTCCGAATCGCCTCTGTTCGCGACCCTCCGGCGAATCCGCGATTTGGCTGGGCTTCTTGGCGATCGATGGGTGACGATCGCCATGCTCGGTTCCATTGTTCTGGTGTGGGTCGCGGTAACCCGCCTAGGCCTTGTGCGCGACATTTTTCTGCCAAGCCCGGCTATTCTTTGGGCCGGTTTCGTCGACCTATTCGAAAACGGATATAAGTCGCGGACGATTTGGGAACACGCGGCACTGAGCCTGGAGCGCGTGCTCGGCGGATTCGTGACCGGCGCCATGGTCGGCACGGTGCTTGGGCTAGGCATGGGTTACAATCGGAAGATCGAGGCATTCTTCAGCCCGTTCATCGAGTTTCTTCGGCCCTTGCCGCAGCTCGCTTATCTCGTGCTGCTGATCGTTTGGTTCGGTATCGGGGAGACGCCGAAGATCATTCTCCTGTTCCTTACGGCGCTACCGGTTACGGCGGTGGCCGCCATCGATGGGGTGAAGGGCACGTCCATCCAGCGCATGCAAGCCGCGCGCTCGTTGGGCGCCGGCGAATGGCAGATTTTCCGGTATGTGGTTCTTCCGTCGGCCCTTCACGAGATTTTCACGGGGGCGCGACTCGCCATCGGCGTCGTTTATGCAACGTTGATCGCCGCGGAAATGATCGCGGGAAGCACGGGGCTCGGCTGGATGATCCTGGATGCCGGGCGCTTTCTGCGGTCCGAGTATGTATTTGTCGGAATTATGATCATCGGTTTACTGGGGTTCGGTCTTGATCGGCTCCTCCTCGCTCTCGAACGACACATCGTCCATTGGGCGGGAAAAAGTTAGGTCCGCGACCCGGGCTCCGGCGGGACGGCACCGGAGAGATGTGGCAGGATACGCAAAACAGGGAGATGAACGATGAAGAACAGGTATTTTGAGAGCGTCGCTCGGCTTGACCGGCGCGACTTCATGCGGCTTGTCGCCGCCACCTCTGGCGCCGCGGCGCTTTCATGGCCATCTGGCGGGCTGGTACGAGCGGCGGGAATGACCCCCGACAAGATCAATGCGGCTTTCTTCGTCGAGACGAAGCCGACCATGATCGCCAAGGGCCAGGGATGGTTCGAGCAGTCGGCCAACGCGAAATTCAACTGGAGCGAGGTCGGCAGCGGCGCCGAGATCAACGCCGCGATGGCGGCGGGCAGTATCGATGTCGCCTTCTCATTCGGTTCCTCGCCGGCGGCGGCCGGCATCAGCCAAGGCATTCCATATGAAGTCGTCGCCATGGTCGACAACATCGGGCCGGCCGAGGATATGGTCGTGCGCAAGGCGGCGAATATCAAGACTCCGGCGGATTTCAAGGGCAAGAAGGTCGCGACGCCTTTCGGGTCGACTTCGCACTTCCGCCTTCTGGGTTTCCTCAAGGTGCATAACCTGTCCGAGCGCGACGTCACGGTACTCGACATGAACCCGAACACCGAGGTCGCCGCATGGCACCGCGGAGACATCGATGCGGCCTACGTGTGGAGCCCGGCCAAGGCACAGATGCTCGCCGACGGCGGAGAGCACTTCCCGACGTCCAAGGCCCTCGACGCGCAAGGCTATGTCATCGCCGATCTGATCGTCGCGCGCAGCGAGTTTCTCCGGAAGTATCCCGACGCCGTGACGGGCATCATCAAGGGTTATGGCCGCGCATTGTATCTATGGAAGACGAAGGCGGACGAGGCCGCCGCGATCGTGGCCAAGTAGGCCGGCGTGACTGCGGCCGTGGCCAAGCAGAATCTGGAGGAGTACGATTTCGTCTCCTTAAAGGACCAGCTCTCGCCGACGTGGCTTGGAGCACCCGGTAAGCCGGGCGCGTTCGCCGAGGTCCTCAAGCGCACGGCGGACTTCCTGGTGCAACAGAAGAGCATTCGCGCGGCGCCCCCCGTCGAGGCGTTCAAGAAGGCGATCAATACTGAATTGCTCTCCCGGGCAGTACAAGGGTGAGGCATGAGCCTATGAAGAGGGCAACCCCGGGCGTGGTCTCCGACCACCCGGGGCGGTCCCCAAAGCCCACCGAGCTGCCAGTGACCGAAGGATCTTTCGTTGAGTTTGCCGACGTTTCGGTGGAATACCCGTCGCGCGACGGGCCGATTCACGCTCTGGACCGAGTCAATCTGTCGGTCGGCGAGGGCAACTTCCTTTGCATCGTAGGCCCTTCCGGGTGCGGCAAGACGACCCTGCTCCAAACGCTCGCCGGATTCATAAAGCCAACGTCCGGCGCGGTCAGGCTGCGCGGCGGTCCGATCGTGGGGCCGGGTCCCGATCGGGGGGTCGTGTTCCAGCAACCGGCGCTGTTTCCCTGGATGACGGTGATGGAGAACGCCGGCTTCGGGCCGAAGGTCCGCCACGTCAGCCCCGCCGAGCGCGACGAAAAAGCCGAGCAATATCTTCGCATTGTCGGGCTGTGGGACTTCCGCAAGCGATACCCCTATGAACTCTCGGGCGGCATGCAGCAGCGCCTGGCGATCGTAAGAGTGCTCGTGAACGATCCCAAGGTTCTTCTGATGGATGAGCCCTTCGGCGCACTCGACGCCCTGACCCGAGAGAGAATGCAGGAGGAACTCCATGCCGTCTGGCGGCGCAGTGGAATGACGGTCGTGTTTATTACGCACAGCGTCGAGGAGGCGGTCTACTTGGGCACGGACGTCGTTGTGATGTCACCCCGGCCCGGGCGGATCGTGGAACGGCTAGAGGTAAACTTTTCCAAGCAGCCGGAGGGACAAGATATCCGCGCGATCAAGGCGAGCCCAGAGTTCGTCGAGACCAGAGAGCACGTTCTTTCCCTAATCTGGAAGATGGCGGAGTAACGACGACCGACGATTCCAAATGACCTCGCCGCATGGTCAAGGAAGCACCGTCGAGCGCTATCGCGACAACTACCCACGCCCAATCGCCCTCCCGCCGCCAAGGCCCAGACCACAGGAATGTGCGGCGACAAGACACCCAGTACGAAGGCGTCCTCGACCCCGATACAAACGAGCATGTTATCGGGGCGAACTGGGCTAGTCCCCAATCGTTGGACGGAGTCGCGGGTAATTTAAGCTACTCTCCGGGCCTGCCGATCGGGTTTCATATCTCGCTCGTTACGCCACCAGGGCTGTCGGGTGGAGGGCCGGGCCGGGGGCCGACGGCCTTTCTCGATATACACCGGCCGGCGTCTCACCGCCATGGGTGGCATGAGGGCGCCGGTGGTTGTAGAAGGTCATCCAGTTGCCGATCCCCTGGGGGGCGTCGCGCCCGCCGGAGAAGGCATCCGTGTAGACACTTCGGATCACCGTCCAAGGGTCGGCGCACTCATCTTGATCAATCGAAGCGCGCATCAGAAAAGGCCAATAAGTCGCGGCCCCCTGCTAGCCTTTTGCTCACCCGAACGACGAAGGGCTTAGCCGCTTTCAGCTAATCCTTTGATTTATTTGGTGGGCGCAGCAGGACTCGAACCTGCGACCCGCTGATTAAGAGTCGTCTGATACCGCAATCCCCTGAAACACTCTGCAACGCCCTTCGGCCGAGAAAACATAGGAATTCCATAGCGTAGATTGTTCTCCGTGTCTCTTGTCGTTTCACACAGTTGCGCTTAAATTGCTACCCATAGGATCATTCGGGTAGCGGGGTAGCGCCATGAGGTTCACGGACAGAAGCATCACCGCGCTCAAGCCGAAAGCCGAGCGCTATGAGGTGTGGGAACCGAATCGGGCCGGCCTGGGAGTGCGCGTATCGCCCGCCGGGCGCAAGAGTTGGATTTTCATGTACCGCTTCGGCGGCCGGCCCCGACGCATGACGTTGGGCTCCTATCCGGCGATGGGACTCGCCAGAGCCCGGACCAAGCACGCCCAGGCCAAGGAGCAGCTTGAAAAGGGCTCCGACCCCGGAACTCTGCATGTCGAGCGGCGCCGGGCCGAGCGCCACGCCGAGACGGTTCAGGATTTGGCGGACGAGTACCTTGAAAAATGGGCCAAACCCAGGAAGCGCAGCGCGGCCGAGGACGAGCGTATCCTGAACAAGGACGTGCTCCCCGAATGGGGCAGAAAGAAAGCGAAGGAGATCAAGCGCCGTGATGTGATCCTGTTGTTGGACAAGATCGTCGAGCGCGGCGCGCCGATCCAGGCCAACCGAACCTTGGCCGTCGTGCGCAAGATGTTCAACTTCGCCGTCAGCCGCGATATCCTGGATGCCACGCCCGTCGCGATGGTGAGGGCGCCGGCCAAGGAGAACCAGCGGGATCGGGTACTTACAGCCGACGAGATGCGGATGTTCTGGACCGGCTTGGACGAGGCCGCGATGAGCGAAGGCGTGCGGCTCGCGCTCAGACTGGGGCTCGCGACCGCGCAGCGGAAGGGCGAGATCGTCGGGGCGCGGCAGTCGGAATTCGACCTGGAGGAAAAGATCTGGACCATCCCGGCCGAACGCTCCAAAAACGCCATAGCCCATCGCGTGCCGCTCTCGCCACTTGCCATCGATCTGGTCGAGCAGGCCAAGGCGCTGGCGGACGAATCCGATTGGCTATTCCCCTCCCCTCGCGGCGACGGTCCGATCACACCAGAATCGGTCAACCACGCCTTGCGCAACGCTCTGACGCCCGGAATACCGAAGATGAAAACCGACGTACCGAAGCCGGCAATTGCGCTTGAGAACGTGACGCCGCACGATCTGAGGCGCAGCGCCGCGTCCGGCATGGCGTCCCTCGGGATCGGCCGCCTTGTGATCGGCAAGATATTGAACCACGCCGAAAGCAGCGTCACGGCGGTCTATGACCGGCACGGATACGACGCCGAGAAGCGACACGCCCTGGAAATTTGGGCCGTACACCTGGAAAGCATCGTGGCGGAAAAGCCGAAAGCCGGGAACGTGGTGCCGCTGGCGAAGGTAAGCGAGGCGCGGTAGTGGCACGGAGACGTGGCCAGCCTGTGCGAGAGGAGTCCATGCCTCCGCCACCAGCTTCTCGTAAAACCGTGCTTGAGGGCATCCTCAAGAGACGGCGCCATGAATTGGCCGCTGATATTCATCACCTGGCGCGCCACTATACCGGGCAGCAGGTTGACAAAATCGCGGACATTTGTGGCATCACGGATGTCAAGGCACGCGAAACGCTGCTTCTGGGCATCGAACAAGCGGCAACATGGTTTCTAAGTGATCTGAGGTCTTGGGAACACCCGACGCCGTCCAAACTCGAGCGGAACCTGGACAAGGTGTGGAAGTCTTCCTCTCGACTTCTCCGCACGCTAGGCCTCGACGAAACCGATCCCCAAGACGGAATGCCCCCTGGGCCACTGCGCGAAAGGCTTGAGTGGGCAGTCTGTCCCAATCCCGGAAATGATGGCGATATAGATGCGGAAGCCCAGCTTCGGAAGCTGGTCGCCGCGGTCGGTGAGCTACAGGCCCTGGCGGAGATGGCGCGGTCGGATGCCGCCAAAGACAAGGGAAAGGGAAAGCATGAGGGTAATAAGGCCCTCAATGAGTTCATCACAAGCCTGATGCAGGTCTATCGACAAGCTGGCGCTAAGCCCGGCATCAGCCGAAACCCAAAGACCGGCGCCCCCTCCGGTCCGACGTTGCGTTTCGTGGGTGCTAGCCTGAAACACTTAATCGAGAATGTCGGTTGCACGGACCCCGTCCTGGCTAAGCGTATCCCCAACCTAAGTGACGAGGCGTTCGCGAAACGGATTAAGCGAGCACTGCCCCGTACCGCCAAATCGATCTTAAAAAAAACCTGATTTGGTCATTTCGACATGCCGTTTCATTCGGTCCACATTGTTCGTGGAACGCGCCGGTCACATTCAGCGCGGCGTCAGGCGACCAAATGAGGCGTTAAATGTCGGATCCGTCAGCATCCAGAGACTCGAAGCATGCCGCCGCCGTGAAAAGGACGCGCGCGAAGGACTCCAGCGACCAGCAGATTGAGGCGGTGCCGCGAGCGCCAAGCAATGTGGACGAACGACCGCTGTCCTTCATCCAAACACCACGTCTTGAAGATCGTTTCGTGCGCGAGAAGGAATGTGCACGACTCACCGGATTATCGCGCGTGACGCGCTGGCGCATGGAACACGCAGGAACGTTTCCTCGCCGCCGGCAGCTATCCACGAACACCGTCGGTTGGCTGGCATCCGAGATTGAAACCTGGATGCGCAAGCGCATTGAGCAGGCGGAAAGGGCATGACATCACGGCAAGGCGAGGCCCCGCCAACAGCAATTGGCGAGGCCTAGTAATTTTTGTTGGTCAGGCGAAAGAATCTTCCTGGCGCTTGGCCTGGGACGACCGTCAATGGATTGTCGAGCGGCGAAAAGGCGCTTCACGCCGTTCTGAGCGGGGTAGCGTTCGCAAGTCGCGCTGGCAGGCGGTTTCCTTCATCGCAAGCGAGAAGCGAGTCCTACACCGCGTCTTAGCCCAGCGCGGCTTACACTTGACGCCCGATGCCCGCGCACGCATGGCGGCTCTTCCGGAACGGTTTGCGGATTGGCGACCCCCGCGTTTTAGCATATGCGCGGTACGCCGGCCGCAACTCCGACGCGAGGGCCGCCGCCATGGCTAAACTGAAGCGCAAGCGGGGGCGCGGCGTCGATGCAACCGGCCGCAGCAAAGGCGAGGACCAATTCGTTCTCATCCCTTACACCATGGCGCGCAGCCCCGCGTTTCGCAGCTTGAGCGGCGCGGCGCTCAAGGTCTGGGTCGAATTGCGGTGCCGCTTTAACGGCGGGAACAATGGAAAGCTCTCGCTCAGCTGGGATGAAGCCGCGCGGTTGCTTGGGTTGAGCAAGGGCACCGTCGGGCGCGCGTTTAACGAGCTCCAGGAAAAAGGCTTCATCGTGATGACCAAGAGGGGCCAATGGTATGGGCGCCTGGCGACCACCTGGGCCGTGACGGATAAGTCCCATCAAGGACACCTTGCCACCCATGCTTGGAAGCACTGGAAGCCGCCCGCCAAAAAGGTTCGAGCGTGAGTAAAAACGGAACCTCGGTACCGAGACGGACCATATCCGGCCCGCGACGGGTCCGCCTGAGAACCGAGAACCTGAATTATGGTCCGCTGGGGCACCCGTCAGAGCGGTTTTCGTGCGCGCTATCGGTACCGAGACGGACCACCTATATATTACCATTCTGGGGGCGCTGGGAGTGCTAGAGCGCTGGGTTCCAGCCCGACTGCGGGCCTAGCATGTCATAGCAATTAATTTCATCAGGCCGGCCTTGCCGCGCACCGCGTGCCACTCCGCCACGCGATGGCGAGAAATTCCGAGAGAATCATACGTAGCAGGATGCTAGGAATACAGCGTTTCTTGACCGCGATGCCAGCATTACGAGATGTAACAAATCCTACTCGGCCTCGCTGAGTTAATCATGCAGTTTTGCAATTCGAAATGATAGCAGATCACTAAACCCCATAACGTGTGTGCGCACGCGCATGCATACAGGGCGCGATAAACAAGTTTTTCAACGCATAAGCATTTTCGTCATTCGGCTAAGCGTCAGGTATTGGTATTTTTTCTTGACTATTTTTCTGCTGCTCCCACCACGCTCGCCAACCCGCGCGCAGTGCCATGAGGGTTCGGATTTTTCCTTCCGGCGTTCGTGGTCCCGTGCTTAGGCCGCCGTGGTTCGGACAGCGCTTTTTCCCAGGAACGGGACGCCGCAGACAGGGCATTCCCTTCCTGGTTCTGGCGCCGCAGCGTACATGCCAAGTTTTCGCTCGTCCCGCCAACTTTTGCTCCCGTTCAATAACAATTCGTCACGCGAAATTGTTTGAGCATCGCGGGTAATCACTACAATAAATGGATGCTGTGGTCGCTGTTAACCGAGCACTAAATTATGCGTTTTAGCTGGAAATAACTGTCACGGGGAAATCGCGGTTCGATCTGGAAATGAGCGGAGCGCAAAAGTTCGATGGTTTGCGACCACTTCACCCCGGCAAGCAAACATTGGTTCGATTTACAGATACGGGGGAAAATTATCCCAAGGGGTCTTATGGACATCGGCCAGGTTCTCTGATCCAGATACTCCGATTGCCATTGACCGGCAACGACACTTGTGACGAACTTTGTCTCAACCGAGGCAAGGAAAAGAGCCACATAGGCTACTTCTCAAGCTAATCCCATTCTACCACCCGTCGCCCTCAATAGGCTGGTCAGGCTTGGCTTGCGGATCATGGCTTGGCCAGTATGGTTGCCAACCGTCGCCAATACCGCGTCAGCCAGCACAGCAATGGAGGTACATCATAGCTTACGATCGTCTAAAGCAGCGCCTGGATGCTGGCAAGGTCGTCATCCTGGACAGCGCCACCGGCACCGAGCTACAGCGCCGCGGCGCGCCGATGGATCCGGCCGCCTGGTGCGGCCCGGCGACGCTGCACAACGACAAGCTGCTGAGCGAGATCCACGCCGACTACATCGCCGCCGGGGCCGAGGTCATCACCGCCAACACGTTCGCCTCGTCGCGCCTCATGCTGTCGCCCGCCGGCTATGGCAACCAGGTCGAAGAGATCAACCGGCGCGCCGTCGAGGCGGCGCTGCGGGCGCGCGACAGGGCCCCCGGTGGCGCCCAGGTCGTGGTCGCCGGCTCGCTGTCGCACATGGTGCCGGTGGCCGAAGGCACGGCGGTGGTCGATCCCGAAAATCTTCCGGACGACGCGGAAATCGCCGCTGCCTTCGACGAGCTGGCCCGGATTCTGGCCTCCAATGGGTGCGAGCTGATCATTCTCGAGATGATGTATCATCCGGGGCGCATCCAATTTGCCCTGGACGCGGCGCTGGCGACCGGCCTGCCGATCTGGTTCGGGCTCAGCGCGCGCCGTGGGCGTGACGACCGCGTCGTCAGCTTCCACCGGTTCGAAGATCTGCCGCTCGACCAAGTTGCCGGGCTGATCCCCAGGCAGGGCATCGATGCCGCCGGCGTCATGCACAGCGGCGCCGAACTGATCGCCGACGCGCTTCGGTCCGTGCGCCGGCATTTCGACGGGCCCTTGATGGCCTATCCCGATTCCGGCTACTTCGAGATGCCGGACTGGCGCTTCGTCGACGTTATCACGCCGGCGCGTTTCGAGATCTTCTGCCGCGACTGGATCAAGTCTGGCGTGCAGATCCTCGGCGGCTGTTGCGGCCTCACGGTGGAGCACGTGCGAGCCGCCGCAAGGGCGCGCGATACGGCCGCCTAACAGGCAACGGTCGTTACGGCTTAGCGGACATAGTAGGTCGCGGCATCGACGCCAATCGCCCGCCCCGGAACGCGTTCGCCGGCATCGGACAAAAGGTAGAGCACCATCCGGGTCACGTCCTCGGCGGTCGCGAACCGATGCATGTTTGGCATATCGAGGTAGACATCATACATGACCAATTCGTCGACACCGCGCTGCTTTGCCTTGGCGCGGATCACGCGATCGATCCACTCTCCTGCCACGGGTCCATGCGGAATCGCGTAGACGCGAATATTATGCGGTCCCAGTTCGACGGAGAGGGTATGGCTGAAGCCGACCAACACCCGTGTGGAGGCGGCGTAAGGACTGCACAGGGGCTCCCCCGGTGGTGACAAGAACGCGATTGGCGCGCAACTGCATCTCCATGAAACCTCTTCCTAGCGGATTATTATCGCTCTAAGTCGCCTTGCTTTAGGATTAGCGCAGACAGACATGCTCCACCCAATAGTGCACCGTCAGCGACCCGAGCAGAAAATATCTCACACCATCTCGAGACCAACGGCGCGGCCGACCTAAGCCATTCAAGCACTGACTCGCGTACCATCGCTCAATCCGGTAGAATTAAACAAAATAAAGCCATTAGGGCCAATGGGGAGGCCGGATTGACCTACACTTATCCGGCGGGGTCGGAGGGGAGCGATCCCGTATATACGACACCTGAGCCGCAGACACAGTTCGATCTAGAACACCTGGTACGGCACACCGGGCCTGGCCTTTTCACCCACGAGATCTATCGCCGCTTGGTGGAGCAGCCGGTCCCGCTGACTCGGGATCAGTTGGCAAATTACCTCCTGCGCGAACAGCAGATCGGTGCCCTGCAATTCCGCGACAGGCGCTGGAAGCCACGGGGGGACGACGAGCCGGCGAATGATCACACGGATGGTCACCCGGCCCGCGTCTTTGAAAAACGCTTCTTGGAGGCGATCCCGGCAGACATTCTGCCCGGAAATCCGTTACCGACGGACGAGCAGGACGTTCAGACATCCGATGAACCTCCCAGCGGCTGGCCGTTGCTGCGACGGCTGCTCCCGCATTACAGGGAATGTCTGCGCCTCGCCGGCGCTTCAAGACTAAGTCAGCATATCGACCGGCATCGGCAACAATTCGAGCTCCTCCGGCCCCGCGGACGATGGTGGCCTGATGGCGCCGGGGCCCGTGTCCTGCGCGTCGATCGCCGACAGCTGACTCCCGAGTTCCTTCGGGGTCTGCACCAGCGGCAGACGGATCCTGTCCTGCTCGGCTACCCGATGAACGTTACACGGGCCGGCGAAGATAACGTCTTTATCGATCCAGTCGCTATCTTACCCTGCGCTTGGCAGATTGATGACGCCGCGCTCTTGCTCTGGCCTACGGAAACCACGCCCAAGCTCAACCCAGATTGGATCGGTAAGCGTCGGGAGCGTCGTTCGATCAAGACTATCTCCCTTTGGCTCAAGGGTCTGGGCGACGATACGAAGCTGGCGCAGCCGGGCGCGGATAGTTGGGACGACGTGCCCGACATGCTGGAGACTCTGCGCGCCGTCGCGCCGGTCCCGTCCCTGGGGCCGCTCGATCCCGGCCAGACACGGGCACGGCTCGACCTGGGGGCCGAAGGCACCATGCAGAACGTCGTCGGGCTATTCCTGGTCGGTCAATCACCGTACAGCCGTGGTGCCCGGCGCGATCTGGGTGAACTGTCGGGCTGGCGCGACGACGATTTCGCGGATACCGCGTTGGTCGGCATCTTTGACCCTCAGCACGAACCTGTCAGCGCCCCCGTGCCCATAATCCCGCCGCTGCCGATCAGCGAATCTCAATATCTTGCCATCCGCGACGGCCTATTGCAGCCGCTGACGGTCATTTCGGGTCCGCCCGGGACGGGCAAGAGCCAAGTGGTTGTTGCACTCATGGTCAGTGCCGCGGTGGCAGGCCGCAGCGTGCTGTTCGTCTCGCATAGGCACCAGGCACTCGATGCTGTGCAAAACCGTATGGAGGAACTAGTTGGTGACCTGCCCATCCTTGCCCGCGCTTATGCGGGCAGCCGGGAAGAGTCGTTTAGCTTCAAGCAAGCCGTCGATCTTATCCTGGGTCGCCAAGTGGGCACCTCGGCCCGGGACACCTTGGAAGAGCGAAAATCCGAACTCTCGGACCTCGGGCAGCGACTCGACGAACTGCTAGGCTCCGTTTCGGACTACGAGGCTCTGGGCGAGGACGTGGCGCGGCTGAACGCCGAGCTCCACCGACGCGAGGCGGCAGCCGATGAGGCTTCTGATGTCGCCCATCGCCCCGTCATCTCCAGGCTACGGCAATGGCTTCTTCGGATCCTGCGCCTCTTACACCTGATACCACCGGGGGAACGTATCGAGACCGAGGAGGCCGTCGCAGCGCTCACAATTCGCGAACTTGAAAAGCATCTGCAGCGTGCCGAACAGCGCCACCGTCACGCCCAAAATACCATCCAGCCGTCCGCGGCAAACCAGGCGCTACCTGAAAGTCTTGAGGCGCTGTGCCGGGAAGGTAGAAAGCTGCTGCCCGCGCTGGTCGATGCTCTGCATGCGTGCTCCGAGGAGGACTTGGAGCGTCTGGTCGATCTGCGCGGCAATCTTGGTCTTGCCAATAACATGGAAGATCTGCGCGGCCTATGGCGAAACAACGCAGAGCTGGTGCTGCGGTATTTCCCCCTCTGGGCCTGCTCCACATTGGCCGTTCCCGGCCGTATTCCTTTGGCACCGGGGCTCTTCGACTACTTGATCGTCGACGAGGCAACCACATCCGACATCGCCTCAGCGCTGCCGCTGTTTGCGCGGGCGAAGCACGCCATAGTGGTCGGCGACCGGCAGCAGACGGGCATGATCAGCGACTTGCATCCAGCCCGCGAGGCGGAACTGCGCCGGCGCGCTGGTCTCGACCATACCGAATTAGGCCGCTTCACCTATTCGCAGATTTCCCTGTTTGATCTTGTATGGAGCAGACCCACAGCACACCGGCACATGCTACGGGATCATTTCCGCTGTCACGCGGAAATTGCAGCCTACTGTAGCGAGACCTTCTATGACGGTCGCCTCTTTGTGCGCACAGTCGACTCCGTCCTGCGCCCGCCCAAAGGTCAGCGTCCTGGCCTGCACTGGACGCACGTCACCGGCCCGATCGAGCGGGCCGGCAACGGGTGTCGGAGCCATGCGGAGGCCGCCGCCCTGGTGGAACATCTGGTGACCCTGGTCGAAGACGATGGCTATGACGGTACCGTCGGCGTGGTCACGCCGTTTAATCGCCAATGTGAACTGCTTGTGCACATGATCGAGCAGCGCCTTCCGCGCGACGTCATTGACAAAGTCCAGCTCCGGGTCGGAACCAGTCACGCCTTTCAAGGTGACGATCGCGACGTGGTGTTGATCAGCCTTTGTTATGGACGCGACATGCCACGCAACGGTGATTGGTTCCTGCGCAACAGCCGGGAATTGATGAATGTCGCCGTCAGCCGGGCGCGCGCCGTATGCCACGTCTTTGGCGACCGGGAGGCCGCTCGGGCGAGCAATATCAGACACATCGCCCGCTTGGCAGCTAACATCGGTGCTGAAGGCGCGCCCCAAGGCGACCCGCGTGCACTATTCGAATCCCCTTGGGAGGAACGACTATACGATGCGTTGAGTGCCGCCGGACTGACGCCGCTGCCTCAGTATCGCCTTGGTGGGCGCCGTCTGGACCTGGCTCTCCTGGAGGGCGA
>Ga0114931_10002990_pt1 | contig 21444 bp, 8 predicted proteins | sample 2SBtaG_FD_89579 | JGI IMG/M metagenome (GOLD analysis project Ga0114931, IMG submission 89579) | Deep subsurface microbial communities from Kolumbo volcano to uncover new lineages of life (NeLLi) - 2SBTROV14_V59a metaG | ecosystem: Environmental > Aquatic > Marine > Volcanic | place: Kolumbo...
GGGATCGTTGGTACCACTTACCAACTCACTGTCCTCAATTTCACCATTCTTACCGAGCCAGATACTGACGATAACCGAATAATCACCGCGTCGAATCCTGTCTCTATTCGCTAGTAGCCGCTGCAACTCACGTTGAATAAGGCTGCCATACCATGCAAAAGGATCACCACCTATCAAGCTGCGACCACCACGTTTTGCAAGCAGGCCGAACTGATCTGAACCGGACACTCCATCCGCATCGAGACCAAGCTCTTCCCCGAGTGCTTCATCAAGATCCGACAGGTCATCTGCAATCTCAGGCTCCGGCTCGTCAAGCTTAATGTCTTCAACCTTCGGCTCCGGTTCATCAATCTTCGGTGGCGGTGGCGGTGGTGGCGGCCGGATGATCGAAATCTGCTGAACAAACGGTTCCGAAGGAGGCGCGGTACCCGACATATTGTTTACCAGGGCGGCTACCCCAACAGCAAGTAACATGACTAACGTTCCGGCACCAACTTTTGGCAACCACTTTTTCAAACCTGACGAACTATCGTCGTCCTCGTATTCGAACCTCGTCCACTCTTGTTTTTCTGTCACAATTTTCTCCAATAGAATCTACTTGACGAGTGTCTGCGTCACCAGGCCAACCTGCGTGATGCCGATCTTGCCCACTAAATCCAGAATTTCGATAACCAACTGGTATTGCACCAGCCCATCACCCTTGATGACGACTGGAATACCTGGATCGGCGGCGTAATAACTCGCCATTCGACTTTCCAGTTCGCTCATGGTGACCGGATACGTGTCCAGATAAATATTCCCATCTGCGGTTACAGAGATTGCCTTGGTTTTGGATTCTGCCATGCTCGGCTGACTGCTGGCCTGTGGAAGATTGACCTTGATACCCTGAACGGAAGCCGTGGTCATAACGATGAAAATAATCAATAACACAAAGGTCAGATCAACCATCGGCGTGATATTGATATCATCATACGGTTCGGAATCATTTTTCAGATCGGCTGCCATGAAATATCTACCTGCCCCGCATGGCCCCAGTCAGCCATATTGATTATTGAATCGAGCCTCGAGCTCATCGGTAAAAATGTGCATGTCGGCGACCAGCTCTTTCGCCCTGGAACTCAGCCAGTTGTATCCAAACAGCGATGGGATCGCGACACCCAGTCCGGCGACCGTCGCAAGTAAGGCTGCAGCCATGCCGGGCGCAATCGCTGCAATGTTGACGTCACCGGTAGCAGCAATTGCGGCAAAGGTGACCATCACCCCAATCACGGTGCCAAACAGGCCGATAAACGGGCCGCCAGATATTGCGATTGTCAACAAAACCAGCTTACTGTTCAGGCGCTGCCCTTCGCGCACCATCGCTGCATTCATTGATGCTCGCACGACCGCCATGGACTTTGATTCGATCCCGGGTGCGGTCATACCCTCTATTGCTGAAACAGTCCTGTCGATTTCATCTATGCCGACCCGATAGACTCGCCATAGCGGAGAGTCAATGAATTCCTTCCGTGCAGTGTAGAATGCGCGAAGATCTTTCGGCCCGTTCTCTTGACCCAAAGCTGCGAACGCATGCAAAAACTTTTTTGTTGCGCGCGCCGCGCGGTGCAAATCTATTGACTTTAGGAACATAATGACTATGGCCATCGCCATCATCAGACCGCACAATATTATGACGGTTTGTTCGATCCATGCTTCCGGCTTGCCGAACACGTTCTGCAGAATGATGCCGAAGTGCCCTGTGCCGCCATCACTTCCGCCTTCGCGGAACTCATCCAGTTGATATCTTAGAACCCGATCGTTCCCGGTGCCCTGCACTCCGGCTGAGAACGCAACCCAATCGGGTGTTCGAACGGTATTTGCGATTCTTAACTCGTCCAGGTCAGCCGAGAGCATTCCATCGCCATCGACAGAACCGCCTATCCGAACGTTACCGGTTATTGCATGCGCTTCAACCGTCGCGCCGCCGACTTGTTTGCCGTCCAGATATAGCTGTAAACTGTCCGTGCCTACGGTCAATGCAACATGATGCCACTGGCTAGCACTAACCGGTGCAAACGACCTAACTTTGGTTCCGTTGTATTCGGCGATCAGTGCGCTGTCAAGAAAATAGAGCGATAGTCGCGCATCTTCCTCTCCGTAGTCGAGCAAGTACGCTGACTCTCCTGGCAAGTCTTTCAACCGAACCCAAGCCGCGAAGCTCCATCCCGTTTCCGGATTCAGATCCAGCTGAGGAGCACTGCCGATTACAATCGGTTGGGCGCCGATCAGCGTAACGCCGTTGCCAATCAAAGAGTTGGGATTCGGCAATACCTGACCCGATAGCACCGATGTCGCATAGCTCGTGCTATCTCCGGGTAACCCGCTTTTTTCATCAAAATGAAATACCGCAACCGTGTTGACGTCGAAAGTAGCACCCGGATCATCCGCCTTTTGTGCGGTTGGATTTCCCGAGTACAGGAAAATCTCGCCAAGTTTAGTCTGCGGATTGATGACCGGAACCTGAACCCAGACAAACGCGAGTTCGGAAATCGGGTCAAAACGTTCGACATGGAACTTCAGTGGTGTCAGATCATCGCCGCTTACAAATCTGAAATCGGCCGCTTTGTCGCTCACCATCAGAAATTGCGGGAAATTTCCCGCGTGCAAACGAATCAACACGGGAACCTCATTGATCGTCAACTGCGTATCGGCGCCAGTCGGTGTGGTGTCAATAATAATCTTCTTGCGCTGCGCCCACTCATCGTTCCACCAGGCAGCAGCGTTCAGGGAAATCGAAAAAATCAGGATAGCGGCCAGTATCCGCATGTTCTTGCTTCTCGTCTAAATGGAACTCACATTCTGCTGCAGAAATGTGTAGGAATTATTACAAACGGTAATTTATGATCTTGCCGGAAACTCGCTGCTTAATAAGTTATCCCTGTCATATCCCTGTCACATTTCCGCCATTTTTATCTGCTAGTTTCGGCGCATCAACCCGATTTTCTTCATCAGGCCAGGATAGAAATCATGAATAGCCGAGAAACACGCGACAGGTGTCAACGACCCAACTGGCGACTACGACTTCTGATTACTGGAGCATGTGCTCTGGGAGCGACAATCGCAGCTACCAGCCCGATATTATTCGGGAAGCTGCCCGTCAGCCCGGAAAATCACGCTGATACAACGGTACAATCAATCTCGGCTGTGCGCAGTGAAGTCAGGCAAAATGGGCAAACAGCCAGTTTAAAGCCGATCACGACACTAAATCCTGATCCGCGAGTCGAAAAAATCCAGGACGTCGCGATGAATCACGTTCAACCAGATATTCTGAAGGCCATCATCCATAGGAACGTGTTAGAAGACAATCAACTGACTGCGCCTATCGAACCGGCGTCACGGCCGAAGCCAATTGACTCGGCCGAAGAAACTATTTTTCTTACGATTGTCGGTAATGAAACCTTTATTAGCCGCGGGTCGGCTCGCTCACGACCGCCAGGTATTTCTGACCTGCACGCACTAACGGCCGTAAACGATGTGTCCGCACCTTCGTTACCGACTACCGCTTCCCCTTCCACAGCCACTGTCAACGCGCCGGATACCGGTCAAAGACCAGGTTACCCGCAGTCCGATGCTGCGAGCTACAACCCGCAGATCGCGAATAATGACACGACATTGCCGTCTGACAGCTCAAATACGAGCGGTGACATATCGGATGAGTACATCCCAATCCAGAACATAAACGAAACGAGGGAAATCGTAGACAATCGCCCATGGCCTACCCCAAGCTGTCCATGGACGCTGTCGCCGGGCAGCGATGCCACGACGGCGAATCTCATGCAATTGCAATACGGATGCCGCTATACCAGCACGTGCCGTATCGACGATAAGAGCTGCACTTACTACTATCTGGGCTCTTGATTTCAAGCGCCATCCAGATGCAGAAGTCTCACGCCCTGAGTTCCGGCGGCAGATTATAGGACAGGATGTGCGAACCGGACATGCCGGTCAATTGCAGATCCGGATTCGCAGCCTTGGTCAGCGAATCAGATGACAGCAAACTGATTTGCGGTGGCTTCCCGTAACTGACTATGAAGAACCTGCCGTTTTGTGTCAATGCAACCCCCCGCGGATTCACTGCCGAAATGTGCTGCAAAAATTTTGTGCTCGCCATGTCCCAGAAGGTTAGGGAATTTGCCAATGGCGTGGTAGCGGCGACGACACCATGGTGTTCATCTATACAAACACTCAGCGTTTCACCTATCAATTGAGACGTAACATCCCCAGGTTTGGACATGGTTCTCAACTGACCGCCGTTTGGACGAAGGCTGATGCCGCCGATCGAAGATCGTGGCTTCAGCCCTTCGCGTTGCGCAGAAACCACGGCAAGATCTCCGGAAGCTGACACCGCGAGATGCCCGGCATTGATAAGGGGCGACCCAAACTCCAGTCTGTCGATCAATTTTTCCGACTGCATGTCGACATAGGTCACGCTTGGCACCGCACCGCCCAGAGGCCCGCCACCATTAGTAATGGCCATCGTCTTGCCGTCGTCAATCAATTGACAATCATGAGGCGCCGATCCAAAGGTTGGGAATTCACCCAAAACTTGATGCGACACTGCGTCTCGCACTGCGATCACCCCCGTGAAATCCGTGTCCAGGACTGTTTCCGTGGAATACAGCAATGATCCATCCGGTGAATAAGCACCGTGTCCGTAAAATTTTCTGTTTGCTACGGTTTCAATGGGCCGCAGCACCTCGAGTGACTTGATATCAACTTCACATGCACTTGGACCCTTTTTCTGAAATACCGAGGCACGCTCCGGATGAATTGGATTCGGCACAATCCCGTGACCAAAAAATGTCATGGGGATTCGGTTCAGAACATAGTCTTGATCACCGAGCGCATCGAGATCGACTATCGAAATGTAGTGGCTTGGACTCCCGTCGGGCCGAAGACTCATACCCGGACCGAGGATCAGGCCGAGGCCTGGATTCTCGGTCTGCACGAGACGGCTACCCCTTGTCGGAATCCGCGGTGTTAGCCTCAACGAGCCCGGCCGCAGCCAATCCGCCGCATGCAGACGCAAAGTTCCTAAACCGCCCGTGAGGCCCACCGCAATCGTCATGGCTTTTTGCAAAAAGCGACGGCGACTATCAAAATCAATTGTCTTTGTATGCGATCCGTTCAATTCATTCATTTTCATTCTCCCAATCCATGGCTCAGCATCGATAACCGTAATGCCCTCATAGGACAATCCGGTTAACCCAATCTTCAGCAATCCTCTTCGGGTCCGCAGTTGTAATCCTCACCAAACGACAGTATGTCAACCGTGATAAACGCAACCTCGGTGCCCTCAAGAATTCTTTCACCCAACTTATTTTCCTCACCGAGCATCCCGCCGGCCGAGTTTTCGGCCGACTGTGTCGCCGCTGAACTGGAATCCGAGAGGCCTGGTGGCGTCACCGCAACAGCATCTCCGATCGGTACGCCGATGGCGACACCGCCAACATCGATGTTGTCTCCACCAATAACTTCAACGGCACCGATTGTCAGATTTCCGGCAGTTCGAATTCCCGCATCGCCCGCGTTGACGGCGCCGCGCGGAGCGAATAGAAAAGCGCTCTCGCCCTGCAGGCCGCTGCCCGACACAACGGGCGGGAATTCGATGATCGTATCGCCGGTTGTTGGATCAATCCGCGTAATCGGATCGGGAATTGACGTGACTGTTTTGGCCCCTTTACCGGCATCGATGCTGCCGTTGGATGACCAGACGAGCAAATCTCCCTGCAACGCGAAAGCTCGCGTCGAGTTTACGAGCAGATCTTCATCGACAAATATGTCGATGTCACCGCCACGTGCCGTAACGATGCCGAGATCTTCCGGGTTTTTATCGATGATATCGGCATCGGCCGCGCCAGCGTTGATACTGCCGCCGGGAACAAGCATCTTGAGATCTCCGCCTGCCAGTGTCTGTACCTGGCTGAGCAGCAGGTTAATGCCTCCATCCGGATCTGCCTCGGGGAACAGTGTGGTGATTGCATCGAAACCGCGCGTAAAATCGTTTGAACCGTCAGCCTGTGCCGAGACTCCGGATTCCTTCAATTCGGCAAACAGGATATCGGCCAATAACAGTCGCTGTTCGGTGCGCGTCAAATCATCAAATGCAGCGACCGGATCGTCGCTGACGGCGATATCACGCGAAACAAGAAACGCGGTCAACGCTTCTTTGTACATATTATCGTTTACCAAAAAGGTATCGATAAACGCATCGTAGGCTGGTTCGCCCCCTAGTCCTGCCCACAATTGTACGGCGGCACCTTCATCCGGCAGCGCCGAGTTTCTGGTATTGCCAATCGTTTCTATACCGGCGCTGGTACCGAGTGAAATCGACCGGCCGGCAACAAACTCGACGGATCCAGGGCCCGAAATCTCAAAGATTCTGCGATCCAGCGCTTTAAACTGTCCAGTAACTTCGCGCAACGTACTCTGCTCTATATTGCGGCCGGCGATGAACGATGACGTAGAATCTTGCGTCGCATGCTGGATCCGAATCGACAAGTTGCTGATATCGATGCCGGCACGGAACAGCGACTGCTTGGCAAGTTCCATTTCCCAGAAGAATCCACTGGCACCCGGGTCGGACAAAATCGATCCCTGCTGTGCGACGAGAAGGTTCGGGTTATCGTCGTTCGCGTGCACCGGAACAGACGCCTGCAGCGGAGCTCCGCTATTGAGTTCCGGTCGGTCGATACTCGGTAGAAAAGCTCGATCCTGATCCGACTGGATCAGCCTGCTGCCCCCGCCCGCATTTTCGATATTGTCCCGCGCCAGGAATTCGAGCCGACTGGTCTCAGAGGGAAAGAATTCGAGTCGTGGCGGAGCCACGATCAGATTTCCCCCAAGGCTCGCGGCAGCCAGGTTTGGCGGTAGCGCCAGCATATATTCAGGTCCGTCGAGAATCAGGTCGCTCGCCAGGCTAACTAACCGGACTTGAGTCGCATCATTATAGGTATAAAAAAGATTGTCGATTGCATCGACACCGGCAGATATATTGAAACCAGCCTGCTGGATGAGCGTCAGCTGAGATTCACTCAAAGATCCGACCGTCGGATCCTGTATTCCGCCCAGTGTCAGCTTACCATGGGTAATCCATTCGACCTGTGCACTGCCACCGACAAACAGCACTGGTGCATGACCATTTTCATCCAATCGGGTGGTGTCGCCACCATTACGAATCTGCGCCTGACCACGGCCGAGCACAACCTGCCCTCCTGCGATGTCGCCGCCCACATCGAGCCGCAGATTGCCTCCGCCCAGAATTTCAACCGTGCGCTGCGACGGTTGGAAAATGATCTCGCTAGCCGACGTATCGACAACCAACCCATCCGTCGTTCGGCCCGTCGTCGGCAATGCGATTGTGACATTCTGCAAATTACCGCCGACATCGGCGTGTAGATCACCGCCGCCGAAGGAACCGATACCGTTACCGAACTGGTCGAACACGACGCTCCAGTGCGTCGGTATTGCGCCGAAGCTCGACGCCAAATCCGTCGGGTCATCGCTCAGGGTTGCTTTTCCGATCCGCGTCAACCAGCTGGAAATTTCTCCAGCTACCGAGTTGGATTTGAGATCACCACCCGCGTGAATCGTAACATTGCCGCCGTCAACCGGGAACTGTCCGCCATTGAGCAACAAAGCGAATAAGTCATCGCCGCGCAAACCTACCGGAGCAAGCTGATCATCAAGAACCGGAGCAGTCCCCTTGTTCCAGCCAGCCGTATAGATCGCCGCGCCATCGGCCAACGAAATATCACCAGATGCAGCGATATCAATATCGGCGGTACCGGTTCGTATGACGACGTCGGAATTTAGCCGCAAATCACCTGCGCTATCGCCCGATGCCAGAACATCGGCGCTGTTAAGATCCGTGCCGGAGGCGATTGTGTAGCGCCAGGACTCGGGCGTGAGCGTTTCTACGACGTTGCCGTTAATGTCCTGCCGCGGAATTCCGCCACCGAGCTGATCACGCTGAAAGAATCCCAGAAATACGCCGGTTGTCGCGAACGCATCCGTCAGATTTGCGTTGAGATTCAGGTTGCGGGCGGCACGTAGCGTCACAATACCCGGTGTGCCCGGATTTGGTGCCATCGGGTCGCTGAGATCTCGCCCGAAATACCAGTCGTTAAAGAAATTCCAGGAATCCGCCAACTCGAGATCACCGGTACTTTCAACGGCCAATCCGGGCGCGATTCGAAATGCGCCAGACGACATCGGCGTGTTTTGGATAAATATCTCGGCCTCGTTGCGCCAGAGGGCAATATCAGTACTCGAAATTGTCGCCTGCGTCACGAATTCGCCGGTTTGCGGATCAAGCACCTGCGTCGCATTCGGATCGGTAATCGTCTTTGTCGCAACCAGATCGGCATGCCGGGCACCGATCACCTGGCTATTCATCTCGCCGACGACCAATTGGTCGGTCTGGTTATCACTATCTGTATCAAGTCGCCGCGTGTGCACGAAAATGTCTCCGCCATGCGCACCTGCTCCGCCTGACACGTTAATTTCGGAACCGGCGAAAAGATTCACGAAGTCGGTCGTGCCTGCCGGATCGTCATCATCGGCATCGAGTGCGTAGAGATCGATTCGGCCGCCGTCCGCGTCAGAATTCGAGCTTACCGCCATCAATCGGCCATTTATGTCGAGCGAGTCACCGGCCGCCAACCATATACTTCCCGCCGAGTCGCCTGAAACATCAAGTGTACCGTCGATCTGAATACGACCTGTATCGGCGATTAATCTCAGTTCGCCGGCCCGTACCGTCGACCCGGTGTTAACAACGATATCGCCAGTGTGTACGCGAATTTTCCGCTCTCCGTAAAAATTTCCGGTATCAAGAAGGGTATTCAGCACGCCGAACGCATTCGTTTGCGCGGCATCAGTAGCAATAATATGCGCCACATTGGCGTCGAAACGGCCGGTTCCACTGCCACCGTCGTGCGCGACCAACTCAGCCTCGGACGAAATGACCAAGTCACCATGTGGCGCCGAAATCGACAAAATTCCGGACTGACCGCCGGCATCCACACCTGTCACATCCAATCGAGCGCCGGACTCGATGACAACATCACCTGTCTCTGCGTCAAGGGAAATGAGGCCGCCGCCGGTGCCAACTAACGCTGGATCGAAATCGAGCGTTTCTCCAGACACATCCAGAATTGCACCTGATGCAACGATGATGCCGTCGGCCGCGGTTGAATTCACAGCGTCACCCACCTGCCGCAATTCGATTGCACCCGACGGTAAATCCACGCGGCCGCCAAAATTTATGGTGCTCCCGCTAATAACCAATGAAGCTGCCAAACCAGTTAGATCCTGTCGCCGCGCAGCAGAATCACCACCGATCACGGTCACTGAACCGGCGGCGGTGATTGCGCTATTCGCCGTCTGATAAGAGGAAATCACCGGTGCTTCAATTCTCAGGTTACCGCCGATAAAAAAATCGCTGTCACCGGCAATCATAACCGAAGGTGCTGCACCATCAGACGCAATCGGGGCCGGATTCGAGCCGGCTGCCACGACCACCTGCTCGTAGCCAAGCACATCTATATGGCCATCACCGAACAGAACTTCATTTGCCCCGAGATTCAGTTCACTGTTGCTGCCGGCTACCGGCGCCAGACCCGTGAAAAGTTCACCGGTGCTGTTTTTCAACTCCAGTTGACTGGCCGTCATCGTTACAGACCGCCCCGTATTCTGCTGTCCGATCAACGCCTGCGTATCCAATGTCAGGCTTTGAAACTCGACAGACTGATCATCCACACCACCGAAAATTGAAATCAGGCTGCTACTGCGTAACCGCAGGTCAACGTCTCGCAGGCCCTGAAGGTCGGCCGTTGACAAGATCAGTCCTTCGGCCAATGCTTGCCCATCTGTCTCGCCAAGGCTAATACTCGAAGCGCCGAGACTGACGACGCCTTCACTGATAGAAAGGGTACCTGCAACATCCACATCACCGCCAGCATCAAGCACAATACTACCGTTCGCACTCAAAGACGCATCAGGATCGACACGCAATGAAGACAGTGCTGTGCCACCGGACGTATTTCGCACGATGTTCAACTCGCGCTCCGATACCGCTACGAAAGCAGCGTCGCCGTCGATGATCAGTGTCTCCTGATCACCATCGTTCGAACCGGTCGATACCAGCCGCGTTGCCTGTTGATCGAGAGACCGAATTTCAACGTTATTGCCAACCAGCAACAACTCAGGATTTTCCAGCTTAACCCCTGGTTCGATTAGCAGTTCGTCAGCGATAGCATTAATGATCGTGCCATCCGAAGTGCTCGAGCGTGTCCCGCCGATCAGCAGACTATCGGCCCCCAGTCCCTCGAGATCGGTAGTTCGCAGTTCTATATTATTGCCACCGTTCGTTTCGGTTACGATCGATAATGCCGTATTGGTTGCAATGTCGACGACCGAACCCAATCCAATTGTCGTTTGGCGCGCCACCAGCTGACTCTGCAATTGCAGTCTGTCACCGGCACGAATTACAAGACTGCCGGCGTCAGCCGGCGTTCGCGCTATATTGTCGATAAACAGATCGTCAAGTGCCGTTTCACGATATTCGGCAAGATTGCGGACAGAGTCGCCTGATTCAATCGCAAATCCCTGGGTTCGGCTGTCAGCAGCGTCGCTACCAGCGACGCCAAATCGACCGGCCAACACAGGCGCGCCATCCAGTCGGGTCAGCGCGGTACCGGGTTTCATATCTTTTGTACCGGGCTCCGGAGTCACGAGATAACCACCGAACAATGCGTAACGCGCCGGCAGAATTGCATACTCACCGGCAGGCAAGCCGGTAAATCCCTCCTCGAGCACCAGCGTATCGCCGATACGTATACCTTGTATTTCTTTAGCCGCCGGACTTTCCAATGGATCCCAGGGTGCAAACTGCCCGACGCTCGGGACAATCGCAAATGACGCATTCGCTTGAATCTCAATACCGGCGCCGGCGTCGGCCAGCAGGATATCGCGCGAACCACCAGGTCCGGGTATAAACTCGGTTGCACGAACATCACCGCCGCCACTCAGATCAAAAAGCGACCCAGGCTGCAATTCAATGGCCGGAGCATCGAGATTAATCCGCTGACTTGGCAACTTGCGCTGAAAGGCTGCGTTCGTGACAGATTCCACGAACTCGAGCTGATCGAGCTGGCCTTCTCTGCCCGCAGGCACGGGCAGAATCAGTGCGCCGCCGGGTTCAGTTCGGAAGAATGGCGCCTCAACGCCGAATGCCGATGTGGACGTCAAACTGCAGTCGACGAGGCGCAACGCAAGATTCGCATGCAAATTCAGCTCACCCAGCGGCGCAAATACTGCTGTGCCCTGTTCAATCACATCGGCATTCAAGGTTAATTTTCCGCCAATCGACAATGGCGCCCGGGATATTTCTCCGCGTCCACCGGTCAAATCAAGCTCGCCGCCGTCGCCTTCGATACTGATCGCATACTCGGTTAGCGTGGCAGGGTAAACACGTTGCGCATTGATCGACAGATCGCCTGCCGTTCGGAACAAACCAGAAAAAACGTCACTGCGAGGATAGCGCACGCCGATCATGCGTAAATCATCGACAGCATTGAGAGAAATATCGACCGTATCATTGCTCGTATCGCCAAATCCCTGCGTCACGAGTTCGCCGCTCAGGTCAATCAGTTGGGCTGACACATGCAGTTTTCCGGGTCCGGTTGTCGGCATTAACCGTATCGGTTCGGTTGCCGGAACGATATTGTTTCTTTCATCGACGATCTTGTCCGGAACCACTCCATCCAGTTGCACGTCTGAATTCAATGATCCAAGCGAAATATAGGGTGCCGCTAACGAAACCTGTGCTGCATCAGTCTGCAAAATTCCTGCATCAAGCACTATAGAGCGGTCCATTGCCAGGTCGATATCACGCACGAAAGTAATAATGGGCAATGAGTCCGGTGTGTCCGGAATCGGTACGCTGTTGCGGGTTGCTTCCGACGAACTGCGCACACTTAGTTCGAGTGAATCAAAACCACCACTGGAAAGTTGAGAGACGGGCAAGAACCCGGTGCCTTGCAGCGAGGCATCAACAGCTTCGCCGCGCCCCGGCAACGGGCCGTTGAAATCATCGATGACAATTGTATGCGGCCCACGCGACGCTCCATTGTCAACCAGGAACTGACCAATATTTCGATTTCCCGGATCGACTCGGAAAACCAAACGTCCGCCTTCAGCTGTGTCCGCTCCCGCCCGGCCACGCAACGAACCCGTATAAAGCAGGGACTCAGCAGCCAATAACTCAATCGTGCCGGCCGCCCCTGCGATATTTGAACGATTCGGCTGTACCTCGCCGATATCCAGTGCTGCCGTCATCCCATCGACACTGATGAGAGCGCCCGGCGCACCGACGATTGAACCCTGTTCAGCCCTAACGCTGATCCGGCCGGCCGCCAGCACGCTCCCGCGCAACAGGCCAAGATCGTTAAACGGATCAACAAGTACGGCACCGTCAGCGGATAAAATAGACTCCGGTCCCAGCCAGATCATACGTTCAGGTTGGAAAACGCTGGATCCGCCACTTTGTATGATCGCGACTTCACCTGCAGGCGCACTGATCGCACCATTGATGAACAAATTCGTCGTAGATTCAAGTTCAACTCGTCCGCCAGGATCAACTGCAATTACCGCGCCGGTGTCGATAGTAAGATCGGCGGTGGCGCCGATTGCGCCAGCGAGCGAGTTATTCGACGCCAGTGTAAGGCTGGCCGGACGTCGCTCAAAATCGGGCCGGAACTCAATCACTGAAATCTCACCGAGTGGTGTACCGGTGGGCTGAAAAACCGGCCCTGCCTGCAAGACAGTGCTGCTTCCGCGGCTAATTTGATTGCCTGTGAGACGGATGCCCGACGTACCCGACACGCCGTCGTTGAAGCGAAGACCAGCTGTCTTAACCTGCATGTCTGCCCCGGACATAACTGCCAAATCAGCCCGAGTTGATGTCAGTCTGAATGACTGGAAACCACCTTGCTGAAACGTTCCTGCACCTAATTCGAGAATGAACTGGCTTACACCGGATTCTCCAGTGACCGCTGCATTGGAGAATTGACGGGCTCCGTCAAGCGAAATATCCAACTCGCTGATGGCCCCCTCTTCGGGAACTACCCGTACGCGCCCCGTCGAAATATCGAGCGTCCCTCCCTGCTCAAAGCCATAACCCCGTAATTCAGCTCCGATCCGAAGCTGCGGAGAAATCGAATTATCGTCGATTTCTCCGGTTTCCACTTTGATGGAGCCTCCGTTACCACCGAATAATTTTCCGTCGAATTCAAGAAATGCCCCGGCGCTGACATCTATTACGCTGTCGGAACTGATGATAATTGATGCTCCGGAACCGACATCGAGCGAACCTCCGTCGAGCACAATGGGTGCAGACGGCGCCTCGCCGATCAACAAATCAGGATTGTCGTTAACCCAGACACCACTCAGATCAATATGTGCATCAATCGTTGTCAGAAGATCCGCATTCAGAGTCAATGCAGCACCACCGAACCGACCTGAATTATCGTTGTTCAGCGTCACACTGCCGCCTGGAATACGAATATTATCGAGTATGCTTACTTCAGTACCGGTCAAATCCATCAAGCCCCAAGACGGCAACTCCAGCGCACTCCCAACAACTACGGGTCCGGCATTGCCGAGAACCAATCGGGCAAACCCCGAGTTATTGATGATCGTCGATGAAAGCACCGTCGAATCGATAGCGTGGGAATTTTGCGGTACACCGCCAATAAACAGAGTCGGCTTTCCTGCCTGCAAAAGCGACAGGTTAAAACTGCCCCCAACAGGTAGTTGATCGAACGGTCGAGCAAACTTCGGCGTGTTACCCAGATTGGCAGACTGCCAACGCTGATGCGGCCCAACTGTCGTACCTGCCGCAAATGCACCGTCTAATGTCAGACCACGTGCTTCGATTCTCAGCGTACCTGCATCCTTGCCCTCGACGTAGCCAGGGTCCTGACGAGAGAATAACGAGTTCTGGATGACACCCCGAAATCGCTGATTTGGGTCTGCAAGTGAGATGTCGACAATACGGCCATCCGCAGTTTCGAGCTGGCTCGTAGTGATGCGTGCCGGTTCATTGGTCACGCTGCCGCCGCTGACATCGACCATGGCCCCATCATTAATCGTCACCGCACCTTCCGACAGGAGCGTAATCGTGCCACCGGTCGACAAGCGCTCGGCCGCCGACCGTTCAACCGAAGCGGTAGCCCCGTCGATATTCAGAAATTTGGTGCCGTAACGTGCATCAACCTGCAGTGTTTGGTTACGAATCGGCCCATCACGTTGTTGCGGCGAATCTGCCAGTTCATTTCCGCGCGCTTCAACGTCGACGATATTACGCGCAACCGAGACCACGGTCGTATCGTCGCCCGAGACATCGATGGTGGCGCCGTTCTCCATGATAATCCCGATGCCAGCAGTGTCCGGTTCTCCGGGTGTTGAAATTTGCGGCACTCTCGGCGTCCTGGCCGATGCCTTGATCGAGATATCACCCCCGACCGCAACTAATCGGGAACCAGACTCCAGCACGACCTGCTTACCAGACAAATCGATACGCGATACCGGTTGTGTCTGCGCATCTACCGCACCTGCGTCGCCCTGATCAGGCATCACTTCGGTTATGCTTCCGGGCCCCACACGTAACTCGCCGCCACGAATCGGGTTGGGCTGTCGGGGACCATCGCCAATTCCTGTGAACGAAGTCGTGCTACCGTTCATATCCTGAGCCAACAAACGTACACTGCCATTCAATGACACGCTCGTCGTCGCACGAATTATGCCATCCTGATTGACAGCCAGGCCGAGCATCGTCACGTTACCGCGTTCAGCAATCATTTCACCAAGATTTGTGACTTCACCGCCGGTACTGACCTCGACGACAAGCCCGCGCAAATTCTGGTCGTCGGACGCGGCGATCCATACCTTGTCTTCGGAGGCAGCAAATACTTGCTGCCCTTCCGGTGTATTAACCCGGCCTTCATTAACAATCACAGGTGCAAATATCAGTACGCGACCACCATTCTGCGTTTCGATAGAAGCGCCGTTCGCAATGCGAATCTCACCCATTGGCTTGCCGAAACTATCAAAGGCCGCGATTGCATCCGGCCGCTCATTAATCGCGTTGACAAAACCAATCTCTTCGAATACCCGGTCATCTACATCTAGTGTCGAGGCGACCAGGCTCTGTGTGTTCACCTGAGCGCCAGCCCGGAATAAAATGCCATTTTGATTGATCAAGTAAATCTGACCGTTAGCACTGAGGCTCCCGCTGATCTCGCTCGGCACAGAATCGAAAATACGATTCAGCGCGACGGATGAAGATGATGGTTGCCGGAACTCGACGGAATGCCCCGTGCCGATATCGAAACTCTGCCAATGCAGGGTCGCACGATCCGCAGTCTGGTTGATGATCATGTCGCGCCCGGCGTTTACTATCTGCGGCAATTCAGCGCCGCTGAAACGAGCATTAGGACCAGCCAGTACCTGCGGCAATTCAGCCGCTATCGGCGCGGTCTCAACCGCAAGACACCCTGAGAAAATCCAGGCCGCGACAAGGACGCTGCGAACGAATTTCGTTCGAACTGACGGTTTCATCAATGTGCTATTTCTCGTCCTCATTGAAGACTTCCCGCTTTCGTCATTCCGCACGTCAGCGTTGCACAACCGGATTCAATCGACAGGCAACGTAGTGCTACTTGATTGCTGGACCAATCTATCAGCCATTTATTACGAAACGATTACGCGTGTTTGGACAAACAATCTATCGGGTAGGAGGCGGGGTCACCCCCGCCGTCCTCCCACACCACCGGGCATACAGTTCCGTACCACGGCGGTTCCTGTCAAAATCACTTCAGTTGTTACACGTCGCCTGACATCCATTAAGCGCCCAACCATACCTTGCGGATACTGTCCGTTACTTCCGGTTTCAGGCCCCTTGCGGGCATCTGCTCTAAATATCAGAGATCATCAACATCACGTTATCGACAGGTTCAGCCCTTCAGTTGCAGGTTACACAACCTAGTATGGCCTCTGCTGACTTCTGTTCATCCGTCCCAACACCTCTCGACGTTGGTAGCACTCATGGCAGATCAACAGACCTCCCAGGGTAATGCGCGTGACCTTCACACTTATACCCGCCGCATCTACGTCCGCAGTTTCCGTGCACGTATTGGGCTTTGAAGATATTGGCCTTCTTACCCACTGCGACCGCCTTATATGCGATTTCTGTTCGTCGGGCCAGTGCTTTGCCTTCGGCTTCCTTCAGATTCCACCTCGCGATGGACACCCTTGCCGTTCGGCTAATCGTTCCCCGTTGCCGGGCCGATGGGAGACTTTCACTCCCAAGTCATTCAGCCACCACCACGGTGACCGAAACAGCGCCAATCACGGCGCTACGCGCCATGCCTGGCGCACCAAAAAAACCGGGCAGACGTAACACGTCTGCCCGGTCAATCCCTTATGGGACCTCTCGATGCGACGAGGCCATCTCATCGAAAGGTTTTGCCGGCGCGAACTTAGTTCTTCAAGGACAGTTCTTGACAGCTGTCAGCCGTACCACCAGCGGTTTCGCGAGACCACGGAGTACGTGGATCGGTACCGGCGGCCGGACCTGCCGAAAAGACTTGCGGTGCCGCGGCATCACCTACCAGGAAGCCACCCTGCCACTCGTCGCCGTTGCCGGCCACACCATCCGGGTCGACAATCAGACCGTCGTTGACCGCCTGCACGGCAGCCGCTGTCGGGCTGTTCCAAACAGCGAAGAAGTCTTTCAGTACAGCGAGTTCCGTTGCATCGGCCGCAACAGTACGGATGCCACCGATAATCGGATCAGGTGTTGTGCCAGACGAAACCCGATACTGATAACTCAGATAGTAGATGTCGCTATAGTTCCCGTTGTAGGCCTCTTCCAGCGTTGGTGCATTGCCGTCGATGCGAAGGAAGCGATAGGCGCGTGCCAGACTGACGTTACGCTCCAGACTGTTGTAGCCCAATGCGAAAGCCGTACGTCCGGGCTCGATAACGCTCGAGTCGCCTGTGCCATCAGCCGTCGGCGGCCCAACCGGAAAATTCGGAAATGCCCAGTCGCCGTTAAAGCCAGCGCCCGTGCTCAGCGCATTCATGCAGTCATCCATGTCCGAAGAACCGGAGTTCTCATAAACATTCGGTGCATTAATGAAGGCCGGTACATTGTTGGCAAAGGTACGCATGGCAGGCGCGTCAACAATGCAGTTCGTGCGCAGGAAGTTGACCGCAGTCTGTGCGTTGGTACCCGAACCGGCAGTACGCCGGCAGAAGTTGACCTTGGCACCCTGAGTTACACCGGTAGTATCAAGCGCCTGACCGTACGGATCACGATCGGACCATTTAGCAATTTCACCGGAGTAGATTGACTGCACCAGAGCTGACGGAATGCTCGGCATGCACTCAACCGTGTCGCGCAAAGCGCGAGTCGCGATCGATGTACAAGCAGAATCCAGCAAGCCCGCAGCGAACTGATCATTCTGAAGCTCGTCGTACAGTTGCAACGTAGCGGCAACTCCGAATACGGCACCTGCGCCAGGCTTCACTATCAGGTTGCCCGCAGGTACGAAGTCATTCTGCGGCTTGTCCGGCACAACACCCGGGACACTGAGACCGAATCCCGTAGCGAGTTCACCCTTGAAAATCTTCGGCTCAACATCCGAGATACCGCCGTCAGGTGCCTGCGTCTTGGTACCGCTTGTCGCACATTCAAAGAGCTGAAAACGCGTCACACCGTCTACAGAAGTCCAGAGATTATTAGCATCGCTGTTAGTCTTCAGGACGCAAGAACTATCAGGATCGAGATACTGCTGGTCGGCAGCCGGTGCAGTGGCCGGATTCGCGACCGGAGCAACACCCGTGCCGGAACCGCCGTTGAACTTGTACACGGCGACTTCAGCACCAGCCAGATTACCGCCTAACGACGGCTTGAAGTTGCAATGGATAACGATCTGGTCAGCAACACCCAGCGGCGGCGTCGCGGCCGTGGCGTTTCCACCTCCGGGCAAGCTCTTAACCTTATCCGTATAGATGCGCGGAGTGATGACTCCATCGGCATCGTTCACGTTGCCGTCCCAGTTACAAAATCGCAGCATAATGTCCAGGTGGAAAGTACGTTGAACGGCGGTGGCACCGCCAATAAAGATCTCATTTGGCGCCCCAAGGAGGCCGGCCGATGCCTGTCCTGACACGAGCAAAGCCGCGACGAGACCAAGTAAACTAATATATTGCTTTCGCATTTTGGATTCTCCTAGTTTTCAATCATTTCGCTGTAGTACATGTGGTGAATCACGCGTTTACGCGACGACGCGCCCACGTCAACAAGCCCAGAGCCGAACCGAACAACCAAATAGCAGCCGGAACCGGGACGGTTGCGGTGGCGAAGGAAATATCGCCGGTTAATGCGTTACTGTTAATCGAACCAAGAACGGAGTTCGCGATACCGTTGATGCCGAAGTCCAAACGCCATTGCTGTATCTGCGATGCGTCTCCAAAAAGGATCTCGTTGCTTGGCGGAAGCGCACCACCCATCGAGTCGCCCCACGAAAAGGCGTGGAAGCCGAAGTCCGTCGGACCATTGGCGGCCAACACGCCAGCCGCATCAAAAACACCTTGATTGGCGTTCGAAATGAAGCTTTGCGTCTTCGTTATGCCGGTGCCCAATGCCGAAAAATCTAAAAGACTGGGGCCACCCGTCGTGCCCGTCGTCATTATCGCCTGAAGATCAGAACCGAAGGTTTGATCTGTCAGCGCTGCACCGACGTTAAAATTGACCGTGCCCGTTGCGCTGTTCAGGAACGCTACTATTTCAGATTCCTGAGCAAGGGTCGTCGACCAGGGTGTTTGGTTATTTGACAAGTCAAGCGCCGTGGCGCCCGTATCGATCACCAGATTTCGAATCGCCGTATTCGTCAGATCGCGTTCAACTACCGAAATGAAGACAGTGGTACTAGAACTACCATCGTTCCCATCGTTCAACTGCGCGCTTGCAGCCCCGGCGGCCAATAACGATACGGCGGCAACCGCGGCCATACTATTGAATTTAATTTTCATCAATTTTTTCTCCATCGCAAGTTTGTGTAAAGATTCCATTTCCTACTTACAGGCTGGATCTAATACCGATAGGCCCAGACCCAGACTGAGACCCAGACACGTCAAACCCCTTACGACGTGCAGTCTTCAGCCTTGTGCGGCACCCTTTGAAGCAGCGTCTGGCCGCGACAACCGGTATGCCTGCCCAAGTCATCACTTGGTCTCAGAGTGGAGGTTAGAGAAGCGAGATGACTCGCGTGTGATGCGATAATGAATATTTTGTCATTGATCGTGACTGAAGTGCAGAGAAGCTAGGGTTCATACCCGCTGACCGGGACTGGTTATTGTTATCCAGGTCAGAATCCGTATTTAACCGTGAAGTGCAATCGATCGTCTCCTGACTCAATACTGGGAGGTGTAATACCAACGATGTTCCCATTCTCGTCAAGTTCAATACCGCCATCATCAGAGTCACGGAACGGAATGGCCCAGTCCAGATCGATCTTCAACGAATCCCAAAACGCAAGGCGAAGACCGGCACCGGCACTCCACAAAAAGAATGAGTCCTTTTGCTCGGGTAATGGATCCTTGATCCCACCGCCACCCGCGTCTGAAAATAGAAACAGGCGGGCTGACATTCGATCCCAGGCCAACGTGCCAAAGTCCGGCGAGAAGAACTCGAGCTGACCAGAGTATCCATTGTCTACAAATTGCTGAGCTTCGAGATAGCCTCGAACCGAACCTGCCCCACCAAGACTAAGTTGCTCATTACTGATCAATGGGGAATCAGCGAGACGAGCGCGCGTCCGCACGCGCAGCAACGAACTGCCCCACAATGCCCGCTGGTATGACAAGTTAAAATTCAGATAAGCGAAATTCGCCTGTGAACGAAACCGCTTTTGGTCGAATTGCCGTTGATCATTACCAAGGAATCGTGGCGCAACAATAAGATCCACGCCAAAATCCGCAGACTGAGTATTACCCGGAAACGTTAAATCGTACGAAGCTCCCACTGTCCAGTAATCGATCGGTGTTTCAATTCCCGTGTCGTTTCCGACTAATGCGACATTTTCCTCAAAATTCTTATAATCGATTGTCATCGTTGCCGTATGAAATCCCGAGAAAAAACGACCGAGTGGGCGAACCAAAAGTAGCCCGGCAATATCACCCTTGCCGAGGACGCCCAAAGTCCCAACAGACGCAATGTCCGATTTGCTCTTAATGTAGTGAGCCGAAGCGATCCACGCTGAATACGGGAATCGCATCAGATAGGTTCCGAAAAATACCTCCACATCATCGCGATTCTGGGGAGACACTTGGTAGCCGAACGATATGGAGTGTTCGCGTTGCCAGAGATTATCATAGCTCAAGGTCGCATCGATTCGCGTCGGCTTGGTATCACGGGAATAGCGATTGTTGACCTCGATGCTACCGTGAACCGGCAGACTGTCGTCAACCCTGAGATCAACCTCCATAGAACCTTTTGTCTGGCCAGGCCGCAACACCGGTGTGATGTGGCGATCGCGGCTGATCTTGTTCAGGTCGAATATCTCCTGTTGAACCTTTGGCAGATTAAGTACCTGACCAACTGCCATCGACGGCGCAGCTTTACGTATTCTTTCAGGTGAAAAATATCTTGAGCCAGTCACGAGAACTCGCTCGACACGCCCCTCAAAAATCTCCAGTTTCACAATACCGGCATCAACGTTCTGTTCCGGAATATTAACGACAACCGCACCAAGACCGGCATCTCGATATAGCTTCTCAATATCGTTGCCGGCCTGTCGAACGTCCGAAATGGTTTTGTCCGGTCCGAGATGAGCATAAACCACTCGCTCAATTTTTTGAGCGTCGAGCTGTGTACTGCCGGTAATCTGAAACTCCCAAATAGAGAAGTTAGGTTCTTTGTCATCGGCAATCGCGATTGACATCAAAAAGTGCAGTACGCAGAGTACGAAACCGCAATATGTTAACAAACTATGTGAACCAGCAAAGATCATTTTCTGTATTCTGAATGACGTAGCTCCAGATGATTTAAGTCGGCACTAGCCGCTGCACGTTCGTATGATCGTAATACGCCTGTGTTTCAGAAATATGAACACCCGGTAAGAATTATTCGGATCAGGTTTTGCAGCCCACAAAAAGTATGCGTGCCCCTGTTCCTTACATTTTCGTTAAAAAAGTGAAAAGAAATTGTCATTTTCATCTGCTCTACTACACGTCAAGGACTTGCCGCCCCCGCGATGACCCACTTCAACACGGCTTGGCAAAAGATCAGATTACGAATTACAACAATCAAATAATTTCAGAGGATACAGACAA
>Ga0114931_10002991_pt1 | contig 21442 bp, 15 predicted proteins | sample 2SBtaG_FD_89579 | JGI IMG/M metagenome (GOLD analysis project Ga0114931, IMG submission 89579) | Deep subsurface microbial communities from Kolumbo volcano to uncover new lineages of life (NeLLi) - 2SBTROV14_V59a metaG | ecosystem: Environmental > Aquatic > Marine > Volcanic | place: Kolumbo...
CCAAATAAGGTTATGTTTGACATAGAGAGAGCGTTTTTTTGTTGTACAACTCAAAGGTAATTTGAGATACTTTAAATCCTCTCTCTATTTTTAAAACTTTTTAATCGTTTAGGACGGGATTGGTAAATAACTATTGATATTGTTCTAAAGCTTCTATAAATATAGCACTAAAAGCTGCTCCAAAAATAGTAAGATAAATGACTACCATTATAATGTACAAACTTGACAAACTCAATCCAACAATAGCACATACTTTACCCGCTTTCATATTTTTATAGGAACTTTCAGTATAACTTGAAGATGAAACCTGATACAACTTATTATCTTTATTAGCTAATACTAAAGCTATAATTCCAAATGCTATTCCTAACACTCCATAGCAAAAACAAAATACAATTGAAAGAATACCCAACACCAACACAGTAGTTGAATTAGGTAATTGTTGATTATTCATTCCTTGATTTTCCATAATTTTTAGATTAGAAGAACCCCGAATTTATATCGGGGCTCTTCAAAACTATTAAAAATAGTTATTAGTTCATGTGTTTAAAATTTAAAAAGTATAGAACAACAAATAATACTGCTATCACCGTTCCAAAAATGCTAAACGGAAGACCGAAAGCTAATGGCAACACAATCATTAAAATATTAGCCCCAGTATAAATAAAGAAACCCATTTTCTTTAAACCCCACATTTGAATAGCTCCATATAATGAAGCCGCTGCTAGAAAAGCACTTACTCCAAAATATGCTGTTCCTGCTTCTGTTATGGCCCCTAAACCCGGAATAGCATCCATTAAAGCACCCATCCCAACAGTAAATAATATCATAAAAAGAACTCCTAAACCACTCCCTATAAAGGTTAGGATGCATAATGCTGTTAGAAATCCAGGTCTTCCAACATTAGCTGGAGCATTTTCTACAGTAGATTCTGCTGTAGTTGTTGTTTCTTCACTCATAATTTTAAAAGTTTAGTTAAATATTAATTTGAATTAGTTAGTCCAATATATCAAGATAAGATACATCAGTCAAGTTTTATCGAAAGCTAGTTGCTAACAATCTGAATTATTTAGGCTTTTATCGAAGAAAAATAATGTCAAAATCCTTAATAAGGATAAGGAAAGTATGCCAAGTAGAAGTAATTGTTAATAAATTAAAGAATGGAAATATTATTTACTCCAAGATTCAAAATTTTTGGATTCACTAGCTGCTTTTACAATGGAGTACTTTTTAAAATAAACAACATCACTTGATTCAAGGGTAACTCGTTCAATGGCTCCTAATTCCCTTTTAACCGATAAGGTAACCTCTTCATCTTTAAAATAAGCAGTCCATGCTGTTAAATCGTTGTTCACTTTTATGCCGTTCACTGCAATTACCTCATCGTTAATACTTAATCCTTCTTGTTCTGCAACAGAATCTGGATAAACACTTTCTACAAAGCATTTAGTATGCACGTAATTCACTTTAAAACCTAAAGCAGATTCATTGTGTTTCTTTAAAGGTTGTATTTGTAATTCGCATCCTATATAAGCTAAACTCTCTTCTAACTGATCAGTATAATCTTTAGCGCCATGAATGTAATTGTGATAAATCTCATCATATGATTGACCTGCTATTTGCTCTACAACATTTTTATAATCTTGATCTGATACCCCTACTCCATTTTTAGCATAATCATTATACAATAATCTCATCACATCATTTAATGATTTTTGATTGTTGGTGTTTTTCAAAATGAATACATCCGTCATAAAAGCAATTAACGCCCCCTCTGTGTAAATTGACCCTTTTCTACCAGGGACTCCTGCTACATAACCATCCAACCACGTATCAAAAGAAGATTGAGCTACCGAGTAATTATTCACTCCAAAGTTGTTATAATGTCTTGCTAAAAGTTGATTGAACGTTTTAGCATATTCATTCCAATCAAAAACACTGGAGGTTAACAAAAACTTGTCACCAAAATAAGTGGTAACACCTTCATCTAAATAACCCAAAACAGTATAGTTCTCTTGAGTATAATCATAAGGCTGCATTTCTATTGGCCTAATTTTTTTTACATTCCATGTGTGGTACAATTCATGAGAACTAACCCCTAACAAATTGTTGTAACATCCTTTCTTTAACATCACACTATATGAGGGACCCAAAGATATTACCGTAGAATTGGTATGTTCTACACCATGATAAGTTTCATGAGTTAATATTTGAAACAAGAAATGATATTCTTTTACTGGAAATTCTCCAAAGGCATTAATTTGAGCATTAGCGAATTTTCTAAAATCTGTTTCTAACAAACTCCAGTCAGGTTTACATTCTCCTTGAAACCATAAATGAAATTTGATTCCACTTTCTTCAAAATCATAATGTTGTAATGAATCGCTTGCTATAAAAGGGCAATCTACTAATTCATGAAAATCTGCACATTGAAATTGGTGTTTACTAACTTCTTTTAATCCTGAAGCTACTTCATAATTAGCAGGTATTTTCAATTCCAACTCACAAGTCTCATTGATTCTTTCTGGAACAAACAAAAAGCAATTTACACCATTCACGTACAATTGTTTGCTATCTAAGTAAGATGATCCTGCATTAATTTCATTAGCGAAGTAGTTATATTTAATATGAACTTGTTTGGCTTCTTCAACAGCTACCATCCATAAATCTTTCTTTATTTTTTTAGCTGAAAGCCGATTCCCATTCTCATCATAAGCTTCCCATTTTTGCACATTCTTAGCAAAATTTGCTAACTCATATCGTCCCGGTCTCCATGCGGGCAACTGTACTTGCAATGTATCAGTGTCTACATTGTCAATTATATACTCTATATCAATGTAATGATTATTCGGCTTTTCATAGGAAACAATATACCTCATTTTTCAAGTTTAAAGTGAAAAAGATAAAAGTATAAAGATATCAGTTATTAAAGCATTTCTACTTTATAAACTTTTTAACTTTCTACTTTTTAACTACCTTCGCAGCTTATATAGATTATAATTTAAACATTAAGATATGAGTTACGATATTATTGTAGTAGGAAGTGGACCTGGTGGTTATGTTACATCTATTAGAGCTTCTCAATTAGGTTTAAAAACTGCGGTTATTGAAAGAGCAGAACTAGGTGGAATTTGTTTAAACTGGGGATGTATCCCAACAAAAGCATTATTAAAGAGTGCTAATGTTTTTGAATACATTAATCACGCTGCTGACTATGGAATAAAAATTAAAGGTGCTGATGCCGATTTTCCTGCTATTGTAAAGAGAAGTAGAGATGTTGCTGAAGGGATGAGTAACGGGATTCAATTCTTAATGAAGAAAAATAAAATTGACGTTATTAAAGGTACTGCTAAAGTAAAAACAGGAAAAAAAGTTGATGTTACTGATGATAAAGGCAAAGTAACTGAATATGCAGCTAACAATGTTGTTATTGCAACAGGTGCTCGATCTAGAGAACTACCTAACTTACCTCAAGATGGAAAGAAAATTATTGGATACAGAGAAGCATTAACCTTACCTAAGCTACCTAAAAAGATGGTAGTTGTAGGTTCTGGAGCTATTGGTGTTGAGTTTGCTTACTTCTACAATGCTATGGGTGTTGAAGTAACTATTGTTGAATTTATGGATAACATTGTTCCTGTTGAAGATGAAGAAGTATCTAAGCAATTAGGCCGTTCTTTCAAAAAATCAGGAATTAAAGTTATGACTAAATCATCTGTAGAAAGTGTAGATACTAAAGGTGCTAGCTGTAAAGTTTTAGTGAAAACTAAAAAAGGGGAAGAAACCATCGAATGTGATGTGGTGCTTTCGGCAGTTGGTATCAAAAGAAATATTGAAGATATAGGATTAGAAGAAGTTGGTATTGCTACTGATAAAGATACCATTTTAGTAAACGATTATTACCAAACTAACATTCCTGGATATTACGCAATTGGAGATGTTGCTCCAGGACCAGCATTAGCTCACGTTGCTTCTGCAGAAGGTATTATTTGTGTTGAGAAAATTGCTGGAATAGATGTTGAACCATTAAATTATGGTAACATTCCTGGATGTACTTACTGTGCTCCTGAGGTTGCTTCTGTTGGTATGACAGAAAAAGCTGCAAAAGAAGCTGGCTATGAAATTAAAGTAGGTAAATTTCCTTTCTCTGCATCTGGTAAAGCAAGTGCTGCTGGACATAAAGATGGTTTCGTTAAATTAATTTTTGATGCGAAATATGGTGAATTATTAGGTGGCCATATGATCGGTGCTAATGTTACCGAAATGATTGCTGAGATTGTTGCTGTTAGAAAATTGGAAACTACAGGTCATGAATTAATTAAAACTGTACATCCTCACCCAACAATGAGTGAAGCTGTTATGGAAGCTGCTGCTGCCGCTTATGATGAAGTGATACACATGTAATTAAAAATCATAAAAAATAAAAAATCCCCCGAAATACTTCGGGGGATTTTTTATTGGTGTCTTGTCCTGAAAAAAGTTGACTTAATTAGTAGTATAAACCTCATTAATAAAAAAACGTATAAATTTAACCCCTAAAAGAAAGAACTTTTACTTATGTGTGGTATTGTTGGGATTGTTTCTTCTAATCAAAAAGAGCTTAGTAAAATAGCGACTGCTACACGTACACTATCTAATAGAGGGCCTGACAATAGAAGTACTTCCAAGTTTGATAATTTATCACTTGGCCATGCCCGTCTTTCCATTATTGACACATCGAAAGCGGCTAACCAACCTTTTTCAGATGCATCAGAAAGATATACCATTGTTTTTAATGGAGAAATCTATAACTATAAGGAGTTAAAAGAAGAGCTAGTTGCTGATCAAATTAATTTCAATACTAACTCAGATACAGAAGTTTTACTTCAATTGTACATTAAATATGGTGAAGATTGCCTAGATAAATTAAACGGCTTTTTTGCGTTTGCTGTTTTTGATAAAAAAAAGAATTCTCTATTTATTGCAAGGGATAGAATAGGAATTAAGCCTCTACTCTATTATTTTGACGAAGAACAATTTATATTTTCCTCAGAATTAAAAGCCATTTTAACCTTTAACATAAAAAAAGAGATAGACAAAATAAGTCTTTTCAACTTTTTGCAGTTTAATTATATCCCAACGAACAACTCTATCTTAGAGAATGTAAAGAAATTAAACCCTGGTCATTTTATTTTTATTAAAAACATTAACAAATTACCCGAAGTAATTGAAGAAGAAACCTACTATGAAATTCCTTACAATACAGAAACAACTATACAAACCAGCGCTTTTAATTACGATAAATCACAAGAGATACTTCGAAATTTATTGGATGATTCTGTTCAAAAGAGACTCGTTGCTGATGTGCCTGTAGGGACATTTCTTAGTGGCGGAGTAGATTCTTCTATTATTAGTTTATTGGCAAAACAACACCAACCCGATTTACAAACCTTTTCTATTGGATATAAAGACGAACCTTTCTTTGATGAAACAAGTTATGCAAATGCCGTAGCTAAAAAAATTGGAAGTAAACACCACGTATTTTCTCTTTCCAACGATGATTTATATGAAAATCTCAACGATATTTTAGATTATATAGACGAACCTTTTGCTGATTCATCTGCAATAGCTGTGTACATTTTAAGTAAATACACCAAGAAACATGTTGCTGTAGCATTATCTGGAGATGGTGCTGATGAAATGTTTTCTGGGTACAACAAACATATGGCAGAATACAAATCAAGAAACCCTGGCCTTACTGAATCTGCTGTGAAAATGGGATATCTTTTGTGGCGTAACTTACCTAAATCAAGAAATTCAAAAATCACTAATATCAACAGGCAACTCTATAAATTTAGTTTAGGAGCTAAACTCCCGCATAAAGCAAGATACTGGAAGTGGGCAGGAATTCTTAATGAAGAAAGAGCGAACTATTTAGTAAAAGAAGAATTAATATTCAACCCTCAGCGACTCAGCGACACTGCTTTTGAATATAAAAAGCGTAAAGACGATTTGTTGCAGCACATTAGAAAAGAAGGCAACATTAACGATGTATTGTATACAGATATGAGAATGGTTTTACCTAACGACATGCTACGTAAAGTTGATTCTATGAGCATGGCTAATAGTCTTGAGGTTAGAACTCCTTTTTTAGATCACCGATTAGTTAACTTCGCTTTTACATTACCTTCTGCTTTCAAAATTAACGCTGATATGAAGAAAAAAATTCTTCAAGATGCTTTTCGGAATGAATTGCCTGAAGAAATTTATAACAGACCCAAACATGGATTCGAAGTCCCTCTTTTGGAATGGTTTAGAAATGAATTAAGATCAAAGATAGAAGATGATTTACTTTCTGATGACTTTATTGAGGAACAAGGGATTTTTAATGTTGCTGCTACTAGAGAGTTAAAGCAACAACTATTCTCTAATAATCCAGAAGATGTGCAAGCTACCATATGGGCACTAATAGTTTTTAACAGTTGGTGGAAAAAATATTTAACAGATTAATGAAGAAAAAAATTAAAGTTCTCAGAATAATCAACCGGTTTAATTTAGGAGGACCATCTTTTAATGCCGCATTTTTAACAAAATATTTAGAGCCAGAATTTGAAACATTATTGGTTGGGGGAGTTAAATATAAGGAAGAAGAAAGTTCTGAATTTATTCTAGAAAAAATGGGAGTTAAACCAGTTATCATCCCAGAAATGCAACGAAAAATAACTACAACAGGTGATCTGAAAGCTTATCGAAAAATAAAAAAAATCATTAAAGAATACCAGCCAGACATTGTTCACACCCATGCTGCTAAGGCAGGAGCACTAGGAAGGTATGCCGCATCAAAATGTAATGTACCCATCATTATTCATACTTTTCACGGACATGTTTTTCATTCTTATTTCAATAAATCTGAAACTCAATTCTATAAACTTTCTGAGCGTAAATTAGCCAAACTATCTTCTAAAATAGTTGCTATAAGCGACATTCAAAAAGAAGAATTATGGAAACACCATAAGATATGTGATGAAGATAAGATTGCGGTTATCCCTTTAGGTTTTGATTTGGATAAATTTCAAGAAAATCAAGAAGAAAAAAGAAAATCATTTAGAGAGAAATATCAGATTAAAGATGATGAAATTGCCATAGGTATTATTGGAAGGTTGGTTCCTATAAAAAATCATTCTTTGTTTATTGATGCCATCAATGAGTTAACAAAAAGAACATCAAAAAAGATTCGTGCATTTCTAGTAGGTGATGGTGAAGACAAAAAGCAACTGATTGATCAATTAAATCGTATTGGCTTAGATTATGTGGAATGGCTAAAAGATGAAAAACCAGCTACTGTTACGCTAACATCCTGGATAAAAGACATTGATTGGGTAAATGCAGGTATGGATATAATTACATTAACATCTTTAAACGAAGGAACTCCCGTTACGTTAATAGAAGCTCAAGCATCAAACAACCCAATTGTTACAACAGATGTTGGAGGTATTAGAAATATTGTTTTAAAAGATGAAACCGCTTTTGTTGTTGAATCTAAAAACTTAGAAGAAGTTGTATCGTCCATACTAAAATTAGTAGAAGATGAAAATTTAAGGAAGAAAATGGGAGAAAAAGGATGGGATTTTGTAAAAAAAGAGTTTCATTACATGCGCTTAGTAGAAGACACTAGAAAGCTGTACCACTCCTTATTAGCCAATAAGTAAAATAAAGAATTTTTTGTTTTATATGTTTTGGTTAGCTTTGTCAAATTCTAAAGGATTCAGAATGAATTTAAAATACATTAAAATAGTTTTTTTCGGGGCTGTAATTTCATTGCTATATGCCTGTAATTATAACTCTAGTAAGATGATGAAAGCTCCAAAAGATTATCCTTTTGATCCAGCACCTTCTGATTCTTTATCTGGGTACGTCATTTCTACAAGTGATATCCTTAATTTTCGATTATATACCAATGATGGAACATCACTAGTAGATTTAACAGCTATATCAGAAAATCAAAATCAAAGAGTGACGACTAATCCCATTACCTATTTGGTAGGACATGATGGTTTTGTAAGATTACCTATCATTGGCTTTGTAGAATTAAGAGGGAAAACTATTAGAGAAGCTGAGAAATACCTAGAAGAACAATATCTAAAATACTACATCAAACCTTTTGTCAAACTATATGTAACCAACCGGAGAGTAATTGTTTTTCCTGGTGGTGGAAGTAAAGGGCAAGTAATAAGTTTAAACAATGAAAATATGACTATGATAGAAGCTTTGGGACAAGCTGGAGGGTTAACAAAACAAGCAAAAGCATATAAAATTAAGTTGGTAAGAGGAAATCTTAGAAATCCAAAAGTATACTTTTTTGATTTTAGCACATTAGAGGGGGTTAAGGAAGCTGGTTTTGTGCTACAGGCCAACGATATTATATATGTCGAAAATAGAAGTGGTGCACTCCGTGAATCAATTAGAGATATTGCTCCCATTGTAAGCTTAATTACCAGTACACTTACCTTGATTATTGTAATAAATAATTTGAAATAATTTATTTCAAAATATTTTTCATGAAATGGAATCTGAAGGCTCATTAAATAATATCGCTCAAGAGAGAAAAAAGAGATCTCATTCTACTTTTAACACAGAATCTGATCCGATATTATTTTTCCACTTATTTCGCAAGAACCTACTATGGTTTGGTCTTATATTTTTGTTTTGTTTATCTGTAATTTTTATTTATCTCAGGTATACTGTTCCTATATATGAATCCAAACTAACTTTTCAAGTAGGAACTGTAAATACTGCTAATCAAGTTCTTGAAGTAGGGAATTTTCACGAAAAAGATGACTTAGCAAAAGATGTTGAGATATTGAAATCGAAATTACTCTTTAAGAGAGCCTTATCAAGAGTTCCTGTTGATGTTACTTATTACAATAAAGGTAAAATATTAAACAACGAATTATATAAGTCTTCTCCAATTGAAGTGAAATACACCATAAAAGATTCTTCAATTATCGGGGTTCATTTTGGTGTTAAGTTTATAAATCAAAACACCTTTCAATTATCTAACAACAATCAACTTATTGGAAATTACCAAAGTGGTGAATTAATAGAACTTCCAAAAGTAAACCTTAACATAATAACTTTTTCCAATACACCAACAAAAGAAGAATTTGAAAGTACTCAAAATTCAGACTTGTTTTTTGTGATTAATGACCTTGACAACCTAACTAATACCTACATTTCTAAACTTGCTGTTTTCCCACTTAATAATTCAGCAAAAACAATTAACATTGCATTTCAAGACAACAATCCGTTAAAAACTAAAGACTTAGTTACCGCAGTTGCAGAAGAATATATATACTACGATATCGAAGAAAGAAGTAAAAGTTCTAAAAAAGTATTGGAGTTTATTGATGACCAATTAGACAAATATTACAACAAGCTTAAAATATCAGAAACTAAAATTGAAGATTTTCAGAAAAAAACCAACTTTAAAGGAACAGATTTATCTTCTACATATTTTGAGCGAAGCAATAAGTTAGAAGATGAACTCATCGATCTTGATTTAAAAAGAAGTGTTTTAATTCAAATAAAAAAATCAATATCAAGAGAATTAAAAAACAAAGATGTTTATGATCTGTTACCTATACTAGCAGGGACAGACTTTGAAGGAGATATTTCTGACATGATTCTTGAATTAAAAGAATTATTAGTTCAGAAAGAAAATCTACGATACCAAGCCACTGAAGATAGTGAAGCACTAAAGTCCTTAGATCATAAAATAGAAATACGAAAAAAAGTGCTGTTTGGAAGTATTACCTCACTAATTGAAAAATTTACCTCTCAACGAAAAGAAGTGTTAAACAAAATTGAAGAAATTGAGAAAAAATACTTAAACGTACCTACCCAAGAATTAGAATATGCGAGATTACAAAGAGTAGTTTCTATCGATGAAAAATTCTTTACATTATTGATGGATAAAAGAACTGAATACTCTATTTCGGAAGCTGGATTTGTACCTCAACACAAGATCTTAGATAAAGCACTTGTACCAAAAGACCCTGTATTTCCAAAAAAAACCATCTTTTATGTATTAGGTGCTGTTGCAGGGTTAGTATTGAGTTTAGTAATGCTTCTCGTTAAATATATATTAAAAAACACTATCTCTTCTATTGATGAAATTATCAGGCAATCTTATGCTTCTGTAGGAGTATTAGGAATCATTCCTAAATATAAACACAACATTCCTGTATCTCAATTAGTGGTTGATAAAAACCCTAAATCAGTAATTGCTGAATCGTTTAGAGCAATAAGATCTAATTTACAATTCATTTCACAAAGTGATAATACTAAAAAATTAGTTGCAATTACATCCACAGTTTCAGGAGAAGGTAAAACATTTTGTGCCATAAACATTGCTGGTATTATAGCTTACTCAGGAAAAAAGGTGGTCATACTGGATTTAGATATGCGAAAACCAAAAATTCACCTGGGGTTTGGTGTGGATAATGATCTTGGTATGAGTAGTCTTCTAGTCGAAAAAGCAAGTTATGATGAATGTATTCACCATAGTGACTTTAACAACCTTGATTTCATTACCTCAGGACCTATACCTCCGAATCCATCAGAATTAATTATTAATGGAAAGTTAAACACTATCGTTGAGGACCTTAAAAAAATATACGACTATGTTATAATTGATAACCCTCCTATTGGATTGGTATCTGATGCAATGGAAATGCTTAAAAAAGCCGACTATCCTATTTACGTGTTTAAAAATGAATTCTCTAAGAAAAACTTTGTAAACAACTTAGATCGTTTAATATTGGATAATGGTATTAGAAAACTATCCATTATCCTAAATAGTGTAGAAATGGGGAAAGGTTCCTATGGTAACGGGTATGGATATGGATATAGCTATGGATATGGCTACGGAGGTGGTTATGGATATGGTTATGGTGGAGGTTATTATGATACTAATGACGTTATGAGTCAAAAGAAAGGGATAAAAAAGATTTTTTCTAAAAAGAAATGATATTTACCAAATCACCAATTGAAGGTCTAGTTGTTATTGAGCCTAAAGTTTTTGAAGACGAAAGAGGTCATTTCTTTGAGTCGTACAATGAGAATATCTTTAAGGAAAATGGTATAGATACCAACTTTGTTCAAGACAATCAATCCTTATCTCAAAAAGGAGTATTAAGAGGGTTGCACTTTCAACACCCTCCATACGGACAAGCCAAACTTATTAGAGTAATATCTGGAAGTGTTTTAGATATAGCTGTTGACCTTAGAAAAAATTCACTTACATATGGAAAGTATGAAGCTATAGAGTTATCAGCGCATAATAAAAAGATGTTTTTTATTCCTGAAGGTTTTGCACATGGATTCCTCACTTTAGAAAACAATACCATATTTTCATATAAATGCTCTAATTTTTATAACTCGGGCTCTGAAGATGCTATTTTATGGAATGATGAAACATTGGGGATTGACTGGAAGATTAACAGCCCAATTTTATCTAAAAAAGACACTTTAGCTCAAAATTTTTCTCAATTTAATAGCCCATTTTAGTTTAGAATGAACTTTTCTTTAAAGCACATATTATTTTTCTTAGGAACCTTGTTCTTTTCTTTTTTAATAAATAGCATACTGCTGAAGTTTGTCAAAACACTTGGAATAAGAAATGGTAATGAAACAACCATAAGATGGAGTGACCAGGTAAAACCAGCTTTAGGTGGATTAAGCTTTTACATTATATTTTTACTTTCCATCACTTTACACCCTTTTATCTTTTCTTATGAAGGAAATGCTATTGATTTTAAAGTAACCGGAATAATTGGAGCTACTTCACTGGGGTTCTTAATGGGATTGGCTGATGACGCCTATAATACTCGCCCTTTTTTAAAATTGCTTACACAAATACTTTGTGGTATAATATTAATTTACTCTGGAACATACATTTCAATATTTGAGTATACATTATTCAACTACTTTCTAACAATTCTCTGGGTTGTTGGTTTAATGAACTCCATTAACATGCTAGATAACATGGATGGAATTACAACTATTGTTTCTGCAATAATAGCTTTTACTATTTTCTTTATTTTATTACTTAATAATGAGCTTAATAATATTGAAATGACGATAACCGTTGGGTTGTTAGCTGCATTACTTGGTTTTTTATATTTCAATTGGCATCCTTCAAAAATGTATATGGGTGATACTGGAAGCCAGTATTTAGGAATTTTATTGGCAGCTCTTAGCATTAATTATCTATGGAACCCTGTAACTACTCACGAATACTCCATTAGTAGACAATTACTTATTCCTTTACTCTCTTTTATTATCCCTATTGTTGATACAACAACTGTTGTAATAAAAAGAATAAGTAAAGGGGATTCTCCTTTTATTGGGGGGAAAGACCATACTACACATCATCTTTCTTACCTCGGATTATCAGAGAAAAAAGTAGCTGCAATTATTGCTTTAATTTCCATTATCTCTTCAGTTATTGTAATTTATGTTGTAACTAAAATTTCCATTTGGTCTCATTTATACACAGTTATTTTTGTAACTTATTTTTTAATTGTTTTTGTTGTTCTATTTAGAATAGCAACAAAAAATCATCCTGAATAAGTTAAATGGGAAAGAAAGACGAGGAATTTATTGAAGTAATTGGAGCAAGGGCTCACAATCTTAAAAATATATCCGTAAATATTCCTCGAAATAAGTTAGTCGTTATTACAGGCGTAAGTGGCAGTGGTAAATCTTCATTAGCATTTGATACCATTTATGCTGAAGGACAACGCAGATATTTAGATACTTTCTCTGCCTATGCACGCATTTTTTTGGGAACCATGGAACGCCCAGATGTTGATAAAATTAATGGGTTAAGTCCGGTAATTTCAATAGAACAAAAAACTGTTAACAAAAATCCTCGATCAACCGTTGGAACAATTACTGAAGTATACGATTTTTTTAGACTTCTTTTTGCTAGAGCTTCGAATGCGTATTCCTACAATACTGGAGAAAAGATGGTTAAATATACCACTCCACAAATTGTAGATTTAATTCTTAATCAATTCGACAAGAAAAAACTAACCATTCTATCTCCAGTTGTTAAAGGAAGAAAAGGGCACTATAAAGAACTATTTAATCAAATTATAAAGCAAGGTTTTTTAAAGGCAAGAATTAATGGTGAAATCAAACCCATTATTTCAGGAATGCAACTTGATCGTTATAAAACACATGACATTGAAATTGTTATTGATCAAATAAAAGTAAAAAAAGAAGATTTAAAACGTATTAACAATTCTGTTGAATTAGCTTTAAAACAAGGGAAAGGGACTGTAATGATTTTTGATAATGAAAATAATTCATATACATTACTAAGCCGAAATTTAATGTGTCCTTCAACTGGAATATCTTACAACGAACCTGCTCCAAATTTATTTTCTTTCAATTCACCATATGGCGCATGCACAAAATGTAACGGGCTGGGTGTAGTTTCAGAAATTGATATTGATAAAATAATTCCCAACAAAAAATCCACCATTAAGAAAGGTGGAATTGTTCCTTTAGGTGAGTATAAAAAGAACTGGACATTTAAACAAATTGAGGCAATAGGGAAAAAATTCGGTTTTACAATTAATACCCCTATTCAAGATATTTCTGAAGAAGCTATCGATATTTTATTAAATGGTTCTACTGAAAAACTTGTAGTTAAAAATGATATTGCTGGAGTTGATTCGGAACATCAAATAGAATTTGAAGGCATCATTAACATTATTCTCCGTCAATTTCAAGAAAATAATTCAAAACCAATAGCTAGATGGGCTAGCAATTTTATGAATAAAACTGAATGCCCTAAATGTGAAGGAAGTAGGTTGAAAAAAGAAGCTTTATATTTTAAAATTAATAATAAAAACATTGCTGAAATTGCTAGTTTAAATTTAGAAGAAGTATTTCAGTGGTCATCAACACTTTTAAATAAGTTAGATAAAAATCAACAAGTGATTGCTACAGAAGTTTTAAAAGAAATTAATTCTCGACTACAGTTTTTATTAGATGTTGGCCTCAATTATCTATCATTAAATAGAAGTTCGAGAACACTATCTGGCGGAGAAGCTCAACGCATTCGGTTAGCCACTCAAATAGGAGCCCAACTAGTTAATGTTTTATACATTTTAGATGAGCCAAGTATTGGCTTACATCAACGAGACAACAACAAACTAATTGCCTCGTTAAAAAATTTAAGGGATATTGGCAATTCAATTATTGTTGTTGAGCACGATAAAGAAATAATGCTATCATCAGATTACATTATTGATATAGGTCCTAAAGCCGGGATTTACGGTGGAGAAATTGTATCTGAAGGAAACCCTAAAACTTTTGTTAAAAATAATACTGAAACAGCTAATTACCTTAATGGGAAGGTAGCTATTGAAATACCCAAACAAAGAAGAAAAGGAAATGGAAAATTCATTAAATTGATTGGAGCTTCTGGCAATAATCTTAAAGAAGTTAGCTTATCTATCCCGTTAGGAAAACTTATCTGTGTTACCGGTGTTTCTGGAAGCGGAAAATCTACACTCATTAACGAAACACTTTACCCTATACTAAATCAACACATTTATAAAGCGGTAAAAAAACCCTTGCCTTACGAAAAAATCAAAGGTTTAGACAACATCGACAAAATCATAGACATTGATCAGTCAGCAATAGGAAGAACACCTCGATCTAACCCAGCTACTTACACTAATGTTTTCACAGATATTAGATCATTATATAGCAACCTTCCCGAAGCAAAAATTAGAGGGTACAAACCAGGTCGATTTTCATTTAATGTAAAAGGAGGAAGATGTGAAACATGCCAAGGAGCTGGAGTAAAAACTATTGAAATGAATTTCTTGCCAGATGTTTATGTGGAATGTTCTGAATGCAATGGAAAAAGATATAACAGGGAAACATTAGAAGTTAGATACAAAGGAAAATCAATAAGTGATGTACTAAACATGACCATTAATCAGGCTGTAGACTTTTTTGAAAACATTCCTTCCATTCTACAGAAAATTAAAACACTAAAAGATGTTGGTCTGGGGTATATACATTTAGGTCAAGCGTCTACTACTCTTTAGGGAGGTGAAGCACAACGTGTTAAGTTAGCTAGTGAATTATCAAAAAAACAGACAGGAAAAACATTTTATATTTTAGATGAACCTTCTACAGGGTTACATTTTGAAGACATTAGGATATTATTAGAAGTTATTAATAAACTAGTCAACAAAGGAAATACTGTTCTAATTATTGAACATAATTTAGATATTATTAAAGTTGCTGACCATATTGTTGACATTGGCCCAGAAGCAGGAAATAAAGGTGGAAAAATTGCAGTCGAGGGAACCCCTGAGGAAATTATACGTAGTAAAAGTAGCTACACAGCAAAATATTTAAAAGAAGAACTAATTTAAATTTGGATAGTATTATGAATAATGAAGAACACAAAATAAGAAAAAAGTTCAAACAAAAAGGCTGGAATGAAATTAAAGCAAATGATTCATGGTCTATCTTTAAAGTAATGGCAGAGTTTGTTGAAGGATATGAAAAAATGGCTAAAATTGGACCTTGTGTATCAATTTTTGGTTCTGCTAGAACACAACAAGACAACAAGTATTTTATGATGGCAGAAGGAATAGCATCCAAATTAGCAGAAAAAGGATACGGTGTAATTACCGGTGGCGGACCAGGAATTATGGAAGCAGGAAACAAAGGAGCATACAATGCAGGAGGAAAATCAGCTGGATTAAACATAGAGTTGCCTTTTGAGCAGTTTAATAATGAATATATTGACTCTGATAAGTTAATGAACTTTGACTATTTCTTTGTTAGAAAAGTAATGTTCATGAAATACTCTCAAGGTTTTGTAGTGTTACCAGGAGGTTTTGGAACTTTTGATGAACTTTTTGAAGCTTTAACTTTAATACAAACTAAAAAAATCGGGAAATTTCCTATTGTTCTTGTTGGTGTAGATTATTGGAAAGGATTGGTTGACTGGATTAAACAATCCGTACTTGAATCAGAGAGTAATATTAGCTCTGAAGAGCTTGATTTGTTTACTTTGGTAGATGAAGTTGATGATGCCGTTAAGTGTATTGATGATTTCTATAGCAATTATTTACTCAAACCCAACTTTTAAGGTTATTAACATTTACTCGTTAAAAAACGAACGGACACCATCTATTAATTTTCTATTAATATTATAGCTTTGTCGTTAAACGTGTAATATTATTAGACTTATAAGTTTATTGTCACGTTTTTTTGTTTTACTTTTATTGCCCTTAAACGCAATAATTAAACATGATGATGAAAAACGTATTATTTGCCCTTTTATTTACAACCTCTCTACCTTCGCTAGTATTTAGTCAAGGTGAAAAAAAAGTACTTAATTATCTCCCTTCTATTGGTGCTCATATAGGAACTATTTCTTATATGGGTGATATTAAAGGAGACAAAGGAAGTAACCTTTATACGCATTGGAGGTTGGGTTATGGATTTTACCTAGAAAAAAAGATTGGAAGTTTCTTTGGTGTCTCTGTTAACGGTATCATTGGTAAAGCGGCAAAAAGTGAGTTAAATAATGAAACATTCATCAATTTTGAGTCCCAATTAATGAATGTTGATGTGAATCTATTATTAGACTTTGATAATGGTTTATTAATTAACGAATCTTCGTTGTTTTCTCCTTTTATTTCTGTTGGGCTTGGATATCTAACTTTTGATCCTAAAGGAGACTTATCTGCTGATGGAGTTTATTACAACCATTGGAGTGATGGCACATTAAGAGATACTCCTGAATCAGTTCCTGGTGCTGATACTACATCCAACATATTAATAAGAGACTACGATTACGAATCAACACTTAAAGACACATTAAAGAATTACGCTAAAACTTCTTTTACTATACCAATACGTCTTGGGTTAAAATTTAAATTATCGAGAAATATTAAAGTTAGGGTTTCTGGTGCTTACATACTAACAATGACTGATTACATCGATAATTATGCTGATGGAGGAAATGATAAATTATTTTACACTTCTTTTGGTCTTCAATATGATTTTGCAAAAGGAGATAATACAAATAAAAAAGATCATAAATACAAAGATTTTGATTTTTCTGAATTAGACAACTCTGATGCTGATAAAGATGGTGTGATTGATACTGAGGATATGTGTCAAAATACCCCAGAAGGAGTAAAAATTGACTCCAAAGGTTGTCCTCTAGATGGTGATAATGATGGAGTACCTAATTATAAAGATAAAGAGCTTGAAACTCCTAAAGGAACGATGGTTGATATTAATGGGGTGACATTAACTGATGAAATGATTGCCGCAAGAAGCCAAAAGAGTGACTCTATAATGGAAGTTGAACATCGTGTTTTTAAAGCAACTGATTTAAGTGCAGAGGAAATAAAACAGATTCAAGAAGAATATAAGGAATCTCAAAAAAACAAAACAGCTACGACTCAAGTAAACAAAACAACACAAGGTGATAATACACCGGCAGGATCCTCTAATATTCCAACCATATTTAAAGAACTAGATTTAAATAATGACAATTATATCTCAGCCAAAGAGGTAACTGGCGCAATTGACGGCTTCTTTGAAGGAGAAAATGGTTTGTCTGCAAAAAACCTAAACGAGTTAATAGACTTCTATTTTGATCAATAACTAAAAATGAATAGACAATGATTAAACAGTTAATTCTTTTATTCCATGTATTTGGAATGTTTTTATATCAATTTATATTTAGTGGAGATGTAACTGTTATACAACAACTACCTAGCAAAATGAATCCTGGCGAAGAGGTCGTTGTTGAAATAATCATTCATAAAGATCAATTAACTGGTTTTTCTAAAGTACAACAAGTCCTTCCTGCTGGATTTTCTGCAGAAGTCGTAGAAAGTAAAGGCGCTACATTTTCCTTTAAAGACAATAAAGTTAAATTTATATGGATGGCTCTTCCTTCAGAAGAAGAATTTACTATTTCATACAAATTAAAGGCTGACGAGACAACTTCTGGAGACTTTACAATTGGGGGTAAATTTTCATTCATCTTTGAAAGCGAAAGAAAAAATATAGAAATTTCTCCATCTACAATATCTGTGAGTCAAGAAGTGTTAGCTAACAATGAAGAAGAACCTAAGGAAGAAGAAGTAACTGAAGAAGTAACTGAAGAAGTAACTGAAGAAGTAACTGAAGAAGTAACTGAAGAAGTAACTGAAGATATCACTCAAAATCCTGTGGAAGAAGCAACTGAAAAGGTCAGTGAAGTGGCTATACCAGCTGAACCAAAGATTAATTGTGTGAGAACTATAACAGAAAAAACAGAAGGGAATTATACAGTAAGTCTTACCGTTACTAAAGAAAACATTAAAGGTTTTTCAAAAATAATAGAACAAATTCCAACAGGTTTTACTGCTACTGAGGGAGAATCTAGTGAGGGGATATTTTCATTTAAAAATCAAGAGGCTAAAATTTTATGGATGTCTGTTCCAAAAGATAAAGAATTAAAAGTCTCTTATCACCTTGTTGCTGCAGAAAATACTCCTAATAAAGATTATCAAGTTAATGGTACTTTCTCTTATTTACATAACGATGAAACCAATAAACATATCATTAACCCTAGCACTATACAGCTAAATTTTCCTGAAGAAGTAATTGCTAATGAACCGGAAAAAACAGAAGAAAAAGAGGAAACAAATGATGAGGTTATGGCAATTGAAGAAAAACCAACAATAACTTCAACTCCTAATCCCGAAACTGGTGTTTCCTACAAAGTACAAGTTGCTGCTGGTCATAAAACTGTTGCTAACAACTATTTCGCTTCAAAATTTAACCTTACTGATGAGATAAGTACAATAAATCATGAGGGCTGGATTAAATACCTTGTTGGAAATTTTAATGAGTACAAACAAGCAAGAGACAAAAGAAATACAGTTAGAGGTAAGATTAATACTGCTTTTGTAACGGCATATAATTCTGGAAAAAGAATTACTGTTCAAGAAGCATTAATGATCTCTAACCAAAAATGGTATAAATAATTCATAATATTGTACCTTTCTTTTGTTATATTCGTACAAGTATTGAAATTTAGTATTTTTTATGTTTAAACAATACATAGCATTGTTTCTAATCATTGCTATTTCTATTGCATCTAATGCAAGAAATGATAATGATTCCATCCCGAAAGAAAGTACACCTCATGAAACGGTTTATGGTCCTGCTATAGGTTTAGGTGTAGGAATGTTCAAGTTTTATGGAGACATTTTAGATGCTAATAATGGTAATCCCCTAATTAGTAATATTGGATACGATTTACACGTTAAGCAACGTCTTACCCCCTCTTTTAACTCTAAATTCTATGTTCTTTTTGGTACTTTAAGTGCAAACGAACGTTCTTCAGATCGAAATCTTAATTTTAGGTCTAACATTACCGTTGGAGGTTTCTCCTTAGAATATAATTTTGATGCATTACTTCCGAAAAAAAGAATCATTAATCCTTATATTTCATTAGGGATAGAATCAGTAGAATTTTTATCTAAAACTGACTTATACGATCAATATGGAAATGAGTATCACTACTGGTCTGATGGATCTATAAAAAATATGGCTGAAGATGATCCTAATGCTGCTGATGCTATCCGAATTCAAAGAGATTACACCTTTGAAACTGATTTAAGAGAAATGAATTATGATGATAAAGGAAAATATAGTGAGCGAACCTTTTCTATTCCTTTCGGAGTAGGAGCTATTATGCATCTTTCAGAAAATATAGATTTTACTATTGGAGCCACCTATCATTACACATTTTCTGATTTAATCGATAATGTTGTTGAAGAAAGCGATGGAGAACGTATTGGAAATCACCCAGGAAATAAAGGAACAGATAAATTTTTAATGAGTTCTTTCTCTGTGAGTTACAATTTCTTAAAACATAAAAAGCAAGAAGAAGTTCAAGAGTTTGAACCTGAAGAAGAAATAGACTATTTGGCTTACGATAATGCTGATGAAGATGGAGATGGAGTAATTGATTTTATTGATCAGTGTCCGTGGACTCCTGAAGGCGTTAAAGTTGATGAAAATGGATGTCCTTTAGATAAGGATAAAGATTTAGTTCCTAACTACAAAGATGACGAGCTAGAAACACGTGAAAATGCCCCAGTATCTCCAAATGGTGTTGAACTTACTGATACGATGATTTATATCGCATATCAAAAATATTTAGATTCTACCGGTGCTTTTGCTGAAATAGAAACTCGATTAATTTCTGCTGAAAGAAAAAAGAAAACATATAAAGTACAAGTAGGATCATATACTGAAGCAATTGATGCTGATTTAGTGGATAACTTCTTGAGTATCCCAGATGTTGAATTTAGAAATTTTGGCGACAGTTTAACAGTAATCGCTGTTGGTGATTACAATAATTTACCTGATGCTATAAAACGTAAAATACAGTTAACAGAACAAGGGTTTGATGCTGCAATAGTTGTTCAAGAAGAAAATAATGGAACACTAGTTTCGGTAGGTGATGAAGCCAATAATATGATCGTTGAAAATTTAAATGATAACATTAATACCCACGGATTAATATTCCGGGTTCAACTAGGTGCTTTCTCAAAAAGACTTCCAAAAACAGCATACAAAGGCTTGAAAAATATAATGGAAATTAAAGCAGATGATGGGCTCTATAAATATTTGTATACAGGATCTTTTAAAACAATTGAGGAAGCTGCGAGTAAAAAGCTAGACTTAGCCATAGATTATGGTGTGAAAGATGCATTTATAGTAGCTTATAAAGATGGTAAAAGAATATCTCTTCAAGAAGCTGGTGTAAATTCAACCGTCAAAGAAAAAGGAATTAAGAAAAGTGAGGATAATTTCAACAAATCTGCCGTTAAGTTTCAGGTTCAAATAGGAAGCTACAAAGAACAATTACCTATCGAAGTACTTTCTAAGTTTATGGAAATAGAGAATATAGAACAAACATCTATCGCCAACAATTTAACGCGTTATACTTCTGGAAACTTTACTTCTTATAAAGAAGCAATAGATCATCGAAATGAGTTAATTGGGAAAGGGTTTGGTACTGCTTTCGTAATTGCACTTCATAATGATGACCTTATTCCTGTAAGTAAAGCAAAAGAACTTTCTGGAGAGTAAGTTTAAATCCTCTGTTTCTATAAAAACAACATCAAATCTTCATCCTTTTTTAAGGTTAAACCAAGTAAACTTTAAATTAATATTTTTTCAGCTTTTTGGAATTTATTATCTTATAATAAGATAGCTGTAAAGGTTAGGTAATTCGTGGACAGTTTTGGTTAAATTTATTAGGAGCGATTCCATCTAAAGATTGATGTGGTCGTTCCTCATTATAATAGTACAAATATTGTAAAATTTCTTCTTTTAG
>Ga0114931_10002992_pt1 | contig 21442 bp, 19 predicted proteins | sample 2SBtaG_FD_89579 | JGI IMG/M metagenome (GOLD analysis project Ga0114931, IMG submission 89579) | Deep subsurface microbial communities from Kolumbo volcano to uncover new lineages of life (NeLLi) - 2SBTROV14_V59a metaG | ecosystem: Environmental > Aquatic > Marine > Volcanic | place: Kolumbo...
AGGTGCCGCCGCCGCCCGACGGCGCCTGGGTGGCGGCCAGCGTAGCGCTTTTGCGCTACAACCGCGAGCGTTGTGACCGACTGGCCACACGCATCCTGGCCTACTGGCGCACGCTTCCCAGCGAGGCTGGCAAAGCCTCGAGCAGCAACCAAAAATCGGTGCGCGAGCGCATTGTCAAGGACTGGCTGGCGGAGCTGACCGAAGCACGCACGGCAGCGGATGTGGCCCGTAGCTTCCTGCCCAAGGCCGCCGAAACGCTCGACAACGAAGGTGCCGGCGCGCTGGTCAGCTTGCTCGACTTGCAAGGGAAGCTCTGCGACCAAGTGGCCTACCCGACCGGACCCCTGGCCGCCTTCGTCGACCGGGTCACCGACTCCCTGCTGCGCATCGACACGCAGGAGCGGGCGCTGGCCGAGACCGTTTCACTCGACGAAAAAACGCTGAGCATCGCGCTCGAGCCCTATCTCGAACCCCTCCAATTGGCTGGCGTCGAGGCCGAAGGCGAGATGCTCAGCTACCTCGAGCGACCGCCACAAGCCGCCCAGAAACCAGCCTTCGAAGCATTGCTCGCCCGCTGGTACCAGCACTACCGCGAGGCTTCCGGCGCCAGCAAGCGCTCCCTCGGCCAGTACCTTGATGCGCGCAAGACCGGCGACCGCACGGTCATGCGAGAATCCTGCGAAGAGTTAGTTAACGGAACGATCGACATCTTGGCAGATGACAACGCCTTCGCCAGTCCCCACACCCGTGTCGGCCGGCCGCTGCGTCTGGCCTTTGTCGATCTCAAGCGCATGGCCGCGGCCTGCTTGCAGGGTGACTTCCGACGCGCGGATCGCATGTTGTCGAAAGCGCAGTACCAGCTCGCCGCCGCCGCCGCCTACCTCAAGCCCTACGGCCTCAGCCCGTGAGTGCTGCGTGCTCGGCCAAGGCCTGGCCGAGGGCGTCCTCGCGGATCGCGCCATGGTTCGCGTGCCAAACGGCCTGGCCGTTTGCCAGCAGCAAGGCCTGCGGCGATTCATGGCGCACGCCAGTGCGGGTGGCCACGGCCTCGCAGAGCGGACGCGCGCGCTGGACCTCGATGATCGCGCACTCGACATTGGGCCCGCCGCCAGGATCGCTGGCTGCGAAACGGCTGAAGCGCTGATGCGCGCGGGCGGAGATCGGACAGGTCAAGCTATGTTTGAACAGCAAGACCGGATGCGTGCTCGAGCGTGTGAACAGCGCGTCGAGCTCCTCTTCGGTGTGCACGATGGGTATCTCGCTCATCAAGCCTCCTCGGTGATCGCTGCTTGCCAGGCGTTCTCTCGCCGCGCGATGTTCGATACGCTCCGGCCCATGAGGCACTGTCTGACGTTTCTCCTGCCCCTGCTCATCGGACTGCTCATCGCCAGCCCACACGCGGCCGCCGATGATGGTACCGCTATCGTGACCGCTGCTCACACCCTCAGCCTCGAGCAGATCATGGCCGATCCCGATTGGCTCGGCAATGGTCCCGAGCGCGCCTATTGGTCCGACGACGGCGAGACCGTGTACTTCCTCAAGAAGCGCCAAGGCGCGGACGTTCGCGACCTGTGGCGGATCGCGCGCGACGGCGGCCCGCCCGAGCGTGTGCCGGACGAGCAACTCGGACGCCTCGATGGCCGCGGCGATGCCCGTTCCCGCGATCGGCGACAGAAGGTCTACACCCTGCACGGCGACCTCTTCGTCAAGGATCTCGCGTCCGGCACCCGTAAGCAGCTCACCCGCACGGCAGCGCGCGAGCGCGCACCCTTCTTCCTGGCGGATGGGCAACGGATCGGATTTCGCCGCGGCGATCAGATCCTGGTCCGCGACCTGGTGAGCGGCCTCGAGGCCGAGGTCGTCGCGCTGAAGGCCAGCGACGATCCAGCCGAGGAGACGCCCGCGGATGACTTCCTTGCACGCCAGCAGCGGCGGTTGTTCGAGATCGTACGCAAGCAGCAGGCCGACGAGATCCGCGCGCGCGAAGACGAACGCGCCAGCAGCAGCGCCGATCCCACGCGGGTCGGAGCCGCCTTTTTCCTCGGCGAGGACATCGAGATCGTCGAGCAACATCTCTCACCGTCGGGAACCTGGCTGCTGGTGGTGACGCGGAAGAAGAAGCGCGACGATGGCCGCCACGACCACATGGCGAGCTATGTATCCGCTGATGGCTATGTCGACGTCAAGCAAGTGCGGGTCAAGGTCGGAAGCGCCGATCCGGTTGATCATCGGCTGACTCTGGTCGATCTCGCCACGCATACGCTTCACGATCTCGACCTCTCGGTGCTGCCCGGCATCCGCGAAGACCCGCTGGCCGATCTGCGGGCCGCCGCCCGCGCGCGCCAGGCAGAGCGTGCCGCGAGCCACGACGGTGCGCAAGCAGACGGCGTCAGCGAGCCCGGCAGCGACGACAAGCCCGGCGAGAGCAGCGGGGACGGCAAGGACGGCGGAGAACAGGAGCGAGACGACCGAGCGCGACCCGTGGAGATCGAAGAGATTCAGTTTACGGAAGATGGCTCTCGTGCTGTTATACAAGCCCATTCATACGATAACAAAGACCGTTGGATCGCGCTCGTCGAGCCCTCCGACGAGCAGGCTCCGACCCTGGTGCCGATCCACCGGCTGTCGGACCCTGAAGGCTGGATCAACTGGTCCTTCAACGAACTCGGCTGGCTGCGCGATGGCCGCCGACTGTGGTTTCTTTCCGAAGAAAGCGGCTGGAGCCAGCTCTATTTGTACGATCTCGATACCAGCATCGCACGGCGGTTGAGCGACGGCGACTACCTGAGCGATGACGTCGAGCTCGATCCCAGCGAGCACTGGTTCTACTTCACCGCCAACCGGCAAAGCCCCGACCGCTACGAAACCTACCGCGTGCCGGTGGCCGGGGGGCCGGTCGAGCAGGTCACCGACTTGGGCGGCATCACACGATCGCAGCTATCTCCCGACGGGCGCCAGCTCCTGATCACCCACTCGGGCGTCTTGCAGCCGCCGGAGCTTTTCGTGCAGGAGGCCGAGCCGGGTGCCTCTCCACGGCAGCTTACCCACACCGTCAGCCAGGCCTTCACCGCCATCGTCTGGCAGCGGCCGCGCATCGTCCCCGTGCCGTCGAGCCACGTCAAGCGCCCGATCTGGTCGCGTCTCTACCTGCCCGCACCCGAACTCGCGGCCGGTCGGGACGCGGCCGGGAAGCGCCCGGCAGTGGTCTTCATCCACGGTGCCGGCTACCTCCAAGACGCGCACAGCGGCTGGTCAGGTTACTTCCGTGAGATGATGTTTCATACCCTGCTCACACGGGAAGGATACGTAGTTCTCGACATGGACTACCGCGGATCGCGTGGCTATGGTCGCGACTGGCGCACGGCGATCTATCGCCAAATGGGGCATACGGAGGTCGAGGATCTGGCCGACGGTGTCGCGTACATGGTGTCCGAGCACGGCGTCGACCCAGCGCGGGTCGGCGTGTACGGAGGCTCGTACGGTGGTTTCCTGACCTTCATGGCGATGTTTCGCCGGCCGGACCTATTCGCCTGCGGCGCGGCCTTGCGGCCGGTGACGGACTGGGCGCACTACAACCATCCCTACACCTCGAACATCCTCAATACGCCCGACATCGATCCTGAAGCCTACCGGCGCTCGTCGCCGATCGAGCATGCCGCAGGGCTCGAAAAGCCGTTGCTGATCTGCTCGGGGATGCAGGACGACAACGTCTTTTTCCAAGATACCGTGCGGCTGGTCCAGCATTTGATCGAGCTGGGGAAGACCGGCTTCGAGACCGCCTTTTTCCCTATCGAGCATCATGGATTCACCGAACCCTCGAGCTGGCTCGCCGAGTACCGGCGGATCTTCGCTCTCTTCGAGCGCTACCTCAAACCGTGACAGACTCGCGCGTGGCCCGCGCCCAGCCCTCGTACCGCGGCCCGCATCTGCTACACTGGCGCTGCCGCTCGATGTCCGAACGCTTGTGAGCTCGACCGCTATACCGCATCCACCCCAGCCTCGATTGCGTCGGCGTACCTGTACGCCGGCTCGATGTCTCGCGTCCCGCATGCGGCCACCAGGCTGCTGCGACCTGCGGGCCGCTCCCTTCGGCCGCATCATGACGAGCCGATGATCCCGCAACAACGACCGTGCGCCTCGCGCACATAGGAGGTGGGCTATTCGTAGGCCACGGCCAATGTCGATGCAGCGCCGCCCGACCGGGCCGCGCATGAACCGTCAGATCCGCAAGAGCCCGGTACGCCTGATCGGTGCCGAAGGCGAACAGTTGGGCATTGTCCCGATCGAGGACGCGCGCCAGCGTGCGCAGGATCTCAAGCTCGATCTCGTCGAGGTCGGTGCGAGTGCCGATCCGCCCGTGGTCAAGATCATGGACTACGGAAAGGTCAAATTCGAAAGAGACAAGAAAGCGCGCGAATCACGCAAGAAAACGCACACGATCGAGGTCAAGGAAGTGAAATTCCGACCGACCATCGACGACCACGATTTCGGCATCAAGGTCGATCGTGCGCTGCGTTTCTTGGGCAAGGGCAAGAAGGTCAAGATCACGGTCTTCTTTCGCTACCGTCAGCTCCGGCGCCCGGAGCTCGGCAGCCAGATCCTTGACAAGGTGACCGAGTTGACCCGGGACAAGGCCGAGGTCGAGCATCGCTCCCGCCTCGAAGGCCGGCAGATGATCATGATTCTCAACCCTGTGGCCTCCTGAGGCAGACGCGTGCGCTCCCTGCTCTCTCTTCTCGGGCTCGGCTCCGGCACGGCTGAGCAGACCAGCGCGGCGGAAACCGAGACCGTGCGCAAGATCATGGCGCGGCTCGAAGCGCTGCCTCGCGACCAGGCCCGCTACATCGCCGCCTTCGCCTACATCCTGGGTCGCGTGGCACACGCCGATCTCGAGATCAGCGCCGAGGAGACGCAGGCCATGGAGATGCTGGTGATGCGCCATGGCAAGCTGGCGCCCGAGCAGGCCGTGCTGGTGGTGGAGATCGCCAAGAGCCAGAACCGTCTGTTCGGTGGCACGGAAAGCTTCCTGGTCACCCGCGAGCTGGGCAAGCTGGTCGGTGCCCCGGAGCGCCAGGAGCTGCTGCGCTGTCTGTTCGCCGTATCTGCGGCGGACGGTTCCATCTCGGCGGAGGAAGAACATCAGATCCGGCAGATCGCCGATGAGCTCAACATTCCTCGAAAAACCTATGTAGCGATCCGGAGCGAGTACAGCGACCAGCGTTCCGTCATCCAAGGCCTGATCGCGCGAGATAGCGCGACCGCCGGCTGCTAGCAGCCGTCAACATCCGCTGCCTGCCACCGCGCAGACACATCCTCCCGGTCCGCTGGCGGTCGAGCGTGCCGGTGCTACACTCGCCGCCGCTTGGACGACGCACTGCCGCTTCGAATCGACATGGACCGCCGGAGCTTCCTCAAACGCAGCGCCCGCCTGGGCGCGGGACTCACTGCCACTGCCGCCGCTGGCTGCGGCAGCGGCGAAACCAGCCACGGTGAGACCGGCAAAGGTGCGCCGGCCATCCACACTGCCCAGCGCGTGCGCTGGCGCCTGGTATCGAGCTTCCCGCGCAGCCTGGACACCATCTTCGGCGGTGCCGAGCACCTGGCCGCGCGGCTCGACGCCCTTTCCGCCAGACGGTTTACCCTCCGCGTCTACCCCGCGGGTGAATTGGTACCAGCCTTCCAGGTCATGGACGCGGTCGAGCAAGGCACCGTCCAGGTCGGCCACACTGCGAGCTACTACTACACCGGCAAGAACCCCGCGCTAGCCTTCGACGCTTGCGTGCCCTTCGGCTTCACCTCCCGGCTGCAAACCGCGTGGCTCGAAGAAGGCGGCGGACTCGAGCTCCTGCGCGGGCTTTTCGCGGATTTCGGCATCATCAACCTGCCGGCGGGCAACACCGGTGCCCAAATGGGCGGCTGGTTCAACCGAGCGGTCGATCGGGCGGCCGACCTGCGCGGTTTGCGCATGCGCATCCCAGGGCTCGGTGGCGAGGTGATGAGCCGGCTTGGTGCCACGGTGCAACAGATTCCCGGCGGTGAGATCTTCCAGGCGTTGGAGCGTGGCACCATCGACGCCACCGAGTGGGTCGGGCCCTACGACGACGAGAAGCTCGGCATCCACAAGGTCGCCCGCTACTACTACTACCCCGGTTGGTGGGAACCGGGGCCGTCCTTGACCTACATGGTTAGCCGTCCGGCCTGGAATGCGCTCAGCGCCGACCAGCGCGCGATGTTCACCGCGGCCGCGCGGTCGTCGGCGCTGATCATGCAGGCGCGGTACGATCAGCGCAATCCAGCCGCGCTCGACCGCCTGGCGGACTCGGACATCGAGATTCGACCGTTTTCCACCGATCTCATGCGCGCGGCCGCCGACGTGACGCGCGACATGCTGGAGGAGCAGGCGCGCGCCGACGTCGCCTACCGCAAGGTCTACGATGCATGGACCGAAGCGCGGAAGGCAGGCTTTCGCTGGTTCCGGACCGCGGAGTTGGCCTACGCCAACTTCGCCTTCAATCCATCGTAGATCTCAGGAGGGCTGTGCCCACCCACTATGGAGAGGGAGCGGCACACGACAACAGGCGGAACGCGTCCGCCTTGCAGCCAAGCGACCTGGTCGAACGAATCGAGGAGGTATCCCATGCCAGTATCCGCAATTCATCCACGGATCGGTGTATTTGCCGATGTTCCGAACATGTATCACGCCGGCGGTCAGCGGCTCCAGTACGACGTCCTGCGCGAGTTCGCATGCCGAGGTGGTGCGACGCCGTCGCGGCTCAACGCCCATGTGACCTTCGACGTCGATCGGGCCGAGCGAGACCCGGTCTACCGCGAAGGCGCGACCAACTTTCATGCCAAGCTGCGTGACTATGGCTACAAAGTGGTGTTGAAGGAGGTTCACTCGAGCGACGAGGAACCGCATTCGCCGGCCATGCAAGGAGGGGGCGGCGCCCAGATGGAGCTCGCCATCGACGCCTTGCTGGCCGCCGAGCACCTCGACCGGGTGGTGCTGGCCAGTGGCGACACCGACATGGTGACCTTGGTGCGCGCCGTACAAAGCCGCGGCTGCCGGGTGGAAGTCGTCGGACTCGACAACGTCGCGCTGCCGCTGCGCCAGGAAGCGGACTTCTTCATCTCCGGCTTCATGGTGCCGAACATGATCCCGATCGACAACCGCCAGCCCAAACGCCAGAACTGGGGCGAACCGGGCTCACGGGTGCGCGGCCAGTGCTACTGGTACGAGCCCGAGCGCGGCTTCGGCTATATGCGTTTTCTCAAGGCGATCCAGCCCGGGCTGTGGATCACGGACGCGCGGAATCCGAACTCGCCCTACGATACGGCCTTCTTCCCCGTGGCCCAGCTTCCGCAGAGCGTTCGCCCCTCGTCGCTGCCCAGCCGAAACTACGTTTTCGAATTCGAGCTGGCGCCTTCGGAGCGTAGTGAAGGCATGCAGGCGATCGAGATCGAGGCGGTATCGGCATCGGCGTGAGCAGTCGCGTGTCGGTCGGCTGGGTGGCGCTTCAGGCCAGCTCTGCGAACAGTGCCGACCAGGCCAGCCGCTCGCGCGCCGGGTCGACGCTCATCCGGCGGGCGGCGACCTGATTCTCGAGCTGGCGGTACAACCCCGGATCGGTCTCGACGCGATCGAGCAGCGCGGCGAGGCCCATGGTATCGCCTACTTCGTGGTAACCGGCGTAGCCTTCGCCCAGCAGCCCGACGTTGCCCGGGATACGCGAAGCGACCAACGGCACGCCAGCGGCCAACGCCTCGCAGGCCGCGTTGGCGCAGCCCTCGACCTTCGATGGCAGGACCAGCAGGCGACTGCTCACCAACAGATCGAGCGCGTCCTTCTCGGCCAGCGGACTGAGCCAACGGTAGCGAGGGTTCTCGCGCATCTCGCGCTCGGCGGCACGCTGGCACTGCGGATCGAGGGCCGCGCCAGCATGCAGCACCCGCAGCCGCGAGCGGGCGGGTAGCAGGCGGGCGGCGCGCGCAGCACGCAGCGGATCCTTGATCGGGCGCAGATGGCTGAGCATGCAGACCTCGAAGCGCCGGGTCTCGGGCGGCCGCCGCGCCGGGGCGATGGCGGATTGAACGATCACCCGTGCCTTGCCCCGCAGGTCTTCATCCAGCACCTCGAGCGCGCGGGGTTCAAGCACCACCAGACGATCCGCCAACGCCAGCGATGCCCGGGCTTGGGGATTGCCCGCGGGCAGGTCGCAATACAGATCTGTGCCGCTGAGCACCACCACCACCCGCACGCGTGCGTGCGCGCGGCGCAAGGCTGCCACCGCGCCATGGCTGCGCCGCGCGTGGATCGCCACCAACAGATCACAGGGCTCGCCAGACCAGTCGCCGGCCACGCGCACGCGATGACCGAGCGCAGCGAAAAGATCCTGCCAGCGTGAGGCGGTGACGCCGTTGCCCAGCCGCGAGCCAGGCGGTGCCGGGGTTGCGAGGTGGATCCTCATGGGCCACCAGTCCCCCACTGCGATGCCGGCAAGCCAAACCGCACCTGCTCAGCCTCCGGCCAATACAGTCACCAACTGTGGGAACGCCACCACCGCCAGCAAGGCGAGCAGTTGAATGGCGATAAACGGCACCACGCCGCGGTAGATCTGGGTCGTGCGCACGGTTCCCGGCGTCACTCCGCGGAGGTAGAAAAGGGCGAAGCCGAAAGGCGGTGTCAGAAACGAGGTTTGAAGATTAATGCCGATCATGACGCCGAACCACACCAAGTCGATTCCCAGGGCACGGGCCGCGGGCACCAGCAAGGGGATGACGATGAACGCGATCTCGAAGAAGTCGATAAAGAAGCCGAGCACGAAGATCGTCAGATTGGCGACCACCAGCAGCCCGATCTGCCCGCCGGGAAGGTCGGTGAGCAGGGCATGAATCCACACATCGCCATCCAGACCACGAAAGACCAAGGCGAAGGCCGTTGAACCGATAAGCAGGAAGACCACCATCGAGGTCAAGCGGGTGGTTTCTGCCATGGTGTGCTCGATCGCCCGCCAGCTCAAGCGGCGGTTGGCGGCGGCCAACGCCATGGCTCCCACCGCCCCCAAGGCGCCCGCTTCGGTGGGCGTGGCAATGCCAGCGAACATGCTGCCGAGCACCACCAGGATCAGCGTCAGCGGCGGCACCATGACCAGCGCCACCTGACGTGCCAGCGACGCGCGCGACTGGGCACGCTCGGCGCTCGGCAGCGCCGGCGCCCGGTCCGGATGGCGAAATGCCACCCCGGCGACAAAGACCGCGTACAGGCCAGCCAGCAGCAGCCCGGGCAGCAAGGCGCCCATGAACAAGTCGCCGACCGAAACCCCGAGCTGATCGGCGAGCACCACCAACACCACACTCGGCGGGATGATCTGGCCGAGCGTGCCCGCGGCGGCGATGACGCCGGTGGCCAGTTCGGGCGCATAGCCCCGGCGCAGCATCACCGGCAAGGAGATCAACCCCATGGCCACCACCGAAGCGCCCACCACGCCGGTGGCGGCGGCCAGCAAGGCGCCCACGAAGACCACTGCCAAGGCCAGTCCGCCGCGCAGCGCGCCGAATAGCTTGCCGATGGTCTCGAGCAAGTCTTCCGCCAGTTTGGCCTTCTCCAGCATGGTGCCCATGAAGATGAAGAAGGGCACAGCGAGCAGCACATAGTTCGACAAAATGCCGAATACCCGCTCCGGGAAGGCAAACATCAAACTCCCATCGAAGACACCGGCGAGCACGCCAACACCTGCGAACAGCAGCGCCGAAGCTCCGAGAGCGAAGGCCACGGGATAGCCGACGAAGATCAAGGCGAAGGCGACCACAAACATCACCGGCGCCAAGGAGGCCGACACCACCGCGCTCAATCTCCGCCGCTCGTTACGCGGTCGGCTAACGGCGCGATCACCACGCCGTCAGCCGCCGCATCGTCCCGCGCTTGGCCGCATAGGATCGCCGCCGCCTTGATCAACTCGGCGATGCCTTGCACTGCCAGCAGCGCGAAGGCGATCAACACCACACTCTTGATCGGATAGCGCGCCAGCCCACCAGGATCGGGCGAGCCCTCGCGAATCTGCCAGGAGCGCAGCACCGAGGGCCACGAGAACCGCAGCGCGAACAAGCAAAAAGGCAGCAAGAAGAGCAGGCCGCCGACGAGGTCGATCCAGGCGCGACCGCGCCGGCCGAGGCGGCTGTAGAGCAAATCCACCCGCACATGCCGGCCATCGCGCAAGGTGGCGGCAGCGGCGAGCAAGAAGACCAGGCCGAAGAGATACCATTGGCCTTCGATGAAGGCGTTCGACGACAGGCCCCAGCCCGTCCACCGCTCGCTATAGCGAGCCAGCGCGTTGAAGGCGCCGAGCAGCACCATCGCCAGGCAGCACCATGCGGCGAGGGTGCCGGCAAGGCCGCTGAGCCGGTCGATAGCGTGCGCTGTGCGCAGAGCCCGGCGCCAGAAAGCGCTTCTGGCACGAATCGCGTCGCTGCAGCGAATGGTCATGGCGTCGGCTCGTCAAGGGTGGCGGCAGCGGCGCAGGCTACCATGGCGACCGAGTCCGCGCTACGCCGCTGCACGAGCGAATGCCCGGGCAGGAGGGTGCGTAGCATCGGCACGACAGGTCGGCATGCTCGGCTGACCGGGGAGGCTACGACGTGAGCTTCGAGATCGCGCTATCCATCGCCGCTGGCCTTGCCCTGGCTGCTGCCTGCGGCTTCCGTGTCTTCACACCGTTGCTGGTGATGAGCCTCGCGGCCCGCGCCGGACACCTCGACCTGGCCAGTGGCTTCGATTGGATCGCCTCGACACCAGCGCTGGTCGCCCTCGCCACCGCCACTGGTCTCGAGATCCTCGCCTACTACGTGCCGTGGGTCGACAACCTGCTCGACACCGTCGCCACGCCGGCTGCGGTGGTCGCAGGGATGATCGTCGCCGGCTCCCAGATCGCAGACATCGCGCCGTGGCTGCGCTGGACCACGGCGATCATCGGCGGCGGCGGCATGGCTGCGGGGGTGCAAGGGGCCACCGTGCTCGCGCGCCAGCTTTCATCCTTCGCCACCGGCGGCGTCGCCAACCCGCTGGTGTCAACCGCCGAGATGGGCGCTTCCCTCAGCCTGTCGGTGATGGCCATCGTGGCAGCACCGCTCGCCCTCTTGGTGCTCGCCGCGGGCCTATTCATGATCCTGCGTCGGGTGCTGCGCGCGCGTTCGGCCGCGTCCGTTGCGGGCAGCTAGCAGCCCGCAACGCTTTGACAAGCCCGGGCGCCAGGCGAGACACTAGCCTCGCGATGGTACGCAACCACCGGTCCCGGCCGTCCACGACGAATCGCCGACTGCGGCGCGAGATGGTGCGCGCGGCCGTGGCAGAGAATGTCGCGGACCCTGTCGCCCGCAGTGGTGCGCCGCAAACGCGCCAGGGCGCGCGCGCCCTGGCGCGCCGCGGGCGTCGGCGCTGGTTGCTGGCGACGGCGTTGGTGCTCGCTGGTGGGGCGCTGGCTTCAGGTGCCTTGGTGCTGCGTCGCGAGCCAGACACCGTTGCTGCGCACGGCGCCATCGCACGCACTGGCACACCGCACACTGGCACACCGCACACTGGCACACCGCGCACTGGCACACCGCGCACTGGCACACCGCGCACTGGAGCCAGCGCACCGCGTTTTCACAGGCCCGTCGGAGTCGACCGCTCGCTGTTCCCGCTGGCCGTGCACCGGGTGGTGGTCGATGCTGGCCACGGCGGCGCCGATTTCGGTGCCTCGGGCAGCGGGCTGGCCGAAAAGAATCTGACCCTCGACATCGCCAAACGACTGCGAGCCCGCCTCGAAGCCGGCGGCTTCCACGCGACGATGACCCGCGGCAACGATCGCCGACTGTCCTTACGCGAGCGCGTCCAGCATGCCAACCAAGCCCACGCTGATCTTTTTATATCTGTACATATCAATTGGTTTGACTTACCAGCGATACGTGGCGTCGAGACCTACTACCTCGGCGCCACCGAGGACCCGGAGCTGATGGCCCTTGCGCAGCGCGAGAACCGCGAATCGGGCTATGCTCTGGGCGATCTTCGCCAGCTTCTCGACGGTGTCTATGCCGATCTCCGGCAGGACGAGTCGCGGCGGCTGGCCAGCCGCGTCCAACGCTCGCTGTACCGATCGTTGCTGCCGGTATCTCCCGAACTGCGCGACCGGGGCGTCAAAACAGCGCCGTTCGTGGTATTAGTAGCCACCGAGATGCCTGCAATCCTCGCCGAGGTCTCCTGCCTGTCGAATGCGCATGAGGCCGAGCGCCTGGCACGTCCGCGGTACCGCGACCACATTGCCGACGCGCTCTATGCAGGCATTGAATCCTACGCACGGGACGTCAACCAGACGGTAGAGAAAGGAAGCTGACGTATGACAGATCGTCAGAAAGAGCAAACCGAACGCCAGAAAGTGCTCAACGTCGGAATCGACCTCGGTACCTCGAACAGCGCTGTTTCGGCATCAAATGGACAGCGACATGTCGTTGAGAGCTATGTTGGATGGCCAAAGGATATGGTTGCACGCAAGGTGCTCAAACGTGATCTCTTGGTAGGCACGGAGGCGGTGGAGAGTCGCCCCATGTTGGACCTACATAGACCGCTCGAGCGCGGTCTGGTCAAAGAGGGATCGGAAAAGGACCTGGAGGCGGTCAAGGAGATCCTCGGCCACCTGCTCGATCTCGCCGGCGTCAAGCGCACGGGCAAGAACGCACCGCGGGTCCGCGCCGTGGTCGGTGTGCCGGCCGAAGCCATGCGGGTCAACAAGCAACAACTGCGCAGCGCGCTGGAGGGCACGGTCGACGGTCTGATGATCGTCTCTGAGCCCTTCGCCGTGGCCTACGGCCTGGACGCCTTGTTGCACACCCTGATCGTCGACATCGGTGCCGGCACCAGCGACTTCTGCATCATGCGCGGCCACTTCCCCACCGAAGAGGATCAGCGCACGCTGGTTGCAGCCGGGGATTCGATCGATGCCAACCTTCTCAAGCTGGTGCGCGACCACCACCCCGAAGCCCAGGTTTCGGTCTACATGGTTCGCGAGTGGAAGGAGAAGCACGGCTTTGTCGGCAAGACCCAGGGAAAGGTCAAGGTCACGGTACCGGTCGCCGGCGTGCCGACCGAGATCGATATCACCGAGGATCTCAAGAGCGCCTGCGAGAGTGTCGTCGAGCCGGTGGTCGAAACCCTGCTCGATCTGCTGCCCCGGGTCGAGCCCGAATTCCAGGCCAAGGTCCGCAACAACATCATCCTGTCCGGCGGCTGCTCGCTGCTCTCCGGACTTCGTCCGGCGCTGCAAGATGGCCTGGAGCCGATCGGTGGCGGCACCGTCCAGTCGGTCAAGGATCCCGTTTTCGCTGGTGCCGAAGGCTGTCTCGCGATCGCGCTCGACGCCCAGGACAAGGAATGGGACAAGCTGACATCTTGAGCCACGGCTGAGCGGATGCCCGCGTCTGCCCTGCCGGACGCGCCCAGGTCATGAGCGACGCACAGCGGAGCCAGGATCGGGCGCTCGGAGATCTCCGTGATCAGATCGCGGACGTCGACCGTTCGCTCATCGAACTGCTCCGGCGCCGTATGACGCTGGCCGCCGAGGTCGGCCGGGTCAAGCACGGCGCGGGTACGCCCATCCTGGTCCCCGAGGTCAACGACCGCGTGCTCACCCGCGCCCGCGAGCACGCGGCGGCCTGCGGCGTTTCGAGCGAGGTGATGGCATCGATCTTCTCGGCGGTGATCCGCGGCTCGGTCGAGCGTCAACATCGCGTCGGGATCGAAATGCAAGCATCGAGCGGTCACCGGCTGCTGGTGCTCGGCGGCGCAGGCAACATGGGTGCCTGGTTCTGCCACTTCGCAGCGCTGCTTGGCCACGCGGTCGAGGTGGTCGACCCGGCGATGCGAAGCCTTCCGCCGCAAATCGGGCGCCATGGCTCCCTGGATGAGGTGACGGATCTCGACACCTTCGAAGTGATCTTGGTCTCCGTTCCCCTCGGCACCACCGCCAGCGTGCTCGGCGAGCTGGTCGCCAAGCGACCACGCGGCCTGCTGGTCGAGATCGCCTCGATCAAGGATCATCTGCGGCCGGTGCTCGAGCGAGCAGCCGCCAGCGGTGTATGCACAGCGAGCCTGCACCCGATGTTCGGACCGGGCAAATCGGTCTACGAACCGCTGACCTTCGTGCTCGCATACCGCGACGATCCCGCCAGCGAGCAGCAGCGCATCGCGGCCTGGCTCCGCCATCCCTATACCCACCTGGTGCCGGTTCCCTTCGCCCACCACGATCGCCTGATGGGCTGGCTGCTCGGCCTGGCGCATCTTTCCGGCATGCTGTTCGGCAGCGCGCTGACGCATGCCGGGTTGTCGGTCGAGGAGTTGCGCGCCTGCGCCTCCACCACCTACGACCGGCAGGTGGCGACCGCGCTGTCGGTGCTCGACGAAGATCCCGACCTGTACTTCGACATCCAGCGCTTGAACCCGCATCGCGGCGAGGTCTATCGCGCCGCCCGCCAGGCGCTCGACGCGCTGGCCAACACCGTCGAGGACGGCGCGCGCGAACGCTTCCGCGAACTCCTGACCTCCGCGCGTCAGCTCCTCAGCGCCGGCCAGCGGTAGCAGCCCGTGGCGAAAGTGGGCCGGCCGGCGCGCTCGACGGGCCTACGGCCTCGAGGGCGATACGGGGTCGTTGTTGAACTGGGTGATGATCACGGCGGGCGGCACGGTGACCAACGGCACTAGGAACTCCTTCTTGTGCCACCAGGCAATGACACAGGCTCGGCAGACATCGTCGGGACGCTTGATGAAGAAGGGGTCATAGCGCGTCACAACACCGTCGCACAGCCAGTGGAAGACCGGCTTGTCGCGCTGCCACCCACCGGTTTCGCCCACTGTCAGGTTCTCCTTCTCGCCTGCTTGCTGGGGCGTGAACACGGGGTCACAGTCGTCCGGTGACTTGACCTCTGCGGCGAGAACCTTGCTCTGCGCCAGGGCCCGACCCTGGCTGTCGACCACCGCCGCGAAGTACTCGGTCGGCTCGTTGATCTGCCGCTCGAGCCAAGCTTCGAAGTCAGCGTCATCGAGTTTGGCGAGCCAATCGCGCTCGAAACGCTTGCCCAGCGTCGCGCGTTCGCGGATCAGCGCCTGGTCGAGGTCCTGGTTCGGATCGCGGTCATCCGACCGGTCCTTGGCCCGCCACCACGCGGCCCAGCGAGATGCCTGATCCTCGCGGTCCGGGGCCGTTGTCGCCGCTTCGCGGTCGCGCAGCAGCTCATGGCGCGCGAGCGGGTGATCCTCGGCCTTCGGGAACACGCCCCAGTAGCGGCCCGCGCCATCGGGGTACATGTCCACCCAATAAAAGTCCTCCACCACATCGTGCAGCCGGCGAAAGAACAGCCGCACGGAGGTGTCTGGCAGATTGTTCTCGACCTTCGCCCAGGCGACCGCGTTGCCGCCGATGGGAACGCAGGCCACCTGCTCCGCGGCGACCGAAGGTGATCGTCCGCGCGACTGGGCACCTGCCGCAGCCGCCAGCACCACCGTCAGAGCCAACACCAGCGCCGGTGTCAGCAGATACCGAAGTCCAATCCACCCCAAGCGGGTCCGACGGCTTTGATAGGTCTGAATCACAGCTCTCGTCCTCCAGGTCCGAGCGACACGATCAAACAGTCCTCTACAGCGTATACACCAAGCCCAGCGCATAGTGTACGCCTCGCGGGCGAAAACCGCAAACGAGACCAGCCGAGTTCCGATCGGGCTCACAATGCCTGGATCGTGCATACCGGGCATTCGGCCGGGCAAAAGGCGCCCGTATGGATCGTGCAGCCACTGCCACCGCCGCCACCACCACCCGCTGCCGCGCAGGTACAGAGCGGGATCTGAAGGCCCAGGAGGTTGATGGTAACGCACATGCAGCACGCGTAAGACCCTTCGCCGCAAGAAATACTGCAAGACACCCCCGGCGAACAGGACCGCGAGCAGGCGGTGGCAAAGGGCCCCCCCGCTTCGCAGGTCGGCCCACGACCCGTCGACAAAAGGTCCACTCCGAGCCATGGCCCAACCTCCCAGACCAGCGGCGGCGTTCGGCGCGACTCCGGCAGCATCGTGATCGACAGGCCGGAGCCCAGGTAGCGATCGGCGCTGGCCGCCATTTTCTCGGCCCTGCGCTCCGCCGCCACAGAGCGCACAGCGAAGACCACAGACCTGGTCTCGGCCTCATCCTCGGCCAGCACCCAATCCTTCGACAAGGTCACCGAACCGCTGAAGACAATCGGCAGATCCGAGCGATCCACGATCGCCGATTGGACCACCACCAAGACATCCACCAGGCCATCGCCCGTGATGTCGAGGGTCATGCCCAAGCCGAGCCCCTCGATCACATCCACCGTGATCTGAGCGTCCAACGTCGCGCCCTGTGCGGCGAGCGCTTCCGCGGTCAGCACCTCGCTTGCCTGGGCCAAGCCCGCGACGAGCACCAATGCGATACAGGTAGTCACACAGGTTTTTGTCATATCGAACCCTCCAAAACTACTGTTACTGCCTTCAGAGACCATTGCGTCGCCCGACAGCACGTCATTCCCACTCGATGGTGCCGGGAGGCTTACTGGTGATGTCATACACAATGCGGTTCACGCCGTCCACTTCGTTGACAATCCGGCTCGAGGCGCTAGCCAGCAGCTCGTGGGGCAAGGGACTCCAGTCAGCGGTCATGAAGTCGCCGGTATCCGCGGAGCGCAGGGCGACGACATTTTCGTAGGTTCGCTCGTCGCCCATGACACCCACACTCTTGATCGGCAGCAGCACGGCGAAGGCCTGTGACACGCGGTCGTAGTAGCCGAAGCGCCGAAGCTCGTCGAGGAAGATGGCATCGGCTTCCTGCAACAAGGCGACCCTCTCGCGCGTGACCGCACCGATCACGCGCACCGCCAGGCCCGGACCGGGGAAGGGGTGCCGGCGGATAAAGTTTTCGGGTAAGCCGAGCTCGCGACCCAGCGTCCGCACCTAATCTTTGAACAAAAAGCGTAGCGGCTCGATCAGCTCGAAGCCCAGCTCGGCCGGCAGACCGCCGACGTTGTGGTGGCTCTTGATCACCGCCGACGGCCCGCGGACGGCGGACGACTCGATGACATCAGGGTACAGCGTGCCCTGGGCGAGAAAGCGTGCATCGCTGAAATCGCGGCCCACGCGGCGGAAAATCTTCACGAACAGGCGACCGATCGTCTTGCGTTTGAGCTCGGGGTCTTGCACCGTGGCGAGGGCGGTGAGGAACTCCTCGCGGGCATCGACCAGCGCCACCGGCAGGCGCAGGTCATCGCGCAGTGCATGGATCACCTGGCTCGCCTCCTCCTTGCGCAGCAAACCGTTGTCGATAAAGAGTAGGTGCAATTGCTCCCGGGGAATCGCCCGTGACAAGAGAAGTGCCGTCACCGAGGAATCGACGCCGCCAGAAATCCCGCAGACAACGCCCGAAGTCCCGATCCGCGCCGCCAGCGAGGCCTCCGCTCGGTCGAGAAAGGATGCCATCACCCAATCCCCCGCTGCGCCGCAGGCATGAAAGAGAAAGTTGCGCAGAATCTCCACGCCGGCGGTGGTGTGCGAGACTTCGGGATGAAATTGGAGACCGAAAATCCGACGGCCGGCATGCTCAAAGGCGACGATCGGCGCATTCTCACTGCGCGCGGTAACCACGAAGCCAGCGGGAGGCTGCTCGATCCGGTCGCCATGACTCATCCACACCGGCTGCCGCGGCTTCAGGTCACGAAACAGGCAACCGGACTCAAGGACCTCGATCTCCGCCCGGCCATACTCGCGCGCCTCGGCCGCCGACACCTCTCCGCCGAGCCGTTGCGCGATCAACTGCATGCCATAGCAGATGCCGAGTACCGGGATGCCCAAGCTCAGGATGTCCGCATCGAGCCGCGGCGCATCCTCAGCATAGACACTGTCCGGACCGCCGGAAAGCACGATGCCGATCGGCGCCCGGGCCGCGACGGCATCGGCGCTGACCTGGCAGCCGAGAATTTCGCAGAACACTCGATTCTCACGAACCCGACGAGCGATCAACTGCGTGTACTGGCTGCCAAAGTCGAGAATCAGCACCGTCTGGTGGCTGCGCCCAGGCGCCGCCACCGCCTCCCCATCGCCAGGGCCGGCGACGGCATCGGTCTCGGGGTTCTTGGGCCACAATAGCTCGTTCATCGATCTCTCTTTCGCGCCAGTCATGGGTGTGCACTCACAGCTCAGCCTCGAACTTCAGCTCCCGGCGCATCAGATCCTCGATCACTTGGCGTGGCGACTTGCCGCGATGCAAGACCTCGACCATTTGCTCGGTGATCGGCATCTCGACGCCGTGGCGGGCGGCCAGCCGGGCGACCGCGATCGAGTTGCGAACCCCTTCCGCGACCTGCGTGGTACTGCCGGAGATCTCCTCCAGACTGCGACCCGCCGCCAACTGCTCACCCAGGCGCCGGTTGCGCGACAGGCTGCCGGTGCAAGTCAGGACCAGGTCGCCCATGCCGGCCAACCCTGCCAGAGTCCGTGGCGAGCCGCCACATGCGCGTACCAGGCGCGTGATCTCGTGCAGCCCGCGGGTCAGGAGCACCGCCGAGGTATTCGAGCCCAGGCCGAGGCCCGCGACCACCCCCGCCGCGATGGCGATGACGTTCTTCGAGGTGCCCCCGAGCTCGACTCCGACCACGTCGGTCGACGAGTACAAACGCAGATTGTCGCCCGAGAGCACGTCGCGCAAGCGCGCCGCGAGCCGCGCGTCTGCGGCGGCGATCACTGCGGCTGTCGGCATGCCAGCAGCGAGCTCTCGGGCGAAGCTCGGCCCGCCGAGGGCAGCAAAGGCCAGTTCGCGACGCGCCGCCACCGCCTCCTCGAGGACTACCTCGCTCATCCGCGCCAGGGTCTCGGTCTCGATCCCCTTGGTGGCAGAAACCGCCACCGGCGACGCGCCCGCTGGCAGCCGTGCCAGGAAGCCGGCGATCACCGCACGGAAGCCGTGTGATGGCACCGCAACCAGCACGATCGGACAATCGCCGAGATCGCCCAGCTCCGCGCTCGGTACCACCGCTGGCGGCAGCGGCGCATCTGGCAAGTAGAGCGCGTTGACCCTCTCGCGCGACAACGCCGACGCTTGCTCGGCGCGCCGCGCCCACAGCATCACCTCATGGCCAGCACGCGCGGCTTGAATGGCCAGCGCTGTGCCATAGGAGCCAGCACCCAACACACCGATCTTCATAGTCGCCCCAAAGCACCATTAGAATGCACGTTGCCGCATGCCGAGCACTGAACGTCGCTGCGATCAAGCCTTCCAGTCCACGGATTCATGCGCCGCTTCGCCTCATGCGCCGCTCCGCAATGGGAACACCGCCAGCGGCGTGTGCACCGCGCCCGTAGGACGCAGGTCGCTGGCGAATAGCGTGCCTTCGGCCAGTCGGAACGGCGCACTCGGCAGCTCGCGCCCGGCACTGCGCAAACGTGCCACCGCCGCCGCCGACCACGGTGGGCGACAGCGGGCCAGCGTGATGTGCGGAGCGAACGGCCGGGCATTGCGGCGCTCGGCGCCGACCGTCGCTAGCGCCGCACCCACCACTGCATCGCGCAGCGCGACCAGCTCGCGATCGGCCTCGACCCCGATCCATATCGCACGCGCGCCCGCACCGCGGGCAGGGAACGAGCCGACGTCGCACAAGCGCACGGCGACCGGCGGTGCGCCGGCGAAGGCCGCCTCCAGCTCCGCTTCGAGCCGCGGCCGGCAGGTGGCATCGATCTCGCCGAGAAACGCCAAGGTCAAATGCGACATCTCCGGGCGCTGCCAGCGGGCCGCGGGCAGGTGCGGCCTGTGGATCGCGGTCCACGCCGCCAGCGCCTCGAGAATGCGCGCGGGGAGCTGGAAGGCGACGAACAGACGCACTGTCAACCCGCCTCACCGCGATCAGACACCGCAGCCGGCTGCGCCGCCACTGCCAACGCGCGGCGCAGCAGATCGAGCGCCAACTGGCAAGCCTGTTGCCGGACCATCTCGCGATCGCCCGGAAACCGCACACAGCGATGCACCATCGCCGAGACCTCCGGGCTGGAGCGATCGGCCCCGCGGCCGACGAGCGCCAGATGAACGGTGCCCACCGGTTTCTCCGGCGTGGCGCCGGTCGGGCCGGCGATGCCGGTGATGCCGATGCCGAAGTCGGCACCGAGCCCGCGCGCCGCCTGCGCCATGGTCCGTGCCACCGGTTCGCTGACCGCGCCATGGGTCGCCATCTGCGCTGGCGAGACCCCCAGCAATGCCTGCTTGAGCGCGTTGTCGTAGCTGATCACGCCGCCCAGAAAGGCCGCGCTGGCCCCCGGCACCGAGGTCAAACGCGCGGCCAGCAAACCACCGGTGCATGACTCGGCGACCGCCAGCTTTAAGCCGCGCGCGCGAAGGCCATCAATCACCACCTTCTCGAGCGTGATCTCGGCGCCCTCACCGTAGATCGCATCACCCAAGCCCGCCCTCAGATCCGCGTCCATGGCCTGGAGCTGACGCCGCGCCGCGCCGCGCAAGCGCAGCTCCAGGCGTACGTCGCCCGGACGCGCCAGGATGCCCAGCGTGTCGCGTCCCCAACGGCGATAAAACTCGCCCAAGCGCTCCTCCACCGCGGACTCGGCCAAACAGGCCACCTTCATCACCCGGCGTGCCATGCCATCGCGCGCGGAATCGGTGCGGGCGGCCAGCCAGGGTTCGAGATGCGACTCGATCATGCCCTGGACCTCGCGCGGGACGCCGGGCAGCAAAAAAACTGTGGCCCGCTCGGCGTCGAGGCGCTGCCCGGGCGCCGTGCCGCGCGCGTTGGCCAGCACCTGCGCGCCCTCGAGCACTTCTGCCTGGCGCCGGTTGACCTCGGGCATGTCGCGACCGAAGGCAGCAAAACGGCGCTCCAGGTCTTCGATCAAGCCCTGGTCCATGCGCACCGCACGCTCGAAGGCGGTGGCAGCAGCGCCCCGCGTGCAGTCATCGCGGGTGGGGCCCAAGCCGCCGGTCACCAGCACCAGGTCGACCCGGCCGGCAAGCTCCCTGAGCGCCTCGGCGATGCCTGCTTCATCGTCTGCGGCCACCCGCTTCTCGCGCAGCACCACCCCGAAGCGCTCCAGGCAGGCGGTGAGTGCCAGGCTGTTGGTGTCGAGCTTGTCGGATCCGAGCAGCTCGGTTCCGACCGCCAAGATCGCGCCGCTGAGCACGCCCATCGCGGGCCGGGCGCCGGTCTCTCCCATACCTGTGATCATAGGCGCGCGATCCTCGGGAGGCAACCGCGCAACGCGCATCGCCACTCCCGCACACCTGCTGGCGGCCGCGTTGACAGCCGCTGGAGCGGGTCTTTAGGATGCCGTCATGAAGGTCCGCCCGCAGGTCTCGATCGGCACCGCCGCTCCCCTTCTCAGCCAGCTTCTGGCGGCGGCGGGGGTGCTCTTCGCCAG
>Ga0114931_10002993_pt1 | contig 21440 bp, 22 predicted proteins | sample 2SBtaG_FD_89579 | JGI IMG/M metagenome (GOLD analysis project Ga0114931, IMG submission 89579) | Deep subsurface microbial communities from Kolumbo volcano to uncover new lineages of life (NeLLi) - 2SBTROV14_V59a metaG | ecosystem: Environmental > Aquatic > Marine > Volcanic | place: Kolumbo...
CGGACGTGGATCTACGTGGTGCTGGGGCTGGCGCTCTGGGTGGCGTTCCTGAAATCCGGCGTACATGCCACCCTTGCAGGCGTGCTCCTGGCAATGACCATTCCGGCCCGCCGCCGCATCGACACCGACGCCTTCCTGAAGCGCGGGCGGGGACTCCTCGATACGTTTGCCACCGGAGCCAGGACGGGCGTGGCGGAGCCTACCGCCGATCAAACCGATGCCGTGCATTCACTCGAAGTGGCCTGTGAGGCTATCGAAACACCGCTATCGCGGATGGAACATGCGCTGCATCCATGGGTGGCGTTCGCCATCATGCCGGTCTTTGCCTTTGCCAACGCCGGAGTCGTCTTCGGCGGCGACATCGGGGCAGCCCTCGGCGCGTCGGTGTCGCTCGGTGTAATCATGGGGCTCTTTTTCGGAAAGCAGATCGGCGTGACGGTGTTCTCATGGGTGGCCGTCCGGCTGGGCTGGGCCGCGTTGCCGGCGGGCATCGGATGGCGTCAACTTTACGGGGTGAGCCTGCTTACCGGCATCGGCTTTACGATGTCGCTGTTTATCGCCAACCTGGCTTTCGGCGATCCTGCTGTGCTCGATCAGGCCAAGATTAGTATCTTTGCCGCCTCGCTGCTTTCTGGCATTTTGGGCTGGGGCCTGCTGCGCTATACGCGCCGCAGTACGCCGACGCCGGAGCATGAGCCCATCGCCAAGAAGGCAGAGTAACTGTGTAACACGAATCAGGAAGTGCCTTCCAGGCGGGTTTTTTCTGCCACCATTTTCGAGCCCGTTGGCGGCCTCCACCGGGTTGCCGTTTCCTGGCGAGATCACCGCGCTCTTCGCGCCGCGTGTATGCGTTGTCTGACACGGCTGTCGGGTGGGACCGGTGCCGATTGCCGGCTCCTTGCCTGCCCGCGTGCGCATCGGGCCGGAAGCGCTCTGGTTGGTCGAAGATCAGGCGCAGATCGGCAATTTTCTTGTTTATTGCTTCGGGTTTGGCGTACGGTGAGTCTGTCTACGGCGGGGCTCGGCCCCGCAGGCACCCTCCGTCTGAGATCCGGTGATCGTCACGTGTTGATCGGATTGGCCGAACTTTTTGGCACGTGCCCTGGCCTTTTCCGCGAATCGCCCGGGGCGGATGCCGCTCTCCACGGCGCTTCGTGGACCGGCGGGTTTGTTCGAAATGCACAGTGGGAGTATACTGTCTCCGCCGAAAGGTGGTCTGGGGAGAAGCCCGTCGAAACCTGCAAAAAGTATGATGCCGACCCTCTCATGATCTCTAGGCCCATCCGATGAACCCCATGAATGCGCTTTCGTCATCAAGCAAGGAGAAAGCCGGGCAGCAAGGGCTTGAGCACCTGCGCTTGCTCGAAGCTACGGCCGCCGCCAACATCGACGGCGTCACGATAAGCGATGTCAGTGTGCCTGACTATCCGCTTGTTTACGTCAACCCGGGTTTCGAACGGATGACGGGCTATTCGGCGGACGAAGTACTGGGCCACAATTGCCGGTTCTTGCAGAATGATGACCGGGATGAAGCCGCCCTGGAGGAGATCCGGGAGGCGTTGCTGAAAGAGCAACCCTGCCGGGTGACGCTGCGCAACTACCGCAAGGACGGCACGCTCTTCTGGAATGAATTGACCATCTACCCGCTGCGCAATGAGGCGGGGCTGCTCACCCACTTCGTCGGCATCCAACGCGATGTCACTGAGCGCAAGAAGCTGGAAGCCCAGTTTTTGCAAGCCCAGCGTATGGACAGTATCGGACGTCTGGTCGGGGGAATCGCACACGACCTGGGCAACCTGCTCGTGCCCGTTTTGATCGGGGCCAGAATGTTGCAGAAACGGTATGCAGACGACGAGAAGGCCATCCGAACCCTGAACATGATTCAACAAAGCGGGGAACGTGGAGCCAATATGGTTAAGCAAGTGCTGGCCTTTGCTCGCGGCGTAGAAGGCAACCGGGTGCCCCTCTCTCCCACCACGATCATCCGCGAGGTCGAGAGGATCGTCACCGAGACGTTTCCGCGCACGATCACCCTCGAAGCGCAGGTGCCCGAGGACTTATGGCGCATTGAAGGCGACGCCACGCAGCTTCAGCAGATCCTCGTGAACCTGTGCATGAATGCGCGCGATGCCATGCCGACAGGAGGCCATCTAACCATCCGGGCAGAAAACGTGACGGTCGATGCCTCGATGGCCCGTATGATTTTTGAATCCCGGCCCGGCAATTTTGTCCGCTTATCGGTGACGGATACAGGCACCGGCATACCGGCCGAAGTGCTCGACAAGGTCTTTGAGCCCTTTTTTACGACCAAGCCGATAGGCACGGGTACAGGGCTCGGCCTCTCGACGGTTTACAGTATTGTCAAGAGTCACGCTGGTTTTGCGACCGTGTACAGCGAGGTCGGCGTTGGCACCACGTTTCAGGTCTACTTGCCGTATTCGAAAGCAGATGCGCGTGTAGAGACCATAAAGCCACGGGTTGCCACTCAATATGGTGATGGGAAACTCGTCTTGGTGGTTGACGATGAGCCGTTCATCCTCGAGGCCGTAGGTGAGGCATTGATGGAGGCCAGGTATACGGTGCGGACGGCCGCCACCGGCCGCCGGGCCCTGGATCTCTTCGACGTGTATGCGCACGAAGCAGCTGCTGCCCTGGTCGACCTGATGATGCCTGAGCTGGATAGTCTGGCTACGATCCGCGCGTTGCGCGACCGGAATCCCCAACTCCCCATCATCGCGTCGAGCGGTATGGGTGAGAGCAAGGCCCGGGCCGCTTCGGAGGCCGGTGCTCCGGTCTTCCTCGCCAAACCTTTCACCGCTGCTCAGCTCTACGAGGCCCTTGACAAAACAATAAATGCTCCGGCCGGGCCTGCGCCATGACGGCACTTCCTACGGCGGTAACGTCCGGTAAACCATGATGCTGGCCACACTGACCGTACTCGCTGATTTTGGCCTGGTCGTTCTCATTTGGATCGTCCAACTGATCATTTATCCTTCTTTTCACGTCGTTTCAAAAAGTGATTTCACGGCGTGGCACAAAAAGTATATGTCGCTGATATCGTATCTGGTTGTTCCCCTGATGTTCGCCCAGGTGGTCTTCCATGCCGTGGGCCTCTATCTTGACGCTTCGGCGCTCAAGATCGTCACCGCGTTGTTCATCGCCGGTGCCTGGGTCACGACATTCACCCTTTCTGTTCCCTGCCACCATGCACTTGCTTCCGAAGGCCAATCTACAGCGGTCATCCGGCGACTCATCCGCACCAACTGGCTGCGTACGATTTGCTGGAGCATTGTCTTCGTCTTATCGCTAATCGGGCTCAACGTATGACAGAACGGCCCGAAGCGGGACGAGCATCGGCAAGCCGCCCCGAACGACGACGACCGACACACGACGACAGCCGTATCGCTTTAACTTGTTAGTTTTGCCTGGCCTCCTTCCTATCAATGGGAGACCTGGGCTTTTTCACTCCACATCAGCCGCGATCCGTGGTCGTATAGAAGCAGTGAGGTTCCTGCAACACACCTTGTCACTGCCGTTTGGCCCGTCTCCTACGACGCTCGTCGCCGCATTTCGCCGCTCATCGATCAACAAGCGACAAACCGCCGCCGCTGCTTTATCATAGATTCGAGGCTACCCGCTTTCAACCCTGGTTGCTGAATACAAAAATGCGACACGGTAATAGATCTGGAATCATGAAAACAAAAAGGATCTTATTGACCATCATCGGAATCGTCTTAACCCTGTGGATAGGCTGGGGATTGTACGTGATCTACAGTACAGAACGCCCTTCCTATCAGGTAATCGGAAATCTGTCTTCTAAGGTAGAAATCCGCCAGTACGAAGAACAAACCTGGATCTCTACGTCGTACCAGACCGATGACGCATCCTTCCCCGTGTTGGCCTCTTATATCTTCGGAAATAACCAGGAAGGAGAGACGGTAGCGATGACAGCCCCGGTGATCACCGATCGGAAGATGTCGTTCATTTTGCCCAGTGGCCTCTCGGAGGCCAATGCTCCGACGCCGGATGGACAGGCGATTGACTTCACCACCGTCCCGGCGCGCAAACTGGCGACGCTGGCGTTTTCGTGGTGGACGCCTCAATCTCGGGTCGAGAAGAAGACCATCGAACTCCTCACCGTCCTTCGCGAGGAGGGTGTCGAGACGACGGGGCAGCCTTTCCTCATGCGGTACAATGATCCCTGGACGCCTCCCTTTCTTCGACGCAATGAAGTGGCTATTGAGGTATTGTAAAGCAAGGTCCAGCCATAGTTTTTGCCGGGCAACAGCAAGATTTACGGCATCTAAAAAGTCACCGTCCACGAGGAGGCAATCCATGCTGTTCTTCACCCTTCCGGGCCTGATTTTCGCACTTGCGTTCAACGGCAAACCCGCCGAAAAGCGCTTCAATCTCCCCCTTTCTATGACACTCTTTGATTTTAATACCGCAGACGAAGCATCCTGGCAGGTCGTCAACGACGGGGTTATGGGAGGAAGCTCCCAGGGATACGTCGTGATCGAGGATGGGATACTGCGGTTCACCGGCACCCTGGTCACGCAAGGCGGTGGCTTCACGTCCGTCCGTGCCGACCGGACCGTCGACCTCGCGGGTTACGACGGGTTGGAGCTTCGCGTCCGCGGGGGCGGGCGAACCTTCGAGGTAGCGGTGAACGATGACACCCGGCGCTGGAGGGGCCGCGTCTCACGCCGCGCACCCTTCGAGACCGGCGCCGAGTGGGCGCTGGTGCGCGTGCCGTTCAGCACACTTCGGACGACCGTCTTCGGCCAAGAAGTTAGTGCCCCGCCCATCGACCTGGCGAACGTGAAGCGTATCGGCTTCTATATTCTGGATGGCAAAGACGGTCCCTTCCGCCTGGAAGTCGATGCGATCCGAGCCTACCGTGCGGACGCCGGCTAAGCCAACGCGGTCAGTACCTTCGTTCATGCTTCAACCATGTGCAAATGGGCTAACGGTTTATTTTTTCTGCCATGGAGGTTCAGGATGTGGAAAAAGGACATGATCATTCCACACGTAGTGCTTGTGGCGCTAATGTGCGTGGCGGTACCGTCTGTTTCGGCCCAAGACGTGTCCGGATTAGTGATTGAGCTTGAGGCAGTTCCGGTATGGCAGAGCCGTAATGATGTACAGATTCCTAATACCGATGCAGGCACCAGATTTTCGCTGGTCGACCTGGCTGGGAAGGGCCCCTGGCCCGCTACTCGGCTTTATCTTACGTGGAATACCAATAACTGACACAGTTTGCGCACCCTGCTCGCACCGCTTGCTTACACCGAAACGGGTTCATTTACAGGTCCGGTGGACTTCGCGGGGCAATCCTACGTACCCGGAGATCCTGTTGATGCCACCTACAAGTTCAACTCCTGGCGGCTCGGCTACCGCTATCACTTCCTACACCGTGAGCAGTTGAAATTGTCGGTCGGAGTCACAGCAAAGATCCGTGACGCAAAGATTGAGCTGACGCAGGGAAGCACGACCAGTAAGGATACAGATGTAGGCTTTGTGCCCTGGTTTATCTCGGAGCCGACTGGCAGTTCGCCGGAAAATGGCATCTCTTCATCGACTACGACGGGCTGGCCGGTGGGCCGGGGCGTGCGTTCGACATCGCCCTCAAGCTGCACCATTCCATTGACGATCACTGGGGCCTCAGCGCCAGTCCCGGGCGGATCCAGAGAACAAGGGGACGTTCATCGACACCGGGCTGTGGTCGTGGTCGCGCCATCCCAACTACTTCGGTGAGATCGTGCTGTGGGTCGGCGTGGCGATAATCGCCTTGCCTGTTCTACGAGGCTGGCAGTGGGCGACCTTGATTTCGCCCGTGTTTGTCACGCTCTTGCTAACGCGCATCAGCGGCGTACCCATCCTGGAAAAGCGGGCGGACGAGAAGTGGGGTGGTGGGAAGGAGTATGAGGCATACAAGACGCATACGCCCGTGCTGATTCCGCGCCCTCCGAGAAGGGGTTCGATGAATAGCGGGTGAGGTTGCTGACCAGGTTACATTTCAACGTGGATATCATGACGCAGTATACGACTAAGGTCCATTTGATACCCAATCCTGATCATTTCATAATGCGCGCTGCGTATTTTCCAGCACCCTGACGCAGTACATAATACGAACACGGTACCGGCATACGAACATGGCTACAACCATTGGTATCATCGGGATGGGGTGGGTCGGTGCCAGCACGGCCATCTCGATCTTGCACTCGGGCGCTGCCCAGACGCTGCTCCTTAACGACATAAGAACGGAGGTGGCTGAAGGCGAAGCCATGGACCTGGCCCATGGCGCATCCTTCTATCCCGCCGCGACCGTGCGCACCGCCGACGTCGAAGCGATGCGCGACGCCGATGTGGTGGTGGTGGCTGCCGGTCGAGGCGGTACGCCGGGCGAAACGCGGCTGGACCTGCTCAAAGGCAATGCCGCCATCATCCGCGACATCGGCGCGCGGCTGGCCGGCAGCCGGGGCATCATCATCGTCATCTCGAACCCGGTCGACGTGTTGACCCACGTGATGGTCGAAGCGACGGGCTTGCCCCCGGAACGGGTCATCGGTACCGGCACGATGTTAGAAACGGCGCGACTGCGGAAGCTGCTGGGCCACGAACTCGGGCTCGACCCGCGTTCCATTCACGCTCAGGTCCTCGGCGAGCACGGCGATTCGAGCGTGGTGATATGGTCCGAGGCACGCATCGGCGGGGTGCGGCTCCGCGATTGGTCGGGGTGGGATCGGGCCAACGAGGCGCGGTTGAGTGAAGCAGTCCGGACGGCGGCCTACGAGATCATCCGCCGCAAGGGGGCCACCAACCACGCCATCGGCCTCGTGACGGCGGCGCTGATTCGCTGGATGCTCCGGGGCGGGCAGCGCGTCCTGACCGTCTCGCGGGTGCAGTCGGGGGCGCTGGGCCTTTCGGACGTAGCGCTGTCGCTGCCTACCGTGGTGGGCCGAGAGGGAGCGACGACCGTCCTCGAACCGGCGATGGACGAGGCGGAGCGGGCCGCTTTGCTGCATTCCGCTGAGGTCTTACGTACCGCCGCCGCGTCGGTGCGCTAAGAGCCCGTTTGGGAAGAACAAGGCCAACATCCTTTTCTTCGGCAACTTCACGCGATCCCCGGTAGTCTTCGCCAACTCGCGGATATCATGGTATAGCCTCGGTCACGCCCGGCGCGTCGAGGGCTTCGGCGCGGCGACCCAGTTTCCGCAGCATGCCGGGAAAAATGAAACGATGCGGGATCGAGAAAATATACCAGTAGAGCAATCCCGCTAATCCTTTTGGCTCGTAAAACGCCGTTTGCGTGACGAGGCTGGCTTCGGCCTCGGTGGGTTGAACCGTGTACTGAAGCCACGCCTTGCCGGGCAGCTTCATCTCGGCCCGCAAGCGGAGCAACCGATTCTCCTCGACGGCTTCGACGCGCCAGAAGTCCATGGTGTCGCCCTCGCAGACTTTGGTGTAGCTGCGACGGCTCTTGCGTAGGCCGATACCGCCGACGAGCAAGTCCATCAAGCCCCTGATCTTCCAGAGGGTGTTGGCGTACAGCCAGCCGGTATCTCCGCCCAGGCTCTTGATCACACGAAACATGGCCTCCGGGGCAGCCTGCACCTTGGTCTGCAAGCTTTCCTGAATCAGCCCTTCCTGCTCTCCGAGCGTCTTGATCATCTCCACGTCTTCGATGCTCGACGAGACCGCCCCGCTCCACATCGTCTCGACGTCGTCACGGTCGAAGCGGTCGAGCGCCTGGCGTACGGCGTCTTCGTAGCTGAGCAGATTTACGTCGAAGAGGTGCTTCGCCGTCTCGTCATGGACGACGACTTCATTGTCGAGCCCTTCGATGAGCGGCCGGGCGATCTTGCTGTTGACCGGCGTGACGAGACCCACCCAGAGCGACGACAGGCGCGGCGTGAGCACCGGCACCCCCAGGATCGGGCGCTTGAGCCCTCGCACTTCGGCGTAAATGCGAAACATGTCTCTGTAGGCCAGCACGTCGCTCCCGCCGATCTCGATGGTTCGGCCTGTGCTCTCGGGCACGTCGAGCACCTGCGTCAGGTAGTCGAGCACGTTGCGGACGGCGATGGGCTGCGTCGGCGTGCGGACCCACTTCGGGGTGATCAGCAGCGGGACTCGTTCGGTCAAATAGCGAATCAACTCGAACGAGAGGCTGCCCGACCCGACGATGACGGCCGCCTGAAACTCCGTCACCGGGACGGCCCACCGGCGCAGATGGTCGCCGGTTTCGAGGCGGCTCTGGAGGTGTTTCGAGAGGCGCTCAGCCTTGGGCTGGATACCGCCAAGGTAGATGATTCGCTGAAGCCCGGCCTCCTGCGCGGCTTTGCCGAAGTTGTCGGCGGCGCGGCGGTCGCGATCGGCAAACTCGGTCTCGCCCGCGTCCATCGAGTGAATCAGGTAATAGGCCACGTCGATGCCGTCGAGGGCCGGCGCGAGGGTCTCGTATTGGAGCACATCGCCCGCGACGATCTCCACCTGATGTTCCCATCGGCGGTTCCGTAGCCGGTCGGGATCGCGCACGAGGCAACGGACCCGATACCCCTGGTCGAGCAGGCGCGGTACCAACCGCCCGCCGATGTACCCGGTAGCACCGGTGACCAATACTTTCCTGGGCTTCATGGCGGATAGCCTCGTTGATGCAGCCTTGCAAGTGTTGCATTAAGAACCGATGAGCCGCATGAACTCCTGTCGCGTGTTCTCGTCCAGGAACGCGCCGCTCATAGCGCTGGTCGATGTGATCGAATGTTGCTTCTGCACGCCCCGCATAACCATGCACAGGTGCGTCGCTTCGATCACCACGGCCACACCCTGCGGCCGCAAGACCTCCTTGATCGCATCCCGAATCTGCATCGTCAAGCGCTCCTGCACCTGCAAGCGTCGCGCAAACACGTCCACCACGCGCGGGATCTTGCTGAGCCCCACGATCTGACCGTCTGGGATATACGCCACGTGCGCCTTGCCGAAAAACGGCAGCATGTGATGCTCACACAACGAGAAGATCTCGATGTCTTTGACCAGGATCATCTCGCTGTAGTCTTCTTCGAAGAGCGCTCCGGTGAGGATGGCGCGGGGGTCCATGTGGTAGCCTTGGGTGAGAAACTGGTGGGCTTTGGCGACGCGCTCCGGCGTCTTGAGAAGTCCATCACGCTGAGGGTCTTCGCCCAGGATCTCCAGCATATGATGAACGTGGCCGGCCATCATGCCGGTGGCGGCCTCATCGTACACGTCGAGGCGCTGATAATGCCCTCGCGCCGGGCCGCCCTCTGCACCGTCACCACGGGGGTGCGTACCGTTGTGGTGCTTGCCGTTGCCGTTCACATGGATTACTCCGATGGGAAAGTCTATGTCATGCATGGTTGTTTCCAGGTTAGCGCAGGTTGGTGAATGCGGTTATTCGCCCCGGTACTCGGCCCAGTTTTTCTCTGTCTCGAAGAGGCGGACGGCAAAGAGCCGCCCGGCCGGCAAGACATCGACCAACTCGTTCCAGATAGCGACGGCGAAGTTCTCGGTGGAAGGAATGATCCCTTCCATGAAGTCAACCTCCAGGTTGAGGTTCTTGTGGTCACACTTGTCGATGACCTTCTCCTCAACGATCCGTTTGAGCACGCCGAGGTCGATCACGTAGCCCGTCTCCGGATCCGGCTCACCGGCGACGACGATCTCCAGCGCATAGTTGTGACCATGCCAGTTCGGACTGTTACACTTGCCGAAGGCCTGACGATTCCAGGCATCGGACTTACCCGGATTGTGGAGCCGGTGCGCTGCATTAAAGTGCGTCTTTCGGGTGACGTAAAGAGTTGGCATGGTGAATTTTTTATCCCCCTTTCGTCTCGCGTATTGAAAAACGCTCATTGCTCAATTAATCCCCACATCATTCGTCCCTTCGCGCCCTTGCACTTGCCGGTCACTGCGGCGGCGGGGTTGTTTGCCGAAGTTGTACGTGAAGGTCAGGGACGCCGCGCGCGAATCCCACTTGCGGCTGCCGAGTTGGTAGAACGTGTCGTCGGCCACCTCGAATTGGAAGCCCATCCGGTCAAGCGGGTCGCTCACGCGCAGGCTGAGGGAGGCTTTGTCGCCCATGAGCTTCTGCCGCACCGAGAGGTTGGCCACCGAGAACGACGAGATACGCCCTTGCGCTACGTCGATGGGGGCGCGGTAAAAATAGAAGAGTTGCACGTCCGTCCCTGCGCGCACCTGCCACGTCGCGCTGATCCGCGTAGACCAGGAAACGGCATCATTCGCCAGATCCGAATCGACGTTGCTGCCGTCGGTGACCAGTTTGTAGGCGTTAAAGCTGGCAAGCCCGCTCAGTTTCCCGAGCCGCATCGAGCCGATAACTTCAGCCCCGTAGGAATCGCTCCGGTCAAAGTTGCGGAAGGTGAGCGTCGAGATCCCGTTGGCATCCACCGATTTGTAGCGCTGCATCTTATCGACGGTGCGGCGGAAGTACGGGGTGAGGCTCAGCGAGCCGAGCTTCGAAAACTGCTGGAAGGCTACTTCGACGGCGTGGACGTACTCGGGCTGAAGCTGCGGATTGCCCACGCGCAGGTTGAGCGGATCGGTGAACGACGTAAACGGATTGAGTTGGCTGGTGCGCGGACGCCGGATCCGTTTGCTATAGCCGGCCTTCACCTGCCGTTTCTCGCTGAGCTTATACGCGACGAACGCACTCGGGAAGAGGCTGAAGTAGTCGTTATCAAACGTCTCGGCGGTCGTGGTCAGGTCAAACGTAGTCAGGGCCTGTTCCACACGAAGACCGGCCTGCACTTCGAACTTACTCAGCCCACTGCTCAGGATGCCGTAGCCGGCAAAGACCTGCTCGTCGTAGACAAACGCATTATTGAGGTCTACATCCGGCATGAAAGCCCCCTCGGCATAAGCGAAGGTCTCCGAATAAAAGTCGTTATCGATCTGCCGGAGGGTGCCTTTGAAACCCGTTTCGAGCTTGACTTTCCCGACGGGCCGGATGTAATCGGCCTGGAGGGTCCACTCGCTATCACGCGAATCGAGGTCATTGGTCTGGAGGTCGGGCGTGTCGTCGGCTGGATTGCCGTCAAGAGTAAGCAGCCGCTGGCTCAATGCATCGAAGTTGTCGCCTCGGGACCGGTTGTAGCGCAGTTCTGCCGAGAGTTCGTTGCGCGACGCCTCCACGGTCCGCTTGAAGGCGAGCATGTAATCCATGTTGAAGCCGCTGGAGGTGCTTTCATTTAGGCGGTCGTACCGTCCGGTCAGATCACGCGTGGTACCCAGTTGCGCGTAGGCGTTGAGGCCTTCATTCTCGCCGCTGCGGCGGCTCAAGAGCGCGGAGGCCGAGAGTACGTTCTTGTCACTGAGCGCGTAGTCGGCGCTGGCATTGACGAGGTGCGAGATGCGGTTGCGCAGGCCCACGTTATCCTGCTCCACGAACGTCAGCGGGTCGACATAACGATTCTCGCGGAAGTTGTAGCCCTCGCTGCTGCGGTCTTCGTAACGAAAGCCATAGTTGGCAATCAGCGTGAGTTTGCCTTTCTGGACGTTGATGTTGCCCGATGCATTGTACTTGTCGCCGGTGCCAAGGCCAAGCGTGAGGCCGCCGCTGGTGCCGAGGTCGGCGTCTTTCTTGAGCACAATGTTGAGGATGCCGGCCATCCCGTCGGGGTCATACTTGGCCGACGGATTGGGAATCACCTCCACGCGCTCGATCGAGTTCGACGGGATCTGCTGGAGAAACGTCGTCACGAAGTCGCCGCGTGCCGGCGCCGGCTTGCCGTTGATGAGGATAGCGACGTTCTGGTTGCCGCGCAGGCTCACCTTGCCGTCCACGTCTACTTCGACGGAGGGGATGTTTTGCAGTAGGTCGGTCGCCGAACCGCCCACGCTGGCGAGTTGATCCTTTGTGTTGTAGACAGTGCGGTCGATCTGGAAAGAGATGTCTGCCCGCTCCGCCGTCACCTCCACGCCCTCCATCTGGGCCAGGTCCGGCGAAAGGCTGACGACGCCGAGGTCCACACTGGGTTCGGCGCGCGTGAGCGTCAGGATCGGCGTGGTTTGTTTGGCATACCCCACGAAACTGACCTCGACGTAGTATTGCCCCGGTCGAAGCCGTTCAATCAAAAAAGCGCCTTGTGCGTCGCTGACCGCGCCCGTCACGAGCGTCGAATCCTGGGCCTGCCAGACCGCTACCGTCGCCGTCCCCACCGTCTCGCTGGATTCGCCGTCGACGACGGTTCCGCTGATCGTACCCGTTAGCGTCGTTTGCATTCCGCCTGTCCGGGGGCTGCCGGGACGCCCCTGAGCCTGCACGAGACCCGTCCATCCTGCAAAGAGCAGACCGAGGGTGAGTAGGGTTAGGCGGCGGCGTATCGTATCTATCTGTAAGGTCATCGTTGTTCGCTAGCGTTTGAGTGAGGGGTTCAGGCCTGTTTTCCCCGGCATCCCCGACGGAAGGCCGGGCCGTAGTGGGTACCGCCCCCTCAGCCGGTACGCCACGTCGGCGCCGTCTTCCAGCACGGCCATCAGCGCGAAGCCACTACCGCCCCGATTCGCAGACGGATTCAAGAAGACGATGAAAAGGGGTCATGAATGCTAATTAAAACAGAACAACGGTTCGGCCTAACGTTAAGCGATCAAAGGAGCATCCGTACGACAAGCAGCCAGAGGATTGCGACAACTGGCAAACCCGGAGAAGACCCACCGGACCAACGACCTGATGATCGCTTGTCGGGCATGAGGTGCCCCGTTCTTTGCACTCGGTGCAATCTCTGCCAGCGCTGGCTTCGTCGGCTTCGCGATCCTCTTCAACCCACCCTGTACGGTTGTCTACGTCTTCAACGATAAGCCCTGAATGGGGCCTCCGCATCGTTGGCAGCCTCTGGCTGAAAACGGGAGCACCGCCGCCCATAGAATACCACGTACCTCCTCCACTCGTCCCGGCGACCTGCCCGCTTAGCGCAGCAAGCCGCCGCGTGTCGATAAAGCGGGCCTCCCCATCTGTTTTCCCCGTAACGTAGACTCAGACGGCAGACACGACGTCGACTGCACAAGACCTTTCTCTCACCCTTTAGCGAGGAAATCAGCCATGACATCGCACATACATACCGACAGGTGGATCAACAAATACACGGTACTCACGATGCTCTATGCGCTCTTCACCCTGACGCTGTTCGGCGGCACGGCTGCCATCGCGGCCCCGGCCAACGCCGACTCCGTTGAAGCGACGCACGACGACATTGTTGACGTGGCCGTCAAGGCCGGGTCGTTCAAGACGTTAGTAGCGGCGGTAAAGGCAGCCGATCTGGTCGAGACGCTCAGAGGCGACGGCCCCTTCACTGTCTTCGCCCCTACCGACAAGGCCTTCGCGAGGCTGCCCGCCGGCACGGTCGAGAACCTGCTCAAGCCGGAGAACAGAGATCAGCTCATCGCCATACTGACCTATCACGTCGTGCCTGGAATGATTCAGTCGAGCGACTTGTTGAACGTCGCCGAGGCCGAGACCGTAGGCGGCAAGTCGCTGCCCATCGGCCTGCGCGTGGGCGAGGCTACGGTGATTCAGACTGACGTCCGCGCCTCCAACGGCGTCATCCACATCATCGACACGGTGCTGATGCCGCAGATGGAATCGACCGACACAGCGATGGCAAGAGACTTGATCCGGACGGCCATCAACCGAGGCGCGCCGCTCTACAACCAGGGCCAGGCCGCTGCCTGTGCCTCCATCTACGAAGTGACGGCCCAGGCGCTGCTGGACTTCGACGCGGAACTGCCCGACTCGGCGCAGCGCCCCCTCCGCCGGGCACTCAAGCAGATGCGCCACAGCCACGACTACAGCGAGCGCGCCTGGATCATGCGCGAGGGCCTCGACGAAGCCTACGCCGCGCTCTCCTCCCGGCGCATGATGACCACTGCTTCGTCGCATCATCGATAAAGCATACCATAGGCGACGTTTCCTCGGCGTGAAGCGTAATGTCGACGGCCCCGGCCGGCACATTACACTTTGCGTTGTTTTAGCGTACTGCGTACGGCTTGATGAAGGTACCTCTACCCAATACGCCGTACACAACAACCGAAACCATGGCCCAACAACTCAACTTGCTCCTTTCCGAGCCGACGCCAACCTGGCCGCGCTGGACGACCTGGGGGATCATCGCGGCTATCTGGACCTTTCCGGGACTGGCAGCACTCAGCTATTATTACCTCAACCAGACCGTCTCGGCCCAGCCGGTGTCATGGGCGTATGCCTTCGTCAGCACGCTGCCCAACTGGTACCTCTGGGCGGTGATGACGCCGGTGATCCTGTGGCTGGCGCGGCGCTACCGCATCGTGCGATCTAACTGGAAAACCATGCTAATGGTGATCCACCTTCCGGCAATGATCTGCATGATGCTCGTGCATTCGCTGGCCAACCTGTTGCTTTTTTGCGTCACCGACATGCCGGGCCACGACACCCTCAGCACCGGCCTGTACCGCGTCCACTTTACCACACGTGTCCATGCCAACCTCTTGACGTACTGGACGGTGGTGGGCGTATACTACGCCTACGACTATTACCGCAAGTTGCGCACGCGCGAGCAGCAGGCGGCGCGGTTAGAGATCCGCCTGGCCGAGGCCAACCTGCGGGCACTCAAGATGCAACTACACCCCCATTTTCTCTTCAACACGCTCAACTCCATTGCCGCGCTGGTGCGCAAAGAGGAGAACCGGAAAGCTGTAAAGATGTTGGTGCAACTGTGCGACTTTTTGCGCCTGGCCCTCGAAAACAAAGGCGTCCAGGAAATTCCGCTCAAGCAAGAGTTGGATTTCTTGGAACGCTATCTGACCATTGAGAAGATCCGCTTCCAGGAACGCTTGCGTGCCCACATCGAGGCTGAGCCGGCGGTACTGGAAGCCTACGTCCCCAACATGATCCTCCAGCCGCTCGTCGAAAATGCGATCCATCATGGTATTGCGCCACACGCCGAGGCCGGGCGCATCGAGATCCGCGCGCGCCTGGATGGCGGCATGCTCCTGATGCAGGTGCGCGATGATGGGCCGGGGTTGGACAAGAGCAAAAACAGCCGACAGGACGGTGTGGGACTGACGAACATCCGCCAGCGCCTGGAGATTCTGTATGGCGACGACAACGACTTCTCGCTCTGCAAGGCGGAGTCAGGGGGCCTGCTGGCCAGCATCACCATCCCCTTTTCCACCAAACCCGTCATGACCATCAACACTGCAATCTGATGCCGATCCGAGTTTTAATCGTCGATGACGAATCGCTGGCGCGAGACACGATCCGCTTGCTCCTGGAAGACCACGCCGAGTTCCTTATCGTCGGGGAGTGCAAGGACGGAGACGAAGCCGTCAGGGCCATTCGGGAAGAAAAGCCGGATCTGGTTTTTCTGGACATTCAAATGCCAGGCAAGAACGGCTTTGACGTCGTTGAGGCCGTCGGTCCGGAAAAAATGCCCGTGGTCATCTTCGCCACGGCCTACGACCAGTACGCCCTCCGGGCCTTCGAAGCCCACGCGCTCGATTACCTACCCAAACCCTACGACGATGAACGTTTCGATAAAGCCCTTGGCCGCGCCGTCAGACGCATCAAGGAGAAACAGATCGGCGCCCTCGGTAGTGAGTTGATGAGCCTCGTCGAAGAACGCCGCGCCGAGCGCGAAGCTGTGCCAGAGCCGGACCCTGCCATGCCTCTGGAGCGCATCATGATCAAAGAGCGCGATGCACTTTTTTTTGTCAAGGTCGAGGACATCGACTGGATCGAGGCAGCCGGCGATTACGTGTCGCTGCATGTGGGCAAGAAGAGCCACCTCCTGCGCGAGTCGATGACCGGGATGGAGACGAAGCTCGACGCCAGGCGCTTCGTGCGCATCCACCGCTCGACGATCGTCAACGTCGAGCGGATTAACAAGCTGAACTCCTATTTTCACGGCGACTACATCGTCTATCTGAAAGACGGCACGGAGCTCCGCCTGAGCCGCCGCTACTGGAACCGCCTCGAACAGGTCGTCGGGAGTAAGTAGCGTTCTGCTTTTGGACGAGATCCTATATTTAATAGCAGAAATTGGCAGCCGCTCATCGCACGGGAACGCCGCTTATCGCAATCCATCAGCCGCCGCTCGAAAACGCCTATCCTCGGGGCGATTTCGCCTGTATCATGCTTTCAACGATACAAAGCGCGGTGGTCGCGCTGTTCCCATACATCTTCCCAACAGAGGCAATCCAGATGAAGACCCTTATCAAAAGTACCCTCGTTCTCGCGATGATCTTCACCACGGCGGCGTTCTCTTTCTCCACTTCTGGCGTAGATCCCGCAACCACCGGAGACGACATCGTCGAGGTGGCTGTCAAGGCCGGGACCTTCAACACCCTCGCTGCTGCGCTTAAGGCGGCTGGGCTCGTAGAGACGCTCAAGAGCGATGGCCCGTTCACCGTCTTTGCGCCCACCGACAAGGCCTTTGCCAAATTGCCCAAAGGCACTGTTGAGAACCTGCTCAAGCCGGAAAACAAAGCCCAGCTCATCGCCATCCTGACTTATCACGTGGTTGCCGGAAAGATCATGTCGTCGGACCTGCTCTCGACGACTTCGGCTCCCACGGTCAACGGCCAGAGCGCTCCGATCGGGTTGCGCGTGGGAAACGCCAATGTGATCCAGGCGGACATCGAAGCGTCGAACGGTGTGATTCATGTCATCGACACCGTATTGCTGCCCGAGTAAGCCCTTTGCTTCAGCCCGGGCAACGCTGACCGAGGAGGGTGGGACGACGATCCTGCCCTCCTCGGTGCATCATGAGGTTTTTACTATGATAATGTCGATGACGAACGGACACAAAGCGACCTATACTCCCCGCCGATACAACGTCCCCCCTTCACGATCTTGATTTCCCGACCGTGAAGCTGGTCTCTAAACACAACGCAACGTATCTCCCGCCGTTTGCAGCTCCTGGCTAGCTCCCACCCCGAATGCTCGCTCATAACGCGCTCCAGACCCCCGCTTCATCGTGATCGGACCCGGCGTAGAGCAGCCCCGTCTCGGCGTCCAGCTCATGGCCCGTGTAGTTCTCCCGCGTCGGGGCGTGGCTCGAAGCATAGCTCCTCCCGGGCACCTCCAGCCCGTACGCTTAGTAGTCGTCCGCGCTCCAGATCACGCCGTATTTGCCCTTCGTCACGCGCACCGAACCAAGATGATCCCGGTAGTAGTAGCCGGGGTTCTCATCGTCCGGGTGCTGCCCCACCAGGTCCGCCGTAGATGTACCAGGCCTTGGCCGTGATGGCGCCCGTGGCATCGAGCGTGAACGTGCCCATCACCTGGTCGCCGTCGAGGGCGTAGAAGGTGGCGTTGCCCGTGCCGGTCTTCTTGTAATAGCGCTGACCCGCATCCGTGTATTGGTAGTTAGTCGTCAGACCGAACTTGGTCATCGAGAGCGGCAGGGGACGGAGAACAGGCACGTGGAGGATCGCTTCAATACAACGAAGTGATGAAAATATACGCGGTTAAAATGCCAAACTATTCAGACGAATGGATCAGTTACCTCCAGACCGTCTATGGCCTGAAAGTCGCGCCGGTTTCGCGTAATCAACGGCACTCCTCGCACCAGCGCTGTCGCTGCAATTACGGCATCAGGCAATCGAATGCGATGTTTCCGGCGCGGGGCAATCGTTCGCTGTACCACTTCCTCGTGGAGAGCCGATTCCTTAAATAAAGACAGCAACCTTGATGCTTGCTGCATTTGTACGGCCGTCTGCGGAAAGCCCGACACCTCTATCCGTGTGATCACTGAGATTACGGCACCCGCTGTAATCCATGATTCTATCTAATCTCTGACGGGAGGTGATAACGCATCATTGAGATGATAGATCAGAATGTTGCTATCGAAGACGCGCATGAATGCTGCCGGCTAGACGTTTGCATTTCAAAACGGGCGACCCCATTCTGCACGTACTTGGTCGAGTTCGGCGTCAAGGGCATCCAGGGACTTGCCGCATCCCCAGGCACCACGCGTAGCCTCAAGCACGCTGTTTACGTCACTGCTTTTTTGACTTCGTACGTTTCGATCCAAGATGGTGACAAGGACATGATGCTGTCCCGCATCCGGCCGTTCGCTTAGCCATTTCAAGCGTCCGTCTTCGTAGATGGCTTCGAAGGTGTTAAGCATAATTTTGCGCCGTTGACGTTGTCGATTGCCCGGTTTGGAACGGCTGATTATCACTCTGGATCCATCGTGTTGTTTGCCTATCGCATCTTCATCGGTGACTATCACCTCTGGCGTACGTAATAGTAGCCCGCGTTCGGATGCTGCCCCACCCGGTCCGCGCCGTAGAGATACCCCGTCTTGGCCGTGATGGCGCCCGTCGCATTGAGCGTGCCCATCACCTGGTCGCCGTCGAGCGCGTAGTACGTCGCATTGCCCGTGCCGGTCTTTTTGTAATAGCGCTGACCCGCATCCGTGTACCGGTACTGCGTCGTCACGCCGCCCTGTGTCATCGACGGCGGCAGGTGACGCACGTCGCGCGTGATGGAGGTGACCGACGGCGTCTGCATTTTCGTCGCGCTGCCCAAGGCATTCCCCGCTCTCGCGGGGACAGGCTCCCACAAAGGCGTTCGTACCCCCGTCCTCCACATCCCACGTCTCCGACGTCGCACCGACGGCGTCATCGGCGTGGTCGAGGTCGTTCTTGACCTCAAATCAATCCTCCTTATCAAGCTTCAACAAAATCAGTAGAAGGATGATTGGGAATACATTAAGCCCAACGAGGAACTCATTAATTCCCGTCATTAGGCCGATATTGAAGCCGCTACTTATGTCAAATACGAGTCTTATTTCAAGGTCGTTATAGACAATCCCCAACCTAATGAGCGCATATAATCCATACGAAATGGCGGAATTGCTAACGATTGGAACTTGCATGAGTTGAAAGATCTCGGATAAGGTGAATCCTAATCGTTGGCCTCTCCATAGAAAAAAGCCGGCGACCATTCCTATCGAAAAAAGGAAAACTGCTATAAGGGCATACGTTTTAACTAGAATGGGTTGATTGGACCAGAGTAGAGGTACCACGTAAATTACCCCACTCATTCCACCTAATAATTCGATACCAGCGATGATACGAGAAAAGGTTTTCCCCCTTGTTGACCTTGCCCTTTCATTAGAAATATCATCCTTCATGGTATAAATAGCTCTGTTAGTCGCGTTCGTGAGGAAGTTGGGCTTTGTAGAAATCGCGTAATGTGTTTGCCATTCCTTTCAATCCTCTTGAAATTCTTTCCTTACTTGTTTTTACAAAAGCAGATATTGACCCGAGGCCGGGGACTGGGGCACTGACGACAAACTTCGTCGGGCCGTTTACATCCGCAACAGGAGGACTCCCATTCGTTGCATGTCAAGTTATAGATCCAGAGAGAAAGGATTGGTTGCCGGCCTCAAAATCTGCAGTAAGCACCCCTACCTTGCCATTGGTGTCAATACTGCCGGTTTCAATGCTTGCTTTTACAATGCCACCATCCAAGCCAACCCGAGGACCGGAGATTTTGCCGACGGTGCTTACATTTCCTCCTGTATTACCTTTACACCGGCGTCTGCCATATTGTTAATAGCCTTTCCATCAGCGATTGCCCTGTTATTTTTTTGGGAATCGGACGTTGAATAATCGAAATAATTACGTATTGCGGTCGAAGCCGACCGAACTGTTTGAGTTATTAATTGGGCGATACAGTTTGGGCATAGTGGAGTCGCACCCTCCGGATCGACCAGCCCCAGCGGATTTCCGAGCACATAGTTATACGGGCTCCAGGCGGCGTACTTCTCCCCCAGCGGATCCACGCGGCCCCACCGTGCGAGCGCCGCGCCGTAGTACCGCGCCCCGGCGTAGAGCAGCCCCGTCTCGTCATCGAGCTCATGGCCGGTGAAGTTGTCCTTCGTCCCCGGGTAACTGGAGACATAGCTTCTTCCCGGCATCTGCAGGCCGTAGGGGTAGTAATCGTCCGCGGACCACATGGCGCCGTATTGTCCTTTCGTCACGCGCACCGACCCCAGATGATCCCGGTAGTAGTAGCCGGGGTTCTCACCGTCCGGGTGCTGCCCCACCAGGTCCAGGCCGTAGAGGTACTGATCCCGCGCAGCTTCGAAGTAAGTAAAGCGTCGAAAACAAAACGCGCGCACACCTGCCCGGTGGCGCGGGACGACTGAGTATGGATGATGTGGCAAGGCTTTTCCATCTACAACTTTATTCTACCATTGGTGTAGTCAAGTGTTATGTACAATGCCCCATCATGGATAACTGCTGCCCTGAGATCTCCCAAAAATCGGAAGCTTCGCACCGGTTCCAACGTCTCCCGGTCCAACAATACCACCCTGGCATCATTTCCCAATAACACCATAAAACGCCATCCTGAACTATACGAGCGTGGTCCCGTTACGATCACGATTAGAGAATCTGTCATATCATAAACTCGCATCGGATCTGGAGAAGAAAAAACCCTGCCTTCCCGCGCCATAGTATATGGCGCATCCAGATTGGTCGCGTTTTGATGATCTGGACCACCAAAACGGTATCCTGCGGCACGGGTCATTCTGCCTAACCCGGCCTTTTTATTCTCCTTGAGCCTATCGAGTACTTCTTGTGGAAAAGCCTCGATACGTTCAAAAGAATCGAAAAGCACTTTCTTTAGGATAACTAAGCTCCCTATCACAAAGACCAATACGATAATCATCTTTAAGCTAAACGAAGAAGACATTCCGATTCCCCTATTTGTGACCATGAATCATTGAAGTCAACGATCTTGTCGAAAACGTTTCACTAGCCGCTCTACAGCCCGAAGAACCGCGGTGTTATGCAGCATAGCCGAGTGTGCTGTTATTGAGGGAAAGCTGAAGGCTCCTCCCAACTGAGCTGTCACATCCATATTGTAGGCCCCTGGTTGACGCCGCCCAGCTAATCCGGCCTCGTGGCCGCCAAAAACGCGCGGATAGCGCTTGTCCAGATCAAACAAGGTCATACGGGGAAATGATAGGCCCATATGCCATAGCCCGCCCCCAAGGATCTGGACGGCATCGGCTGTATTGTATACGATAAGGTGCAAATTGGCGGCACCATCGTTAAGCTTGTACTCACGTCCAGGCGTGTGTCTCAGCGTCCAGTTCTTGGCCCGTGTAGTTGGGACGCGTCGGGGAGGTGCCTGTCAATGAACGCCCCGGCATCTGGAGGCCGAAGGGGTAGTAGTCATCGGCGCCCACCGTGCTGCCCGAGTTCGTCTGCGTCACGCGGACGGAGCCGAGGTGGTCGCGGTAGTAGTAGCGGGCGTTGCTATTATACGGCTGCCGTGCCAACGGTGTTAATGCCGACGTAGATTTGACCCAGTTTGCCGATGTAAAATTGACCCACCCCTGAACTGGCACGTTCTGCTCTGGTCACGTGTTTAATCACTTCGACCACAGAGGCCGTGCCCATGCTCA
>Ga0114931_10002994_pt1 | contig 21434 bp, 19 predicted proteins | sample 2SBtaG_FD_89579 | JGI IMG/M metagenome (GOLD analysis project Ga0114931, IMG submission 89579) | Deep subsurface microbial communities from Kolumbo volcano to uncover new lineages of life (NeLLi) - 2SBTROV14_V59a metaG | ecosystem: Environmental > Aquatic > Marine > Volcanic | place: Kolumbo...
CCGGCTGGCGCACCGTGCGCCATCAATTCTGGCGCACCCTGAAAGAAGCTGACGGTGCGCTTATAGACGCCATAGAAAAGGTTTTTATTGGTCCACTCGAAATCAAACGCCAGATCCAGCGCTTCGCGCGTGCGGACGTCGCTGAATTTCTTCCGGCGCATATTGTAAAAATAGCCCTGAACGCCAGAGGGCGTTGCATCCCGAAGCACCCGTTGGCGAACGCGGCCGTCCTGCACGGCAGGAAAGTGATATTGCGTGGCCCACACTCTTGAGGTAAATTCTTCGCGTAAATCATAGGCGTGTGCCGTGAATGCCTGAAACGAAATCGTCCGGTCACGGAAGTAATCATAGCGGATGGTCTCAAAATTCCATCGGCCCACATTCACAGGCAAGTCTTTGGCCCAATAATCCTTGACGCGGGTGTATTCGATAAAGCGCCCCTGTTCCAGAGCGCCGACTTTGTATGGCCCGCTGCCCAATGGCGGGTTCATCGAGCTTTCTTCAAAAGGATGCGCTGTGTAATAGGCCTTGGAGAAAATCGGTAATTCCGCGATGCTCAGTGGCAGGTCGCGCGTTTCGGCGTCTTTTGCAAAGATGTATTTGATTTCGTAAGGCCCGAGGACTTGAACATCTTCCACATCGCGCAGGGCTTGCCGGTATTGCGGATGACCTTTTTCAATGAGAACGTTAAACGAGAACGCGACGTCTTCTGCCGTGAGTTTCGTCCCGTCATGAAAACGCGCTTGATCGTTCAGCCTGAAGATGACCCACGATTTGTCCGCAGGCATTTCCACTTCTCTGGCCACCAGCGGGTAAAGTGCGTCCGGCTCGTCGCCGGCGCGTGCCATCAATGTGTCAAAGACGAGACTGACTCCATCCACGCCGAGAAGACTCATGCCCTCCGCAGCATCGCCTTTCAGAATATAGGCATTGAGACTGTCAAAAGTGGACAGACCAATAATGCCGGTCAGAATCAATTTGCCGTTTTTTGGTGCTTTTGGATTTACGTAATCAAAGTGCTGAAAATCAGCCTTGTACTTTAGATCACCAAACGCTGCCAGGCCATAGGAGATGCTGGTGGGAGGATATTGTTCCGTACCAAGATTGTCTGATTGGGCAGCTCCGCCGCTCAGCACAAAGACCGCGCCCAAAAGAACGCCCAGCAAAAAGCGCCGCACAGTGCCGGGCAATCTCATGGTGTCCTTTTCCCTTCGTCGTTCCCCGTCGAGGTGCTCTTTCCATGCAAATCAGTTTTCAGATCTAGGCCGCCGCGTAACAATTCCGACGAACTGTCATGGTCGCTTTGCGCGTCTGTTGCCGCATCAGGAGATGTGGGTTGGGCAAGTTCTTCCGCCGCGGCGCGTGACCACCAAGTGTCCGGCACACCGGCATTATAAGGGGGTGGTTCGGCGGGAAAGTCAAACCGGTTCCAATAGGCATAGCGGTCCCCGCCGACATACCATTGCGGCACGACGTAATACCCCCACAGCAGCACCCGGTCGAGGGCGTGAGTGGCGGTGACCAGCGCCGCGCGATTCTTGGCAAAGATGACTTTATCAATCATTGCGTCGACCACCGGGTCATGGATGCCCGCCACATTACGGCTGCCTTCCTGATTTGCTGTTTCAGAGCCCCAGTAATCGCGTTGCTCGTTGCCGGGAGATAACGACTCCGGGACGGAATGGACGATCACATCAAAATCGAATTTGTCACGCCGATTGAGATATTGTGACACATCAACGATGCGGATGGTGCCGAAAATACCGATGCGCTCCAGGTCACGCAAGAAAGGCTGCACAACGCGCTCGAAGCTTGGTTGCGTCAATAAAAACTCGATATTCAGCACCTCGCCGGTTGTCTCATTGGTCATCACCCCGTTGGCCAGTGACCACCCGGCGCTGTTGAGCAGTTTCAAGGCTTTGACCAAATTATTGCGGTATTTTCCCGTGCCATCGGTTTTGGGGACTTTGAACTCTTGAGTAAAAATTTCTGGAGGCAACTGATCCTTATAGGGCGCCAGTAACTCAAACTCCTCCACCGTCGGCAGGCCGCGTGCCGCCAGTTCGGAATTGTCAAAATAGCTACTCAGGCGTTTGTACTGGCCATAAAAAAGATATTTGTTTGCCCATTCAAAGTTAAAGGCGAGGCCGATGGCCTCACGCACCCGGCGGTCCTGAAACTTTGATTCCCGTGTGTTGAAGAAAAATCCCTGCATGGGTGCAGGTTGTCTTGATTTTATAAAACGTTTTTTGATGCGTCCGTCTTTAACCGCCGGGACATTGTATTGCGTTGCCCAGGATTTTGAGCTGAACTCCTCCCTGATGTCATATTCATCGGCGAGAAAAGCCTGAAACTCGGCTGTGTCATCGCGGTAATATTCATAACGGATGACATCGAAATTGTTTTGTCCGATTCGGACCGGCAATTTCTGCCCCCAGTAATTCTTGACGCGCTCCAGTTCCACATAACGCCCCGGTTCAAAGGCGCCAATGCGGTATGGTCCGCTGCCAAGGGGGGGCTCCAGCGTTGACTTGCCAAATTCTCGCGGCTGACCCTGCGCATCCACCCCCTCCCAGTAATGCTTGGGCAGGATAACGAGTTGGCCGGTGATCAGCGGCAGTTCGCGATTGCCGGGCCGATCGAAGGTAAATTTCACCGCGCGCGGGCCGACTTTTTTGGCGTCGACAATATTGGCATAATAAAAGCGGTATTGAGGTGCGCCTTTGGTGCGCAGAATTTCCAGTGAGAAAATCACGTCCTCAGGCGTCAGCGGCGTGCCGTCATGCCAGCGCGCGCCTTTGCGCAACGTGTATGTTACCCAGGAATAATCATCGGGAACCTCGACGCTTTCCGCCAACAGGCCGTATTCGGAACTGGGTTCATCGAGTGAAGGGGTCATGAGAGTATCATAGATCAGTGCCGCGCCGGCGGCCGGCGTGCCGTTGGTGGTGAACGGATTGAACGTATCGAAACTGCCGCGCGCACCAAGGCGCATGCGGCCCCCTTTTGGGGCTTCAGGGTTGACGTAATCGAAATGGGAAAAATCAGCGGGGTATTTTACCGCGCCAAACAGGGATAGGGCATGAGTGTGTTGTGTGTCGAATACCACGGCGCTGGTCACGGGCGTGGTGGGTGCGGCGCGGGGGACGCCGTTTGCCTGTCCCAGAGCAGTCCGCACGCCTTGGGGCGCCAGGCTGAGGGCTGATAGTGCGAGACCCAGCAGCGCTAGACGACGCCACAGACCGCCGGACCCATTTCCTGGCCATGACACCATTCGACCTCATCGCATCTCGAAGGCTAAAAGCCTTTGTCGTCGCCCTGCACCCTCGCATGAAGAGACACAAAATGACGCCGCGTGACAAGCCTCATCAGCACGTGTGTCTAATAATTTTTACCGCCCCGGGAAGCAGGCATGTCAATGATCCGCGGGGGTCTCCTCGTCCTGCCCTTCTTCTTCAGGGGATGCGGACTCAGGGGACGCAGCCGTTTGCGCCACAGGCAAAGGCAGGGGAGAGTCAGACAAGGTGCGCAAATAAGCGATGAGATTGGCGCGATCCTGAGGTTTTCTCATGCCTGCGAACGACATAGCCGTGCCTTTTATGTATCCTTTTGGGTTCTCAATGAACTTTGACAATTCGTCGAAGCTCCACGAACCGCCAAAAGCTTTCATGGCCGATGAATAATTAAAGCCGCTTTTGCTCGCGCGGGGGCGCCCGACCACGCCCCAAAGATTGGGGCCTGTGGCGTTTTTTCCGCCTTTGGTCAAGGTGTGGCAGGCGGCGCATTTTTTTGACAGACGCGCGCCTTTGGAGCTGTCGGCGCTGGCCAGGAGCGTGTTGAAATCCACTGCCTTAACCGCCGCCGTCCCATGATCAGCATCTTTTGGCACTTCGATGGCATAGGCGGGGGAGGCCAGATGCTGCGGATGGTAGAGCGCTTCGCCCACAAGCCGCACCACCATCACCGTCAAGAGAGATCCCAGGATCGCCCCTGCAATTTTGTTAAACAGAAGACCGTCTTTTCTGGATGACCCGTGTTGCTCCGCCATGAGATGCCGCACCTTCAAATTCGTTTGCAAAACGCGCCGGGATCGGACGCAACGTGTGGACCCCCCGGGCGATTCGTTTCCTTAATAACAGACTTCCAGCTTTATAAAGAGACGACGCCCCAGCGCAACACCTTTCTATCATTCTTTCCGGTGATGGCTTATGAATAGCGGCAATGAGTCGCAAGGCCGCAGGGCCGCAGGGCTGTATCGAAGCGGATCTACAGGGCAGTGCATGCGCAGTATCGTCATTATCCCCGCCCGGATGACTTCCCAAAGACTTCCCGGTAAGCCTCTGGCAGACATCGCGGGGGCGCCGATGATCGTACATGTCTGGCGGCGCGCGCAGGAAGCGGATGTCGGCCCTGTGGTGGTGGCGGCGGCGGAGCCTGAAATTGTCGAGGTCGTGGAGGCGGCGGGCGGGCAGGCCGTGTTGACGCCGCCCGATCTGCCCTCAGGCTCCGACAGGGTTTTTTTTGCCCTTCAGGCCCTCGATCCCAATCAGAATTTTGACGCGGTGCTAAATGTGCAAGGAGATCTGCCACTGCTGAATCCGGCGGATTTGCCCGTGCTTGTACGGGAATTGGCAGAGGGGCGCGCAAAAATCGTGACTCTGGCTGCGCAAATCACCAACCCGGACGAGGCCCATGACCCCCATGTCGTTAAAGTCGTCATCGCCTTTGATCCGCAGGACGCGCACGCGACATGCGGGCGGGCGCTTTATTTTACCCGCAGCCCGGCGCCGGCCGGCGAGGGGCCGCTTTTTCACCATATCGGGATTTACGGCTTTCAGCGCGCCGCGCTCACCCGCTTTGTCAAATTGTCCCCGTCGCCTTTGGAAAAACGCGAAAAACTTGAGCAATTGCGCGCCCTGGAAGCGGGTATGCGGATTGATGTGGCGCTCGTTGACAGCATTCCGCTGGGTGTCGATACTCCCGCCGATTTGGCCGAGGCGCGGCGCCTGGCCCGGGGAACCTGAGAAATGAGTACAAAAGAGCCAAAAGAGACCATCGCTTTTCAGGGGGAACCGGGCGCCTTTTCCCATCTCGCCTGCCGCGAATTCGCGCCTGATATGGAGACGTTGGCGTGCGTCACGTTTGAAGACGCCTTTGCCGCCGTGGCCGACGGCCGCGCGGCCTTGGCGATGATTCCCATTGAAAATTCGGTGGCGGGCCGGGTGGCGGACATCCATCATCTCCTGCCCGAATCGAACCTTTACATCACGCGGGAGCATTTTTTACGCATTCGTCTGCAATTGCTGGGGCTTGAAGGTGCGCGCGTCACGGACATCAAGACGGTGATGAGCCATACCATGGCGCTGGGCCAGTGCCGCACGCTGATCCGGAAGATGCATGTTCACACCGAGATCACCGCCGACACGGCGGGCGCGGCCCGTATGGTCGCTGAAAGCCAGGACAAAAGCAGAGCGGCGCTGGCGTCATCTCTGGCGGCGGAAACCTACGGCTTGGAGATCCTTCAGGCCGATGTCGAGGACGCGCATCACAACACAACACGGTTTGTGGTGCTTTCCGCCACGCCTGACGATGCGGAACATGAAAGCGGGCCGACCATCACCAGCTTCTTTTTCAGAGTGCGCAATGTCCCCGCCGCGCTCTATAAGGCGCTGGGCGGGTTTGCCACCAATGGGGTCAATATCACCAAGCTGGAATCCTACCAACTCGAAGGCAGTTTCCAGGCGTCGCAGTTTTACGCCGATATTGAAGGCCATCCGGAAGAGCGAAATGTGCGTCTGGCGCTGGAGGAACTGACGTTTTTCACCTCTGAACTGAAGGTTCTGGGCATATATCCCGCCGATGCCTTTCGCAGGCGCCCCGGCACTGAGTAACCCGGCCTTCAGCCGCCCTCACCGGCCTGCACCCAGTGTTTCAGCAATTGATGGGCGATGGCCATAGGTGGCGGTACCCTGAGCGCGCCGTCGCCCGTGCCGTTCAGCAGGTCTTTCACCTCCGCGCGCGCCAACCACCGGGCATCGGCGATTTCAACGGGGTCAAGGGTGAGGGCGTCGCTGTGTGCTTGCGCCATGCAGCCGATCATCAGCGAGGAGGGGAAGGGCCAAGGTTGGCTGAAAAGGTATCGCACGGCCGATACCCGCACGCCGACCTCTTCCCAGATCTCCCGCTTGACCGCCTCTTCGATGGTTTCGCCCGGCTCCACAAACCCCGCCAGCGCGGAATACATCTTGTCAGGAAAAACGGTTCCGCGGCCCAGCAGGCACCGGTCGCCCCGCACCACCAGGGCGATCACCACCGGGTCCGTGCGCGGAAAATGCTCCCGATCGCAGTGACGGCACATCCGTTTGTGGCCGCCATCGGCCGCCTCCGTCCTGTGGCCGCAGAGCGCGCAGAAGAGGTGCTTCTCATGCCAATCGATGAGCGCTTTGGCCTCCGCCAGAATGCTCGCGTCACCGGCTTCCAAATCCGGTGTGATGGAGCGCAAGTCTATGAATTTACCGGGAGATTCCAGCGCGTCCGTGTGCTGCTTCTGTTCAGTGCCGGCCACAGCCACAGCGAAATGGGCGACAGCATCCTTGACCCCCAGAAACACCCGCAAGGCATCGTCCGGCACCTCTTCCGGGCGCCGCCAGCCCGGCAGGGCGGGCGCGCCTTTCTCTTGGGCCAGGACGATCAGCGGTTTCAGTTGCCGGAAGGGAATGACCAGGCTCGACGGGGCGCGCCATCGCGCGTCCAGCCAGAGGTTATCCAGGCGCCGGTGCGCAAGGCGATCCAGGGGATTGTTGGCAAAGGTATTGGGATTGCGTTGAAGGTGCATGGCGTCTGGTGCGGCTTGGAAGCTCTTTGGAAGCTTTTCTCGAAACACCCACACTGCCACGCCTTATCCCCACAGGGAAGCGGGATAAAATGGCGTGGCATCCCTCTTGCCTTGCCGGCCCGCATCTTCGATAGTGCGGGCGGGAAGTTGGCGGCGGACGAACGCCTCGCCAACCCGGTCAGATCCGGAAGGAAGCAGCCGTAACGAGATTTGTTTGGGTTGCTGTCCAACTTCCCACTTTCACCGCTCACCCGCTCACGCCAGTCAAGGGGCTCTTCTGGGTATGAACGCCGGACACGATGACAGCGCCGCCGCCAGCTACCGCGTTCTGGCGCGCAAATACCGTCCGCAAAGTTTTGAGGAGTTGATCGGGCAGGACGCCATGGTGCGCATTCTCACCGCAGCTTTTGCCACGGGGCGCATCGCCCATGCCTATATGCTGACCGGCGTGCGCGGTGTTGGTAAAACCACCACCGCCCGGCTTCTGGCGCGGGCATTGAATTACACCGATGAAGCAGGCAAGCCGGCGCCTTCCGTGCGCATGACACGGCAAGGCGTGCATTGCCAGGCCATTTCCCAATCGCGGCATATGGACGTGATGGAAATGGACGCCGCGTCGCGCACCGGCATTGACGACATCCGGGAAATTATTGAAGGCGCCAGTTTCCGGCCAACCTCGGCACTCTATAAAGTCTACATCATCGACGAAGTGCACATGCTGTCAAAAAGCGCGTTTAACGGTCTTTTGAAAATTCTTGAAGAGCCGCCGGAGCATGTCAAATTCATTTTTGCCACAACGGAAGTGCGCAAGGTTCCGGTGACGGTGCTCTCGCGCTGCCAAAGATTTGATCTGAAGCGCATCGAGCCTGAAAAGATGATCGCGCATCTGTCGAGCGTGGCGCAAAAAGAGAATGTGGAGGTCGCGCACGCCGCTCTGGCGCTCATCGCGCGCGCGGCGGAAGGCTCGGTGCGCGACGCCCTATCCCTCCTTGATCAGGCCATTGCCCAGGGCGCCGCCGACGACAGCGCGATATCGGAACAGATGGTGCGCGACATGATGGGACTGGCGGATCGCGAGCGGGTTCTCGATCTTCTCGGCGCCGTGATGACAGGAGATATCAAAACGGCGCTGGAGGAGTTGCGCGGCCAATACGATCTGGGCGCCGACCCGCTGGATGTGCTGCGCGATCTTCTTGAACTGACGCATTGGCTGACCCGGCTGCAGGTCACTGATGTGCCGCCTCCCGATGCGGGTATGTCTGACGCCCGCTTGCAGCGCAGCGCGGAACTCGCGAAAAAACTGCCGATGAGCGTTTTGACCCGCGCCTGGCAGATTTTGCTCAAAGGTTTGGGGGAAGCCCAGAGCGCGCCGCGCCCGCTGGATGCGGCGGAAATGATCCTGGTGCGTCTTGCCTACAGCGCCAATCTGCCGACGCCTGAAGAACTTGTGCGCCGCCTTGACGCCGCCCCTGCCCAAACGGCGGCGCCTCAAAGCGGTGGCTCTGCGCAGGCACGGACCGGTCCCGTGGCCCAGGCGCGCGCCCACGCAAATACCGCTTCTCGACCCCATGAAATTGAAATGCCCGCGGACAAAGCGCCGCCGGTTAAAGCCATTCAGTCTTTTGAAGACCTGAGGGCGCTGGTGGAGGCGCAGCGCGATATCCGCCTGCTGATGGAACTGGAAGAATTCGTCCATCCGGTGCATATTGAACCGGGCCGTTTCGAGTTTCGCCCCGAGGCGGACGCGCCGGGCGATCTGGCCAACCGCCTGTCGCAAAGTCTTGATCATTGGACGGGCAGGAGATGGATGGTCAGTCTTTCCGGTGAAGAGGGCGCGGACACGCTGCGTGTGCAGCGCCTGAAAAAACAGGCGGCGCGTGAGGTGGATGTGAAAAAAAATCCTCTGGTGCGCGCAGTCTTCGAGCATTTTCCGGAAGCCAAAATTATTGACATTCGGCACCGCGGCAGTGCCGAAGGTGATGCGGGTACAGAACAAAGTGAAGGGTAGTGATGAAAGATCTGGGTAAAATCATGCAGCAGGCCAAAGAGCTGCAAGACAAAATGGCCGAGATGCAAACGCAATTGAACACATTGGAAGTGCAGGGCGTCAGCGGCGGCGGCATGGTCGCCGTCACCATGAACGGCAAAGGAGAGCTCAAGGCATTAAAGATCGATCCCAGCCTGCTCGACCCCGATGAAGGTGAGATCCTGGAAGATTTGATTGTCGCCGCGGCGGCAGACGCCAAAACCAAAGCGGAAGCGCGGGCGGCGGAAGAAATGTCAAAACTCACAGGCGGTATTTCCTTGCCGCCCGGCATGAAGCTCCCCTTTTAACGCAAAGGGATTATAGGCAAGAGACATGCGTGCGCCCCTCGCCGGCCCCGAAATTGAACGCCTGATTCAGGCTTTGGCGCGGTTGCCGGGCCTTGGTCCCCGTTCCGCGCGCCGCGCCGCGCTTGTGCTCATCAAGAAAAAAGATGTGCTGATGCATCCTCTGGCCGAAGCCCTGGCGGCGGCCATTGATAAAGTCACCACGTGTCAAATTTGCGGAAATATTGACAGCAGTGATCCGTGTATGATCTGCCGGGATGACAGGCGCGATGTCACAACGCTGTGCGTTGTTGAAGACGTTGCCGATCTCTGGGCGCTGGAGCGCGCGGGGGCGCATCGCGGGGCTTATCATGTGCTGGGCGGCGTTTTATCAGCGCTGGATGGGGTGCGGCCTGAAGATCTTTCCATCGGCAGGTTGCTGGCGCGCGTTCAGGAGGGGCGGGTGAGAGAAGTCATTCTCGCCACAAATGCCACGGTCGACGGTCAGACCACAGCCCATTACATTGCCGACGCGCTGGAAAATGCAGGCGTCAAGACATCCCGGCTGGCGCATGGCGTTCCGGTGGGGGGGGAACTCGATTATCTGGACGACGGCACGCTGACCACCGCCATGAAAGCCCGCAAGCCGGTGTGATATCAAGACAGCAGGTGCGGGGATTCAGGTGATCCGTTTTCAGGCGGTGTCGGGCCGCTTACAATCTCCGGGTCTTGACTGTCGTCCGACAACTGCACGTCTTCGATGCGGTCGGCACGGCGGACGATCTTGTCGGCCGATGTCATGATTTCTCCCACATCCTTGCTCGCCTGGCCGAAATGGCTTTGCAGATTGGCGGCGCGTTTTTGCAGCCGCTTGACATCCTCCGCCATTTTGCCGACTTCGTTTTGAATAATGTGGGCGTGTTCGCGCATGCGGGCGTCTTTGAGCACCGCGCGCACTGTGTTCAGCGTCGCCATCAAGGTGGTCGGGGACACGATAAAGACGCGGGCGCGAAAGCTTTTCTGCACCACGTCTTCAAAAGACGCCTGAAGTTCGGCGTAAACCGCTTCGGCTGGCAAAAACATCAGGGCGGATTCGGCGGTTTCTCCGGGGATGATATAGCGTGCGGCGATATCGGAAATATGCTTCAGCAAGGCGGTGCGAAACTCCCGCCGCGCTGTATTCTTTTCCGCGTCGCTGTCGGCGGCGCGCAAAGCCGAGAAGGCTTCCAATGGAAACTTGGCGTCAATGGCGATCGCGCCCGGCGGGTTGGGCAGGCTGAGCAGGCAATCGGCGCGCTTGCCGTTGCTCAAAGTGGCTTGGAATTGATAGGCGGTAGGCGGCAGGGCGTTTTGCACAATGTCCGCCAATTGAACTTCGCCGAACGCGCCGCGCGCCTGTTTGTTGGCAAGAATATCCTGAAGGCCGACCACTTGGCCTGACAAGGCCGTGATGTTTTTCTGCGCTTCGTCGATGACGCTCAGCCGGGTGTTCAGCTTGCCCAGCGATTCGGCTGTTTTCGTGGCGGTTTCGGTGAGGTTTTTGCCCATGCGTTCGCTCACTTTGTCGAGGCGGTCGTCGAGCGCTTTCATGACCGCGGCCTGGGACGTTGTCTGGCCTTCCGCCAGCGCCTGAAGGCGTTCAGTGAGTGCCGTTTGCGACTGGGCAAGACGCGCCAACTGATCCTGAAGCTGTGCTGCGTGGGTTTTGGTCGCGGCGTCAGCCATTTTGTTGCGTCGCACCAGCGCCCAGGCGACCAGGGCGCCGGACATCAGAACGGCGCCGGCGATGAGCAGTATTTCCATCACTTTGCCTTTGCTTTTGCGCGAAAACCCTGAAGGGCCGGGGGATTCGCCTGTGCCATCTTATCACAGTCCGGCCGCCCCCGCCCCTTGCTTGACCCGCGCCGCGCCATCGCCTATCTCAAAGTCCTCATGGCCGTGCTTCCCATCCTCACCGCGCCCGATCCGCGCCTCAAAACCGTCTCCCGGCCTGTGGATGCGGTGACCGATGAGACGCGCGCGCTCATGGACGCCATGCTGGAGACCATGTACGCCGCGCCCGGCATTGGCCTGGCGGCGATCCAGGTGGGCGTGCCCGCCCGCGTCATCGTTATGGATCTCAGCAGGGAGGACGAAGCCCCCGCGCCACTCTATTTTATCAATCCGCAAACCATTGACGCCGCGCCTGAAGCCGCGCTCCATGAAGAGGGTTGTCTCTCCGTGCCGGATTTTTACGAACAGGTGTCCCGGCCCGTTGCCGCCACCATCTCTTATCTGGATTACCAGGGGCAGGAGAAAATTCTGAACGCCGAAGGGCTTCTGGCCCGTTGTCTTCTGCATGAAATGGATCATCTGGAGGGGATTTTATTCATCGATCATCTGTCGCGTTTGAAACGCTCGATGATCCTCAAAAAGCTGACCAAAGCCAGAAAACTGCAAACCACGTCCTGAAGGAAAGAGGCAGGAGACAGCCATGCCGCCGCTCAGACTGGCCTTTATGGGCTCGCCGGATTTTGCGCTTCCCGTGCTGGGTGCTCTCAGCGCTGCGGGACACGACATCGCCGCGGTCTATACGCAGCCGCGCCGTCCCGCCGGACGGGGAAAGGCGGTGCGCCTCTCGCCGGTGCAGCGGTGCGTAGAGCGTTTGGGTCTAAAGGTGCGCGTGCCCGAAACGTTGAAAACCAGCGAAGTGCAGGAAGCCTTTGCCGCACTCAATCTGGATGCCGCCGTCGTGGCGGCCTATGGCTTGATCCTCCCGCCGAAAATTTTGTCCGCGCCAAGATTAGGGTGTCTGAATGTGCACGCCTCTCTTTTGCCGCGCTGGCGCGGTGCGGCACCCATCGAACGCGCGATCATGGCCGGGGACAGCGCCACCGGCATCACCATCATGCAGATGGATGCGGGCCTTGACACCGGCGCTATTGTGCTGCGCCGGTCTCTGGCGATTGAGACCGCCGATACGGCCGGCACGCTGCGTGACAGGCTGGCGGCGCTCGGGGCAGAGGCGCTGGAAGAAGCTCTCGGCGGGCGGGCTTCCGGTGCGCTGATCCCGGAGCCGCAGCCGCAAACGGGTGTGTCCTACGCCGCGAAAATCACCAAAAGCGAAGCGCGGTTGGACTGGAGCCGCCCGGCCATCGAGCTGGAGCGGCGCATTCGTGGTCTCTCCCCGTTTCCCGGCGCGTGGTTTGAGGCCGTGCACAAGGGCCGTCCACAGCGTATCAAAGTGCTTCGTGCTCAATGCGTTGCGGCCCGGGGAGCGCCGGGGGAGGTGGTGTCGGAAGATCTCGACATTGCGTGCGGCGCGGGCGGGCTGCGCCTGCTGACTTTGCAGCGGGCGGGCGGGCGCCCCCTGGCGCGCGAAGAATTTTTGCGCGGCTTTCCCATGCCACTTGGCACGCGGCTGGGAGGTTGTTAAGTGACGCGCTATAAAATGGTTCTTGAATATGACGGCGCCCCCTTTGTCGGCTGGCAGAGACAGAAAAATGGTCCGTCGGTTCAGCAGCGGGTGGAGGAAGCCCTCACCGGTTTTTGCAACGCTGAAATCCCGGTCAGCGCCGCCGGACGCACCGATGCGGGGGTGCATGCGCTGGGCCAGGTGATTCACGCAGACATTGAGAAACAAACCAGCGCCGACACGGTGCGCGATGCGCTCAATTACCATTTGAAGCCCGCGCCCGTCAGTGTGGTGCGGGTGACCGCCGTGGACGATGAATTCCACGCCCGCTTTGACGCCGTGAAAAGGCATTACCTTTATCGGATATTGACCCGGCGCGCGCCGCCCGCCTTGGAGAAGGGCAGGGTGTGGCATGTGCCCGTTCCTCTCGATGTGGACGCGATGGACGACGCGGCGCAGCGTGTGCTGGGAAGGCACGATTTCACCACATTCCGGGCGGCTGAATGCCAGGCAAAGTCTCCCGTTAAAACGCTGGATGCGTTCACCGTTTCCCAAGTGGCGGATGAAATTCATTTTGCTGTCAGTGCCCGGTCTTTTTTGCACACCCAGGTGCGCTCCATGGTGGGCACGTTGAAAAAAGTGGGAGAAGGAAAATGGACAGGGCATCAGGTCGGCAAAGCCCTGAAAGCGTGCAACCGTGCCGCTTGCGGGCCCCTGGCGCCGCCCCACGGGCTTTACCTGCTCAAAGTCGATTACGAGGCATAAAAACTTTGCGCCGCGCCGCTGATCAGCGTGGACAGCAGGACATCCAGAATTACGATGCCAAAGGCTGAAGCCGTGCTGATTTCCAATACCCGTTTGGCGATGACTCCCATATAAAGCAGTTCCAGAAATACCGCGAGAAGATCCATCAGGGATTTCGTTTCCAGCCCGATGAGGCCCAGATTGTACAAAACCACCGGCGGCATGGCGAGCAGGAAATACACCAGAACCATTGCCCAGTTGTGGACGATGATATAGGACGCGAATCTGCTTTCGACACGCAACAGCCGGGTGACGAGAAGCATCATCAGGGGAAAGAGTATCCAGCCGAGTATGTAGGCCGCCCCTTCGGCCAGAAGAAAAGAGTCAAAGGGCGGTTGTGCAAATCTCCGCGATGCGGCGGCGGCCAGGTCGCTGAGAAACTGCTGCTGGGACAACACAAACCACAACCAGAATGGCGCCGCGAGAGCCGCAGCGGCAAATGAATTCCAGAACCCTTGGGCGGAAAAATTAAATTTGGCAAGCGCCTGCCTATCCCTGCTGGCAATGCCCCATGCGCCGTCCAGGGATCTGATAATTTCATGCACGTTGAGAGTCACGGCGTGAAATATTCCTCAAGGATGAGGCCATAGATCTCGCTGAGATCGCAGATGTCCTGAACGGCCGCCTGTTCGTCCACTTTGTGCATGGTGGCGCCGACGAGGCCGAACTCCGCGACCGGGCAGAGATCTTTGATGAAGCGGGCGTCAGACGTGCCGCCGCCGGTGGAAAATTCCGGCTTGACCCCGCACTTTTTCACGATGGCGTTTTCAATGATCTGCGTGAAAGGCCCTGGCTGCGTGACGAATGCCTCGCCGCTGACGCTGATATCCAGTTCATAGCGGCTTTCGCGTGTCTCCAAAACGTCCGCGCACACGCTGTGCAGCCATGTGGAGAGCGAAGCGCCGGTGTGCGCGTCATTAAAGCGGATGTTGAACCGCGCGCGCGCCTCCCCCGGAATGACGTTGGACGCGCGGTTGCCGACATCCACCGAGACGATTTCAAGGTTTGAGGGTTGAAAATAATCATTGCCGGCGTCCAGTTTTGTATCTGTCAGGACACGGAGAATATCCAGAATGGCCGGAATAGGATTGTCCGCGCGGTCCGGATAGGCCACGTGCCCCTGCACGCCTTTCACAGTGAGTGTGCCATTCAAAGATCCCCGGCGGCCGATTTTAACCATATCCCCGAGGCGCGCCACATTGGTCGGCTCACCCACCAGGCAATGATCAATGGTCTCGCCTTGATCCTTCAGCCATTGCAGCAATTTGACCGTGCCGTTGATTGCCGGGCCTTCCTCATCGCCCGTGATCAGTAGACTGATCGACCCTTTAAATTCTCCCGGCCGGCCTATAAAACGCGCCGCAGCCGCGACAAAAGCGGCAATCGCCCCTTTCATGTCCACCGCTCCCCGGCCGATGATGTGTCCGGCGCGCATCTCGCCTTTGAACGGATCGGCTGACCATGCCTGCCCGTCCCCCACAGGCACCACGTCAGAATGGCCGGCAAAGCTGAAATGCGGCGCAGCCGTGCCGAACCTGGCGTAAAGATTATCGATGGCGGGGGTGCCCGGCGCGGCAAAAACCTGGCGTGCGCACACAAATCCCAGATCCTCCAGGGCTTTTTGCAGCACGTCCAGCGCGCCGCCTTCTTCCGGCGTGACGCTCGGGCAGCGCACCAAGGCGCGGGTCAGCGCAAGGGGATCAATGGGAGATGGGCGGGTGCGAGTCATCATGATCAAGGTGTAGAGGGCGCGCTGCGGGGCGTCAATGAGAGGGCGCGGGGGTTCTGCCGGACGCTTAATCCCGCAACAGATCGTTGATCGACGTTTTCGACCGGGTTTTCTCATCAACGGTTTTGACGATGACAGCGCAGTAGAGACTGGGCATGCTGGGCGCCCCCGGCAGTGTTCCGGGCACGACCACCGCATAGGGCGGCACGGCGCCATAATGGATCTCGCCGCTGGCGCGATCGACGATTTTGGTGGATGCGCCGAGATACACCCCCATGGACAGCACCGCGCCCTCGCCCACTATGACCCCTTCTGCCACTTCCGAGCGCGCGCCGATAAAGCAATTGTCTTCGATGATCACCGGCTCCGCCTGCAACGGCTCCAGCACGCCGCCAATCCCGACGCCTCCCGACAGATGGCAGTTCTTGCCGATTTGCGCGCAGGAGCCGACCGTGGTCCAGGTGTCGATCATGGTGCCTTCTCCCACATGGGCGCCCAAATTGATAAAGCTTGGCATCAGCACCACGCCGGGCGCGATATAGGCCGAATGGCGTACCACGCAATTGGGCACCGCCCGAAAACCGGCGGCGCGAAATTCGGCCTCGGTCCATCCGGCAAATTTTGACGGTACTTTGTCGAACCACACGCCCTTATTGGTTTCCTCGTTGGTTCCGTGCGCCGTCAGGCCGCCCGGGCCACCGGGGATCAGTGCTGTATCGTTGAGGCGGAAAGACAGCAACACGGCTTTTTTCAGCCATTGATTGACCACCCATGTGCCGCCGCTTTTGCGCGCCACCCGCACCGCCCCCGAATCAAGCGCGTTCAGCGCCGCGTCCACCACCGCCCGGCTCTCGCCCTGGGTTGCCGGGGAGAGGGCGCCCCGCTCTTCCCAGAGATGATCGATGGTGGCTTCAAGGGCTGCCAAGTCCATAAGGTGTTCCTCATTCACTGTTCAAAAAACAGGAGCGGACCATACAGGCCAAAGCCCCCATGTCAACACACTCCCGGAGATGGTGGGGGTTGGGCAGCGATCTGCTTGAGAAAACCGATCAGATCCGGCGCCTGGTAATCGGCGTGACAACCCGCCGCCGCGCCGTCGGCCTGGGGCGCCCCCCAATCGCGCGCGGTCCGGATCCACACGGTCTTCAATCCCAGATCATGGGCCGGTTTCAGATTGCCGGCAATGTCATCGATCATGATGGCGCGCGCCGGGTCGATGGCGTGGCGTGTGACAAAGCGCTCAAAAACATGCGATTCATGTTTGGGCGCATAGCCGGCGTCGGCGCTGTCGAAAATCGCCTCAAAATGATCACCCAGTCTCATGGCGCGGACAACGTTTAGGGCATGATCTCTGGATCCGTTGGTGAAGATCAGCTTGCGGCCCGGAATGATCGTCAGTAGACGGTTCAATTCCTGACATGGCGTCAGCGCGCTGAGGTCAATGTCATGCACAAACGCAAGATAGTCATCGGGCGCGATACCATGCTCATGTATGAGGCCTTTGAGAGTCGTGCCGTATTCAGTGTAATACTGTTTTTGCAAAGAGTGTGCCTTATCAAAAGGCAGGGCGAGGCGCTGCATGATGAAGTGCGTCATGCGCCGGTCCACCTGGGCAAAAAGATTGATCTTGGCCGGATAGAGTGTGTTGTCCAGATCGAAGACCCACGTCTCGACGGACGAGAGGTCGGGAACAATACAAGTGCCGGGAGTTTCGTTCATCGGGACCCTTGAGCGGCTTTGCGGTTTAAGGCGGTATTAACGCGCGTCTCATAAGGTAAACGCAGTTTTCTAGCGAGTTCCCTAACAGAAATTGAAGCGGATTGATGCGACGTTTTTCTCACATTATCAGTGGTTTTGCCGGTAACGCCAGAAACTTCTCTTTTGATGGCGGGAAAATGGCCGTCATTGACCCACTTCAGATCATCGATTCCCTTGAAGGCCCCGCCGTCAGGCTCGACGATTGCGGCAGGCCGGTGCACGCCAACGCACGCGGTCATGAGTTTATGGATGCGTTGCGCGCCGGGGCGTGCGATTCGGTTGAACTTTCCATCCTGCTGGCACAGGTGACGCTGAAGCGGCGGGCTGTGAGCGGCCGTGTGCGCCTCAATCCAGCTGCCCAGACGTTGAACCAGTCTTTTTCAGAAGACGAGACGCCCCATGATCCGGGTCAGGGCGCGAAAACTTATGATGTTCTGATAGTGCCCTGTGCTGGTCCGGGCGGCGACATTCTTCTGATCGCTAAAGACATCACGGCGGACATCAATCTGACGGCCGCGCTCACGGCCTCGCGTGCGCTGTACCGCGATCTTGTTTCCTGTCAGGCGGATTTTGCCTGGGAGACTGATTCCCGGGGGGCGTTTATATATGTCAATCACCGTGGCGCCTTTGGGTACAGCGCCAGCGAACTCAACGGGCTTCGCGTCACGCAACTTCTTAAAGATCCGAGTGTGAGCGCCGATGCGCTGGAAGGCGCCACGCCGTTCACGCCAAACGCGCCGGTTGAAGAAGTTGAAGTCTGGCTGAAGGGAAAAGGGGGCACGGATGTCTGTGTACTGATTTCGGCGGTGCCGGTGTTCGATAAAAACAATGCGTGGCGCGGCGCCCGGGGTGTGGGCCGGGACGTGACGCAATTGCGCCGGCACGAAGAGGAGAAGCGCCGCAACCAGAAACTCAACGATGCCGTTGCTATGGTGGTGAACGCCATGCGCAACGAGCTTGATCCGGTACAGATTATGTCTGCGGCGGCTGAAGCCACCCTCCAGGCCAGCGAAGCGCATGTCGCGCGGATCATGCGGGTGGATGAATCCGGGCGCTTTCATGTCAAAGCCGACGCGGCGGTGTGTGACCGTGATGCCTTGGATTTGTTTTCTGTCTCGACTGCGTTAGATAATTTTCTGATCCTCTTCAGCGATAGGCTGGCGCGCGGAGAATCTCAGTATACGTTAACAGGCGGGCCGTGGGATCTTTGCGGTGTCGTGACTCGGCATCAAGGCAAAGTCAACGGGGCGCTCGTCGTCGCACGGCGCACATCCGGTGCGTTGCGGGATTTGCAAACCCCGGAACTGCTCGCCAGTATCGGCGCCCATGCCGGCATTGCTATCGCCCAGGCGGATCAAACTGAACGCTTGCAATATCTCTCCAGCGTCGACCCGTTGACCGGATTGCTGAATCGCCGCGCCTTCATGGATCTTGCCGTCAGGCGCATGGAGCATCATGGCCGCCACGGCCGTCCGGCCGGTTTTATCTATATTGATGTCGATAATTTCAAGAGAATCAACGATGAGGCGGGGCACCGGCAGGGCGATAAACTGCTGGCCCGTATAGGCGAAGAGCTGAAATCATGCATTCGGAAAAGCGATCTGATGGTGCGCCTGGGCGGCGATGAATTCGGCGTCTTTCTGGAAGAATGCAGTCTTGACTCCATTCAGTCCAAGGCCGATCAAATCCTCCGTCTGCATTCCAATCTGTGCGTCGCCCCGATACCCGAAGGAACGGGAGGGCTGTCGCTGGGATTGGCGCTGTTTGATCCGATTACTAATGAAAGTCTGGAGCATCTTATTCACCGGGCGGACAGCGCGCTTTACGCCGCCAAGCTTGGGGGCAAAAACCAATGGGCTTTGGCGGCGCCGGCCGTCATGGTTGAAGATCGGAAAAAAGACGAGGTCGTCACATGCTGAAATCTTTTCTGAAACGGGTCATCGGGGGAGGGGTGCTGCCGCGTCGTCTCTCGTACGACGAAGCGCTCAAAGCGCTGGAATCTCATTCTGATGATCTCAATCGGGAATTGGCTCTGCGAGAGGATGCAGAGCCGGAAATGCTGTATTACCTGGCCGAGAACGCGGCGCCCGACATTCGTGCGTGCGTCGCCGCAAATCCGCAGACGCCCTTTCAGGCCAACCTCCTCCTGGCGCAGGACGCCGATGATGACGTCAGGATGGAACTGGCGAAGAAAATTAATCGCCTCCTTCCCGGGCTGGCGCCGCAGGAAGCTGTGAAAGTGCGCGAGCAAACCATCCAGACCATCGCCACGCTGGCCCGCGACAAACTTCCGCGCGTGCGGCAGATTCTGGCTGAGGAAATAAAAAGCTCCAGGGACGTGCCCGGAGAGATCGTGGGCAGGCTGGCGCGGGATCTTGAGATCATCGTCTGTGCGCCGATCCTGGAATATTCCCCCCTTTTGGGGGATGAAGACCTACTCGAAATCATCGCCAGCGGCACGGCGAGCGGTGCGCTGGAAGCGATCGCCAAGCGCGGGCAAGTCAGCGAACCGGTGACCGACGCCATCGTCGCGACCCTCGACATACCGGCCGTGGCGGCGCTTCTGGTCAATCCCAATGCGCAGATCCGCGAAGACACCCTTGACGACATCATCGAGAGCGCGGAAGGCATCGAAGCCTGGCACCGGCCCCTGGTGATGCGCCCCGATCTGTCAACCCGGGCGGTGCGGCGCATCTCCGGGTTTGTCGCCTCTTCACTGATTACGTTGTTGCTTGAGCGCAATGACCTGGATGAAGAGGTTCTGGGCGGGTTGAAAAAGCGCGTGCGCGAGCGCTTGCAGGAAGAAGACAGTATGAATGAAGAAACCGCCGAGACGGCCGCGCAGGCGCGCGAAGAGGCGGCGCGGGCGTTCCATGAGGGCCGTCTTGACGATCAATTCGTGCGGGAGGCCGCCGAAGAGGCCAACCGTCCGCTCCTTGTGGAAAGTCTGGCGTTGCTGGCGGGTCTGGCCCCCGGTCTTGTCGGCAGGATCATTGATTCAAAGCAGGGCAAAGCCATTGCCGCGCTGGTCTGGAAAGCCGGTTTGAGCATGCGTGTGGCTTTAAAGGTGCAGATGTTTATCGCACATGTGCCGCCTCATGCCATGGTGCTTGCCCGTGATGGCGTTGATTTTCCCCTGAATGCGCAGGAAATGGAATGGCACTTGAGTTATTTTCAGCGCAACACCCGTTTGTGATGTGTTGACCTGTGCGGGCGCAAGGGCCGCGCGTCAGGGGGACAGCGCCACAGAGTCCGGGTCACGTTTGAAGTGCTGCGTCCAGACAGTGCTTTTTCCCACATCCACCTTCATGAAACCGATCTGCTGATAGCCGCGCAACGCGCAATCCCGGCGTTCGCTGATGCTGAATTTAACATCGGCCACACAGAACAGATTGTCGCCCCCGGCGACGACCGTTTCCCCCTTGGGGTCATCGAAAGCGGCGTAAACGTAATAACTGCCCTCTTTTAGTGTGTCCTTGATGACCCGCGCGCAATCGCCCGGCTCCAGCATCCACCAGCCGCGCGCAACCCATTCTTTTTTCCGTTGGAAGGCGATGGCCGTCCACAGGGTTTTTGCAGTGTCATTACAATAGCTGAACCCGACTTCCTCTGCCGTGGTGCGCGCCTGTTCCGCCAGCGCGGTGATCAGTTCCTCGCTGATCAGGCCGCCGACTTTAATGCCTTTGGAGCGTTTGAAGGAGGCGATGGCCCGGCGTGTCTTGCGGCCTAATTCCCCATCGATGCGCCCGGGATTGTAGCCGGTATCGGCCAGCAGACGCTGAACGCCGGCGATTTCTGCCTTTTTGGTGGTGAAAGCGGCGGGTTCTTTAAACGTCGTCGTCCAGTTGTGGGCTTTGCCGACATGCACTTTCACAAAACTGCCCGCGCTATAGCCCTGGGTGGTGCATTCATCACGCCCTTTGATGGTGAAAAACCCCTCTTTGGTGCAAAAAGGCCTGGTGCCGGCAAAATATTTGATGCCGCCCCGGTGCCCGGGCACGGATTCGGCATAGGTGTAATACACCTCGCCTTTGAGATCCTGCGGCAGGATTGTGCGGCACGTGCCGGGCAGCAATGTCCACCAGCCGCGTGAGACCCAGCCGCTTTTTTCATTGTAAGCAATGGCGCTTTTGAGGACATAGCTGGTGTTGTTGCAATACTTATATCTGGCCTGCGCCGGGGCGCTGGTGAACGCCAGAGCGGCGATGAGCACCAGCACACTGAAGCCTGCTCTGGCGCATGAGACGCCGCACAGCCAACGCGCTACGCTATGAAATGTGTGGTTCACGGCAAATCCCGTCCCTGTCATATGCCCCCTGCCGCATAGAGCTTATGCTCTTTCTTACAACAGATCTTGTGACATGCACACAGAAATTAACGCCTTATGGTGAGTAAATTCCTAACCGGCGTCTCCTTTTTTCCGCTCCGGCGCGTGCCGCCACGGCGGTCCGGCCTCTTTAAGGGCTGATCAGCGTGCCCACCCCGTGATCGGTGAACAGTTCCAGCAGGAGCGCGTGCGGCACCCGGCCATCGACGATCACGGCAGCCTCAACGCCGCTCTTCAAAGCGTTGATACAGGTCTCCACCTTGGGAATCATGCCCCC
>Ga0114931_10002995_pt1 | contig 21425 bp, 16 predicted proteins | sample 2SBtaG_FD_89579 | JGI IMG/M metagenome (GOLD analysis project Ga0114931, IMG submission 89579) | Deep subsurface microbial communities from Kolumbo volcano to uncover new lineages of life (NeLLi) - 2SBTROV14_V59a metaG | ecosystem: Environmental > Aquatic > Marine > Volcanic | place: Kolumbo...
ACGGACTTCGTTCCGACTCGGTCAGGTAGCAGGCTACCCTCCCTCATGGCGCCTCGTCAGCAAATAAAATGACTCGCAGTTTTCCATTCCAGAGTTTTTCCACAGTCTCCTAAGTCGGACAGGCTCCTGGTCCATGGCGTTTCCAATTTATCTGGGCAGTTCTTTTTGCGACGTTGCGGTGGTATCTGGCTCATCCAGAAACACCAGAACTTTTTGTCCGCCAAGCAAAGCTGCGTCGGGTGGGCAATCGATGAGGATGTATTGGCCTCGAAGGTCAGCTCTTTTGAATCGGCCGCCCTCGACGGGAAGGGTTTTGATCTCGCTCTCCACGTTGATCACTTTTGAACGGTAACAGACTTTGGGATTCGCCATGCTCGCCACCCAGACAACGTCATCTCGTTTCAACTCACCCGCCCGTTTCTCGGGAAGACAGGCTTTGACACGCTTGGAATCCGCCTGAATCTCAAGAACTGTTTCTCCTCCATCGACAAATTCCCCGATTACCTTTTTGACGGAGGACACCTTGCCTGGCTGCGATGCCTTGAGCAAAAGAGATTTTCTTTCCTCATCGAGTGAGTCCAGTTCGAACTTTTCCTCCAGATCAGCCAGCTTGGTCAACTGACTCTTTTTCAATTGTATCAATTGATCCTTCTTTTGTTGAATATCGGCTTCCCGAGAAACGATTTTGTTACCCGATTGCTCAAGTTTCGCCTGGTTTCTGCTGAGATCCGGTTTGAGTTCGGATATTCGTTTCAGGAGATCCTCGGTCTTCACCGGAGCGGGCCGGGGAACCAGTTGACTGCCTTGTTCCCCCTTTGACAACAGATCTTCGAGGGCCTGGATTTGTTCGACAATGGTCGCGTTTTCCGTTTTCAATCCGGCAACGTCTATTTCCTCTTTTCTAATGTCGCGTTCCAATCCTGAAATCTCCTTCAAATGTTTCGCCACGAGTTCTGATCGGCGCATTTCGAGCTGCTTCAACAATTTTGTCTCTTTCCTGTCAACTTCGTCAGATTCCATCCTCGCAACAGTCTGCCCGGCGGCGACCTGATCCCCGACACCCACGAGTAATTCGGCGAGCCTGCCTTTCTGACTGGGGGCAACAGAAACCTGGAAGGCGTCCACCTCGCCATAAAGCCGATTCAGTGTGCTGATTTTCTGGTAGACTATCAGGGAGATACCGAGGACGCCGACCCAAACCAGAAGGGGCCACTTCTGCAAAGTGCGCTTCAGACTGAACTGTCTTGCCTTCGGCACGGTGGAATCTTCGACGTGAAACTCAGTCATGAATGGCGCCTCTTCAAACTTCCACAGTTGTTCTTTGCATGAACAAACTGACATCTTTGCTGTCTTCTATACCCGAAATGGCATCGACCAAATCTGTTTTGTAAGCCGGATCCAATAAGACGACCTGATAGGAATACTCCAGAGCTTCCCCCTGAATGGCATCGCGGGTGGCCAGAATTTTCGCACTGCTGGTATACTGCGAAAAAATTTCTTCCAATTCGTTTTTGTAGGAGTCCCTGTTTGGCAGAATGAACCGGAGAATCCCCTCGAATTCGCGGCGCGACCCAAATGGCGAAAAACTCAGGAAAAGAACACTTAAACTGAAGGCAATGGTGCCGATGACAGCGAGGTCAAAGACCTGAGCGCCGGAGGAAACGCCGATGGCAAATGCGGCAAAAAGAAAAATAATATCACGAGGATCTCTGATCGGCGTCCGAAAACGGACAAAGGCCATAGCGCCAAAAATGCCCAATCCACGGGCCATATTGCCTCCGATCGCCATGATCATGATGGTAATCGCGATACATCCCAGAACCAGTGTGTGTAAAAACGATCGGGAAAAGGAAAATCCCTGATGAGTCAGGCGATAGACCCACGAGAGAACCATTCCGAGCGTAAAACTCACGCTGAGAGATAAAATGATGTTTAAGATATTGATGGGATCGGCGGTTCCCAGGGAATCAAATAAAGTTTCCATAGAAGATCTCAGTGAGTCGTGTTCTCTCCTCCGCAGGTATACTCGAAACCACGATGCAAAGATTCCAGCCTCCAGGCGGTGGCATATTTGCAAAAACCTGTAGAGATCAAATTAAATCGCTCGATCATGTCCAACATCCATCTGGGCGTTTCCCTCATGCCTTTCAATTCCAGAATGTAACCGGCAAACGGTCGTTTCAAGCCATCCTGAGTATCCATCGATCTCCAGTTGTCCCACCCTTCCAACTCAGGTCCATCCAGGCGCCACTCACGGGTGGGGCGATAGGACACTCTTCGATCAAAGGTCACCCTGGCATAATCGTCATTGGCCCCGAAATAAGATTCTCTGATGTAGCGGATCGCCATTTTCGGGCGTGCCTTCATTCGATTCACCAATTTCGCGAACTCCAGCAGATTCACGTTTTCCCGATGACTGCTCAAAACCGGCAAATCATCAGCGGACAGCAACATACCGGGTTGGTAGAGATCCAGAACCATTTTTGCCCGAGTCTTGATAACCACTCCCCCGACTTTTCGTTTCACTTCAAGAAAGACCGGGTTTTCCGGGTGGCCATCGGCGCCGTAGGTTCGAATCCGAAGTTTGAAGCGGGCGAACGCTTTTCGTTCTTTGGCCAGGGCAAGATCCATTCCCGCCGTGTCCAGTTGCAGAGTGGTTACGGTATACTCAGGAACGTGACCGGAACCATTGGGGTCGGGTATGCAAAACGACTGGAGATAGTTTCGGATACCGGGCACCAGCGCGGGATGAACAATATATTTTTGTTCAAACCTCTCGATCACCTGATCCTTGGCTCCCTTCCGAGTCGGCCCCGGACAATAGCGGGGAAGTTGGTTTGATCGTTTTATCATCGTTGTCGGGTCGGCAGTGCATCCTGTGAGATAGAATATCCGATATCAACCTTAAAAGCTAAGGAACAGGATCGCGGGATCTCTGAATCTGTTCAAAAATAGGCTTTGTCCCCGTATCGTTTCTCGCAATCATCCATGTGCCTGATCAAGGCTGACAGCTTTTTTTTAAAATACGAAATCGACGTGGTGGAGCGGAAGCCCAGAATGTTAAAAAGGTTTTTCTGATCCGTAAAGCCGCGGTAACTCGGGGTTTTGTTCTCTATAAAAGAATTCAGATTTCGAGCTTCCTTTGCAAATGACCTGTCAAAGCGACTCACCCAACCTTTATATCTGTTAAACCAACTCCAGTTGGACTCCAGGCTGGCCCCCCCGTTATCCCTCGCCACAAACTGGAGAACCCCGTCTTTATGAGCATACATTTCCAGATTTCCACCACTGAACCGATCCCATTGCCCGGTCATCATGTCGATGCAGAAAATGATCGATAGTTGTCTTGCCAACACATCGGCTCTGGCACGCGGCCTGGGATAATCTTTGGATTCCCGGACAACTCCTTCGACGCAAATCAACCGGGTCGGCGGCCTTTCACCATTACCCCGAATCCATTTGGCGAGGGGATGAGCGGTATTCAATCGATTGCCCCGAATCAAAATATTGGCCGGCTGGGAATCCCTTTTGCTTCTGTATTTGTAGATCCCCGGAAGCTCATTGGGATTTTTATTGATCCGATAGCGCAGCGACATCAGATTCTTCCGCCGCGCCTCGTTTGATTCCTGCCCCAGCAGCGACTTGAACCTGGCAATCGCCTTTGGACCAAGGTTGTAATACGTCACGGGGTTGTAAATTTCACTCACCCCGAGCAGGCATGAAAGACGATAGGACACCACTTCTCCTTCAAGGTCTGTGGACGAATTCCGCGGTAGGAATAATCCTCGATTTCGTCCGCCGATTTTACTGATCTTGAAACCAATCGAAGTCCCACCGGTTTTTCGGTGAAACTCCCAGGAGTCCGAATCTTCCAGATCCAGTTTAGAAACTTCTTTGTCGAAAGAAAGGTCATCTTTCGTTCCAGGCAATACCTGAGAAATTCCGTTGCTGGGAAAAAACGACACAAAGCACAGGACGACCAAAAATCTCACCAAAATCTCCGCACAATCCATTTCAATCAAAATCAAGAGAATGGTTGAGAGTTTTCTATGTTTTGGTTAGATTGTAAACGCCAAATCGCTTTTTTTTAAAAAAATGGGCGATAAATTTCCAATTTTTGCGACAAGTTTCGTTTTTCTGGCTACCGATCAGCGGCCGGGAACGATATCTGAGTATGAAGTTTCTTCCGACCGTTCTCCTTTTCACCGGCGCAGTGGCCTTGCTCACCTTGTCTTCCACCTGGAGTCATCGGAAATCTCTTGAATCGGCTTTAGGCGAGAGATCAAATCAGTTGCTGCAAAAGGAAGGATTTGGTCACTTGTCCGTTGAGTTCAATCACCTGAATGCACGGGTAACGGGCTACGTAGCCAGCGAAGGTGACAAAACACGGGCTCTGAATATGCTGGCTGACCATATCCCGGTCGCCTATTTTCCGTCAGTTGATCGCGCCAACATCAAAGTTCGGCCTTCCCTTCCCTGCTGGTTGAAAGTCTCCAGAAAAAGGAACTCGGGTAGCGTCCTGCTGGAAGGAATGCTGGGACCGGACGGAGATAAGAATCGGAAGCGTCTTGAATTGAGTCTTTTCCAATTGGGCGGGGTCGATGAAGTTCAAGATGAGATTGAACTGGATGACCGGAGATTCGCCATGAAACAACCCGAAAAACTGACCAATCTGGCCGTCACCCTGATCTCACGGTCTGACTTTGGGGAATTGAAGATCGACGAGCATGGATTGGCCATTTCAGGTGAAGTCGAAGACGACAGCACAAGGGGAAACCTGCTCCTCCTCGCCGCGGAGATCTCAGACAGGATCCTGGCGAAATGCCTGGTAGTCAGGGACGCGCCCGCACTGCCGAACCGGACCGAATTCCGGCTCGTGAGATCCAGGTTCGGAATCTCGATCTCCGGAGTTGTTCCGAATTTCGCCACGAAAAATCAACTGTTCCAGGAGGTTTCCCGGAACACCAAAGACAAGGTCGGCATCAGAATGGAGATTGATTCAGAATCGGGTGATTGTTTCTGGCTGGAAAATGCGGTCACGCTTCTGCCTTTGCTGCTTGCTCAGACAAGAGGGGAGTTGGAACTGAGCTACGCGCCTCATCAGACCACGATTCGTGGCACCCTGGAGTCGGCCGGGACCAGAAACCAGATCCTGAAAAGCTTATCTGATTTTACCTACAAACACGCATCCATGCATCTCGATTCCGGGCTGTTCCTTCCGCGGGAAATCGTTCTGGATTCAAATGCCAAACAGGCGCAGTTGATGATCGATATTCGCCCTGACAGAGTGGAACTATCGGGCCAGGTTCAATCAACTGACCTGGCGAAATCCGTCCACCAGAGTGCCCTGCAACGCGCCCGTGACTTCGACGCAACCGTTTCGGATGCCATCAAATCGCGCCAGGATCTGCCATCGGACGACTTGCTTCGAGGATTTCCCGGATTGTTGAAAGAAGCGTTTCAGCGAATCAGAACAGGAAAAGTGATCGTAAGAGGCGATGAAGTGCTGCTGCTTGGAGAGACCCAGCACGCCGGAGATCGGGAGGCCCTCCAGCAATCCGCGGAGAACTCTTTCCGGAAAGGATATGGAATCGTAAATTTCCTGAAGACCTCCCATCAAGCCCCCTTGCCAGACCGATCATCCATCAACTTTGAGTTGGCCAAATCATTGCAGTTGTTGCCGATCTATTTTCAATCCGGCAGTGCCGAATTGAGTGAAAAGGAATCCAGGAAAATCAGTCAGATCGCGGAGGCGATTCAGTCATCAAAAAGCAATGCCTCTTTCGTCCTGGGAGCTTTCACGGACAGTGCGGGAAACCCTGAATACAATCGAAAGCTGGGTCTTCGCCGCGCCAACGCCTTTCGAGAGCAGCTGCTTGAGTCGGGGATTCAGGCGGGTTTGCTTCGGATTGAAAATTTGACGAATGATCAGGCCCGCTCCTCTGGTGATGACCAATTAAAAGATCGGAGGGTCGAGGTACGGATCGATTCCAAAAATGATATGTGACCAAGCCAATGAATCACCTTAGAATGAGAACAGCGCAGGAGGGCCATGTTTTTGATTGGAAGTCTCGCGGTTGATCGATACCTCAGGGACTGGGCTGTCGTCTATCTATTGGGCGGATCGGGATTTTTCCTGGTCGGATTGATCACTGGACTCTTGATCTGGCGAAAATACCGCGGAGCCGCAAAATTAGCCGAGGAAAGAAATCGAAACACAAAAGTAAAGTTGGAGGAAATTTCCGAAGACCTGGCATCAATTGCCGAGCACCCCCTTCCCTCACCCACGGATTTAACGGATACGGAAGAAGAAACCATTTGCTGAGAATTTGATATGGAAAAATCATTGTTTTTATTGAGAGACTGGTTCCCGATCGGAGTCGCCGTTCTGGTATTTTTTGGGATTGGACTTTTGCTGGCCAGAACCCTTTGGGGTCCCTATGCCCGGCGCCTTGCCGCGGCTCTGGAGCAGAACATGGACTTCGTGGGTCGATGGAGTGCTTTGGCGGCAGATCTGAGAGACAGGTGGAAAGATGACCGCAAATTGTGGGAAACGTATTCGGAGCACTGGAAAAGACAAATCGCCCAGAAAGTTCAGACCAATCAGAATCTCATCGAAGAAGTTCAAAGACTCAGAACGGATCACTCCGCCGCGGTCATGAAAAAAGGACTGGAGGCAGCGGAGTCAAAGATTCAAACGTATGCGATGCGGGTGGAAGCGCTGGAGCAGGAAATTGCCAGGGGAAGAGATGAACTGGCAACAGCCCGAAGTGCCGTGGCCGATTTTCGCCTCGAATACAATCGGAAGGTGAATCTGCTGCACACCCTCGAGGCTGAATTCGATGAAATCAATCGAGGCAAAGCGAACGGGAAAGAACTTGCCGGGCTGGAGGCGGAAACACAGCAACTGATCGCGCTGCAGAAACAGCGCTCCAGAGAAATGTTCAACCTTCGGCGGACCTTCGATGAAAAGTTGAAGGAGAGTTCGCCACCCAGCACCCGTTCTCCCTCCGGTAGCAGCTCCGAAGAATCGCAATCGAGGATCGAAGCCTCTCCAGGTGAACAATCGCGCCCGGATCGGGTTTCCGAAGCCCGAATAGAGGAGCAGGCTGAAATGATCAGTTTCCTGAACGCGCGGATCGAAGAAATGGAAGCAGCACTGTCGGAGCGCTACAACGAGGTCAACCAAATGCGACTGCAACTGGCATCGTCAGATTCAGTGGGCGTTGAGCCGCCCGGTTCGAAACGAAAATCCCAACCGATAGAAGAATTTCCTGGCCGACAGGCGGACGAGAATGGGACTGGATCAAAGATTGTCACCGATAGGGTGCGCCAGATGGAAACAAACCGTTTGTCCGCATCTCTTTCAGAGTCGGCCAATCCTCAGACCGGGGAAGCAGACCATAACCTTGTCCTGTATTTTGATGAGCGAACGGAGAGGCTCGATTCTTCGGCACTTTCAAAGATTGATGCCGCCTCCCGAGCCGTTCGTGAATTGGGATTGCCTTTTCGAGTGGTCATAGAGGGATTCGCCCATTCTGAAGGAAGCTCAGATTTCATCGAGTCTCTCAGTGCACGCCGTGCTGAAACGGTGCGGGAGAGAGTCATCGGGAACGGGGTGGATCAATCGCGGATCGCGGTCCATGCACGCGGCAAGGATACTCAACTCCCTGGAGACGAAGAGGAATCCTGGAAGGCACGCCGTGTCGAATTGAGCTTCCTGTTGGAGACGGTTCCCGATGCCGTGTGATACCATTATCCGAAAACTCCGGAAGAATGGTTCGCTTTTATCGGATGGCGGGGTGACGTGCCGCTCCCCGCGGGAATTTGAGTCGGCTGATCTCGCCGACCGAATCCTCCTGATCTGCACCCCGCTTCTTATGGCTGAATGATCACCAGGTCACCAACCTTACACTCACTGAATAGATGACTGGCGCCTGAATAGGGCATTCGGATGCAGCCATGTGAGGCGGGATAACTCGGGACGCTGTTACTTTGATGCATCCCGAAGGCGGCACAACTGAGGCGCATGAAATACGGCATGCTGGCGCCCGCATAAATTGTCGAGGTGTGGTAACGATGTTTATCGGAAATGACATAGTTTCCGGCAGGAGTTCGATGACCACTTTTGCCGGTTGAAACGCGGGAAGAAAAAACAGATTTCCCCTCCTTGTAGAGAGTGGCCCGCTGCCGGGACAGATCAATAACCACTTTTCTGGGCTGGACTTCGGGAACTTTGCCGAGCAAAACGATCTGCATCATATCCGTGTCCCCATACCAGGCGCCAATGTTGACCGGAAACAGGTATTTTCGGGTATATACATTGCCTTTGCCACCGGCATCCATGATCGCCTGTGCCGCCACGTAATCCCTCTTCACCGCCGCCACATGGAGTGGTCTGATTCCGCTGTCCCTTCTCAGGTGATACTGGAAAGTGGTGCTCTTGAATTTATTTCTGAAGTCCGAACTTACAGAACTTGTCTCGCGCTCATTGACATCGACCCCCGCTTGAATCAGATCCACGGCAACTGATGACATCTCGTTGGCAATGGCCCAACTCAAGAGGCTGATACCATCACGAGCTTTCACTCCCTTGACATGAGCACCTGCCTTGATGAGCGGCCCTGCAATTTCGGGAATATTGTCCCGGACGGCTCGGGCCAACCAGGACTCAGTGTCATTGTATGGCACGTTCGGGTTCGCCCCCGCATCCAGCAGAAGCCGACCCACTCTGTAACGTTGATTCTCCAGGGCAAAGGCCAGGGGAATCTTCCCATTCGGCCCCTTTCGCGAAGGGTCCGCTCCTCCGTCGAGGATGATGTGAACCAGATCATCCTGCTTGGTTAAAAGCGCCGCCCAAAGATTATCCCCAATTTCGGAACCCGCATCGAGCAGCGTCCTCACTGCACTGGTCGCCCCCTCGCGCACGGCGACGTCAAAAATGCGTTGGTCAGTCCCCACCAGGGTACTTTCGGGATCCGCCCCTGCATTGAGGAGCAGATTCATGAGCGGATCGTCTCGCATTTCGAACGCTTTGGAAAGAGCCTCCTGCCAATCCAGTTCAGCTCCCGATTCGATGAGCATCTTGCTGATGGCTACATTTCCATTTCCGATGGCGCTGAGCAGCGGACTCTCTGACTTTTCACCGCCCAGATCGGGTTTCGCTCCGTTTTTCAACAGGATCTCCACCAGATCCAGGTCATCGCCACGCACGGCACGGGCCAGGGCCGTTTCACCGCTTGCCCCCGTCCCGTTGGCTGACGCTCCGTAGTTCAAAAGATCGTTCGCCAACTCAGCATCCCCCGCGTCAACGGCCTCATACAAAAGGGAGCCACCCTCGGCGCCGATTGTGTTGGGATCCGCCCCCGCCTGAAACAGTCTCTTCGTCATCCAACCATCCTGACTGGCCACTGCAAAGCTCACCGCGGTTCTCCCCTTCACGTCAGACGACAAGGCTTTCACTTTGACATCGGCCCCGTTCGCCAACAGAAAATCGAGACGATCATAATTGTGCTGATTCACCGATTCGATGAGCAGCGGATTCCCGGTACCGCCTATCACATTCAAATCCGCCCCGGCGCCGGCCAGTTTTTTCAGCATGGGCAAATCATCCCGATCCGCCGCCACAGCCGCGGCACTGTATGGCTGGGTACCGCGCCGGTTCACGTCCACCTTATGCGCAAGGAGAAAATCGACCATTTTATCATCTTTTCTCTCCACCGCATCGATCAGAAATGGAAGACCTGAATATTTCTCCACCTGGGTGGCCGCTCCCATATCCGCCAGTTTCTCGGCCATGGGCAGGTTTTCTTCCCTCAGGACATGGGCCATGGGACTGTCATTTTCCGGAGTCGTTTTCTGATTGATATGCTCGACAACTGATTCGGAGGATAACAGAAAATCAACGACTTCATTTTGATCATTCCTCAACGCCGATAACAGGGGGGTAACTCCCCTGTCGTTGGCGTTGCCCAGATCCATTCTCGCCAGTTCCATCTGCCCCAGCAGGGCCAGATCGCCTTTTCCGGCCAGTTCGATTGCACTGTCCACCGTCAACTCAATGTTTTGCCTGGCAAGAAATCGCTTCGCCTTACGAGAGGGTTCGTGACGGAAAAAATAGTCCGCCGCGATCGCGCCACCCACCAGGGCGAGTGAGAAAAGAGCCAGAAAAACAGTGTGAAAACAGGTTCTTAATCCTCTCATTTTTTCCGAATATTATGGCAAATCTAAAATTCTGATTAAAAATAAACACAACCCAGCGCATCCTATCATAGAATGGTTCTAACTCAAGCTCTGTAATCGCGTTCCGGAGCAAAATCTGCCGCGTGATAGGAACTCCTCACCAACGGTCCGGATGCCACATGGCGGAATCCCTTTTTCAGGGCGATTTCCTTGAGCCGATCAAACACTTCAGGGAGAACATACTCCCGCACAGGCAGGTGTTTCTGGGAAGGGCGCAGATACTGTCCTATGGTCAGGACGGTGACTTTGTGCTCCAGCAAATCGTCCATCGCCTGAAGGACTTCCGCCTCTGTTTCTCCGAGCCCCAACATGATTCCGCTCTTGGTGGGGCATCGCCTTCCCATGTTGGCCGCCATTTCCCCGGCAGTCTTCAAAACCCGGAGGGAGCGCCGGTATTCCGCATTGGAACGGATCGACGGCGTCAATCGCTCCACTGTTTCAATGTTATGATTAAATATTGCCGGGCCAGCCTCCATCACAATCCACAAAGAATCGTCCCGCCCGATGAAATCCGGAACCAGGACCTCTATCACGGTAGCGGGGTTGATTTCGCGAACCTTGTAAATGGTGTTGGCAAAATGACAAGCCCCTCCCTCCGGCAGATCATCCCGGGCAACCGCGGTGATCACCACATGTTTCAACTGGAGTCGTTTGACCGCCTCGGCGACCCGGGTTGGTTCATCTTCTTCCAGAGGCAGGGGGCGTCGGGTATCGACGGCACAAAAACCACAGGCCCGCGTGCATCTCTCCCCGGCGATCATGAAGGTGGCCGTTCCCTGTCCCCAGCACTCCCATCGATTGGGGCATTGTGCCTCCTCACAAACGGTGACGAGTTTCAAGTCGTCGATCAGCCCTTTGGTATCCCAAAAGACAGGATTATTCGGAAGCTGCACTCGAATCCACGGGGGTTTCTTGAGAGGCGGAAGGGCGGTATCCGGATGGCTCGGCATGGGTCCAGTCAATCAGTCAAAATCTTTCGGCTTTTTTTCGGGAAATAATTGAAAAACAGATCGCTCGTTCGCGCTGCAAATCCCTCGTTCGGTAATCAGGCCGGTAATCAGCCGCGCGGGAGTGACATCAAACGCATAATTCGCCACGGAACTGCCCGGTGCAAGCAGATTCACCTCCATTTCTTTCTCATCTCCCCGGCATTTTCCGGAAATGATCGAAACTTCCCTGCTGTCTCTCTGCTCAATGGGAATATGCTTCACCCCGTCACTGATGTCCCAGTCGAAAGTCGAAGATGGCAGTGCCACATAAAAGGGCACCTCGTTGTCCTGGGCGGCGAGAGCCTTCAGATACGTGCCGATTTTGTTGGCGACATCTCCAGTGTAGGTCGTTCGATCCGTGCCGGTAATGACGAGGTCAACCTGTCCGTGCTGCATGAGATGTCCTCCGGTGTTGTCGACAATCACGCTGTGGGGAATCCCCTGCTGTCCCAGTTCCCAGGCGGTGAGCCGGGCGCCCTGATTTCTTGGCCGGGTTTCATCGACCCACACATGAAGCGGAATTCCCTGTTCGTGGGCCGCATAGATCGGAGCCGTGGCAGAGCCGAAGTCCACAAAGGCCAGCCATCCCGCATTGCAATGGGTCAGGATATTGACGACGTTCTTCCTCCCCTTTTTTTGCGAAATTTCTTCAATCAAACTCCGGCCATGCTCTCCGATGCTCCGACACATTTCCGCGTCTTCATCGGCAATTTCGGTGGCGCATTGACGAGCCAATTTCACCTTTTGCTCAACTGAACAATCCGCTCCGCAGACCGTTCCAATCTGGCGATCAACGGCCCAACGGAGGTTCACAGCGGTCGGTCGGGTTTTACAAAGCGTTTCCCCCTGGCGGATGAAACAGTTGTCAAACCAGTCAACTGACGGTTCCCCGGCTCTGCATTCTTCCGCGGCGAGATACATTCCATAGCCAGCCACCGCTCCAATGCATCCGGCTCCGCGCACCACCATCCGGCGAATGGCAAGAGCGGTGTCAGCGACACTCCGCAGGGTCATGGTTTCAAAAGCAAACGGAAGTTTCCGTTGGTCAATAATCTCAACTTCCCGATCGCGCTTGCCAAGCCAAACGGTTCGGTAGGCTGTTCCATTGACTTTCATCCCTGTAACAGGCGCATGTAGCACTGCCAAACGAAGGGGCCGGTAAAAATCCAGAGAAAGGCGCCGAAGGCCAGATAAGGGCCAAAGGGCAGAGGCCGGGACCAGTCTTCACGGGCCATCAGCTTTTGTGTGACTCCCACCACAGCCCCGATAATGGACGCCGCAAAAATGGTGAATAAAATAGCTTCCCAACCCAGGAAGGCCCCGATCATGGCGATAAATTTCACATCTCCGAATCCCATGGCCTCACGGGGAACCACCGCTCGGGTGCAGAGCCCGGAAGCTTCCTTGACTGTTTCGAGTCCAACCTTCTTCCCGTCCACCTCAAAGCCGTCCCCCACCACGCGAAATTGCTCTTTCACCTCCTGTTCTTTTCCGTCGAAACACAGTTTGGTCACCTCCATTTCCATCCGGTCCCAGTCCCGATAAAATACGTCTCCCCATTCATACTGGTGTTCACCCAACTGAATCACGATGGGACTTTCCTCGCCCTCCGGCTGAGAGATTTTGAAGTCGCTTGGTTCGTCAAAATCATGGCGAATCTTTCCGAAGGCAAATTTGCCCATCAGCACCACCAGATAAAGCATGGCAAAACCGATCGCCGCTCCAATGAGCCCCTGAGCCAAGCCACGCCACATTTCTTCCTGATGGTGCAACACGGGAAAGAAAAAGCTCGCAATCAGTCCAACCACCAGACCTCCCAGCGTAATGGAATCGGGAATTATGAAATGATCGATGTCAATGAAGGTGGCAGCGATCAGCAGAGCTGCCAGAATCCAGAGCATGACCATCTCGCCCACTAACTGATAAGAGAACGTGGTTAACGTCACATCGGAATGTTTCCAAATTGCCAGAAAACAAAGTGCCGTCAAAAACTCCACCAGAAAGTAACGAAAAGCGATCTTTTCCCCACACCATTTGCATTTCCCCCGCAACATCAACCAACTGAACAGCGGAATATTCAGGTACACAGGAATCTGGGTTTTACAGGACGGACAAAAGGACCGCCTCGGCTTATCGACGCTCATTCCCAGGGGAATGCGATAGATCACCACATTCAGGAAAGAACCGATGCACGCCCCGATTGCCAAGACAAAGAGCGGCAGAATCAGATACAGAATCAGTTGGGGCGACATGAAACAATGGGAGACACCCTGAGCCTCAGAAATCCGTCAGTAAGCCAATTGCCGGAACGTGCGATCCTGCATCTTATAGATGGACTCCCGACCAAAGCCCCTGTCGCCGGAGGAAATCCCCCTGGCTCGCTCGTCCTGTTGGTCATTGTCGGAATCAGTCGACGTCGTGGTGCAGCTGACCATAGTCGAACCGAGGCCCAAAGCCGCTATGAACAGCAAAATGAGATGATGAAATTTCATGGTGAAGCGCTGATGAGTTAATTCCAGAAAGTCTAACCATCAAAACCACTCTGAGTCGAACGAATTTTTCACCACCCCGTAACCGACGAGGAACACGGAAATCGTTCGAAAAGTCCGCAACCCGCCCCCCCATCAGCGAGGGAACCGAGCCTGGCGTTTGCTGATCCGATTCCCCTTTATCCGTGCAGGTATTGTGGCGACGTTGTACTGAGAGTCTGTCGGACTTACCTTGATTGACTTCGGAAAACGAGGGTTTGGCCCAAATTTCCTTTCGGTTTCGTCATTTGTCTAGATCCTCTCAGAAATGCTGAGGAAAGTTTTGGTGGCCACCGCCAGGGATACGAGCAGACTGATACAGGCCAGCAGCAGCATCCACAAAGGTGTCGGATGGGTTTTGGACTTTCTCTGCTGGAAGCCCAGAAAGATGAGCGCCAGAACCACTGCGGGCCCTCCCAGGACAGTGCAGGCCTGAGCGAAAACAATCGTTTTGGTTCGGTCAAATTCCGGGTTCAGGGCAAGCATCCCGATCACCATCCCGACCAGAAGCGCGGCAGTGGTGGCATGAAGACTCCATCGCCCCTGAAGCCTGCCTCCCTTGCCGAGGCCATCGGACAGAATATGTCCTCCGATCATGGCATTTACCAGAAAGGAACTGAATCCTCCCGCCAGAAAGCCAAAACAAAAAATGTACTTGGCCCCGGATCCAAACAGTGGCTCCAGTTGGCCCGCAATACTCCCCACGTCTTTCAGAGTCGATGGGTCCGTCCTTCCGGCAAAGACCGCCGCGGCGGTCATCATGACGATGGCCGTAATCCCCACCAGAGTACACATTCCGATGATGGAATCCCGCCGTCCGCTGGCGAGATCGTTTACGGTCCAACCCTTTTCCCGGACCAGATAGCCCTGATAAAATGCGCCGGCAACGGAAAAGGTCGTTCCAATGAGTCCCATCAACGCCAACAGTTGTTGTTTGTTTTCAAATGGAGAAAAATCGGGAACCAGCCCCTTCACCGCCTGACTCGCCGCTGGTTTCGCCCAGAAAAAGTTGACGATGAATGCAATCATCATCAATCCAACGAATACTTTCATCAGGTTTTCCACGTATTTATATAGATTCGTGGCACGGTAGAGGATTGCAATAATGATCAGGTTCGTCGCCCCCAGAATGACGATGCTCACCCAGGTCGGAAATTTGGCCCCGCTCCCGATCACTGGTTCAATCCCGGCGACCACTGCCATATTGTTGCTGGATTGAAATCCCGCCACGATTAAAAACAGGGAGATTCCAATGATCGCCCCGGACCACTTGCCGAGCCGCGAGTTCAACTCCGAACAGATCGATTTTTCCAGCACCACACCCAGAAAGGAAGCCAGCGAAGCCAGCCCGATCAGCAGGACCAACAAAACAACTAAGAGCCACAGGACATCGTAGCCGAACGCCGCTCCCACCTTGGTGCTGGTCGTAATGCTTCCCGGTCCCAAAACAACAGCCGCAACCACAATGGCCGGCCCGAATGAGTTTAAGAATTTCTTCACGACCGTGATCAAAGCAGGCCCGGCAAGCAATTACCAGCATTAATTGGGAAACCTGAAAACGGAATGCCTTGCCGGTTTCCTCACCGACCGTTTGTCCTGCTGAAAAAAAGCGGGGGCAACGACATGCCACTCCTGGAAGACCGGGGCAGTCAATTTCCATCGGAAAAAAGGGGCGGTGGAAGCGCAGACTTCACTGCCTGATTTGTTGGCGATCCCGGCGGGCCGACTGAATGAGGAAGACACCCAAGCTGGTCACGCGATTATGGCCTAGGCATGGAGAGCCTGAAAGTGGCATGGTGGCGGTTTCAAGCATGAGCAAGCTATTCCTCCCGATTTTCGCTTTCCTGGCCTGTTTACGAAGCGCCGCCGCCGCTGACCATTCACCACTTACCTGGGAAAAACATCAACTCGACTCGGAATTTTTCTCAGAAGGCGCCAGCTTTGGCGATGTCGACGGGGACGGGAATAACGACGTGATATCAGGTCCGTGGATTTACTTTGGGCCCGAATTTTCGCCGAACAAGAGAGCCGCCTTCTACCAGGCGAAGCCGTTTCAAAAAGCGGGCTACTCGGATAACTTCTTCAGTTTTACCCGGGATCTGGACGGAGATGGTGACATCGACATACTGGTGATTGGATTTCCTGGCAAGGATGCTTCCTGGTTTGAGAATCCCGGTGCGGGGAGGAAGTGGCGGCGGAATTGGACCCGGCACAAGGCCCTGGAACCTGTTGATAACGAATCCCCCATGTTCGCCGACCTGACCGGGGACGGGGCGCCCGAGATCATCTGCTCCCAAAACGGGGTTTTCGGATTTGCCGAGCCCAATGGAAAAATGCCCTGGGTTTTTCATCAGATTTCTCCGGAAAAATCAACCGGGGGACGCTTCACTCACGGTCTGGGAATGGGTGACATCAACGGCGATGGCAGAATGGATCTCCTGGAAAAGAGCGGGTGGTGGCAACAGCCGGAATCCCCGCGGGGGGATCCGGTGTGGAAAAAACACGCCCTTGCCTTCTCCGGACCGGGAGGGGCGGACATGCTTGCCTACGATTTTGACGGGGACGGCGACAACGACGTGCTGACCAGTCTGGCAGCACACGGTTATGGCTTGGCGTGGTATGAACAGACCGTTCAGAAAAACGGAGAAGCGACCTTTGTCCAGCACCTCATTATGGGGCAACATCCCTATGACAATCCCTACGGTCTGGCTTTCAGTCAATTACATTCCCTCGCCCTGGCGGACGTCGACGGAGACGGACTCAAGGACATCATAACCGGGAAGCGCCACTGGGCACACAACGGACACGATCCCGAAGGGAACGGCGCCGCGGTCCTTTATTGGTTCCGCACCGTTCGGAAACAGAAAGGCAACAGGGTTGAGTGCTCCTTCATACCCTATCAGATCGACCATGATTCCGGAGTGGGAACGGATGTCGTCGCCGAAGACGTAAACGACGATGGATTGGTGGATGTGTTAGTGGGGAACAAAAAGGGAACTTTTCTTTATCTGCAAAAGCGGGGGAACGGGCGGTCATCGCTGGCCCTTCCCAGGGTTCCCGTGAGGAAAGAGTTTGTCAATGACGGCCTGTCTCCCTCCGACGCCGTAGCCCGGATGTCCGTGACAGAGGGCTTTCACGTTGATGTGATTGCCTCCGAACCGGACATCGTGCAGCCCATTGCCATGGCCATCGATGAACAAGGGCGGCTGTGGGTCGTGGAGGGACTGTCCTACCCAAGCCGGAAACCGGAAGGCAAGGGAAGGGATCGCATTCTGATTTTCGCGGACCAGGATGGAGACGGAAAATTTGAAACCCGCAAAGTGTTCATCGAAGGCCTCAATCTCGTCAGTGGGATCGAGGTCGGCTTCGGCGGCGTATGGGTGGGCGCGGCTCCGTATCTGCTGTTTATCCCGGATAAAAATCACGATGACATTCCGGATGGAGAGCCCCAGGTTCTTCTCGATGGCTGGGGATATGAGGACACCCACGAGACCTTGAACTCCTTTGTGTGGGGACCGGATGGCTGGCTTTACGGTTGTCACGGCGTGTTCACCCACTCCCGGGTCGGCAAACCCGGCACGGCGGAAACGGACCGCGTCCCCATCAACGCCGGAGTCTGGCGCTATCACCCCATTCGTCACCAGTTCGAGGTTGTCAGCCATGGCACGAGCAATCCGTGGGGTCTTGATTTCGATGGAACAGGAGAGGCATTCGTCACCGCCTGCGTCATTCCACACCTCTACCATATTCTCCCCGGAGCCCGCTATCAAAGGCAGGCCGGCAAGCACTTCAATCCCTATACCTATGATGACATCAAGACGATCGCCGATCATTTGCATTATGCGGGGAATATTCGGGACAACGCCCATTGGGGAGGAAGAACACCGGTGGCGCCTCCGGATACGCTGAAACTCGGGGGAGGTCACGCCCATTGCGGGCTGTCAATTTATCAGGGCAATCAGTTCCCCGGGCAGTTTCGCGGGAAATTCCTGTTCGCCAATATCCACGGACACGGAATCATAAGCGATTTCACGGTGCCGCATGGCTCCGGGTTCATCGGAAAACACGGCGCGGATTTTCTTGACGGAAATGATCGTTGGTTCATGCCGGTTGACATGCAATACGGGCCCGATGGTTCGCTGTTCGTGATCGATTGGTATGATCGGCAGAACTGCCACAATCGGGATGATGCGATGTGGGACCGGAGCAATGGTCGAATTTATCGAATTAGTTACGGGGAACGGAAAGAGAAAGCCGCTGACGCTTCTCCGTTTTCAAAAGAAGACGGGGGAGAAAACTTCGATGAAAGCCTGGTCGGGTTCTTGTCCAACTCAAATGCCTGGACGGCAAGGACGGCCAGCCGCCTGCTTCAGGAGCGGAATGTGGCGGGAGTGTTGAAGCGAAAAGAAGTGCTTGCGGGCCTGAACAAACTGCTCGAATCAGATTCGGTGGCTGAAAACCGGTTGCGCGCTCTGTGGCTGCTCTTTGCTCTGGGTGCTCTGGATGATGATCAATTGGTGGCGCACCTCGATTCTTCAGATCCGGAGATCCGAAAGTGGTGCGTCCGGCTTCTGGGCGACGACAAGAAGGTTTCGGAAAGCGCAATCAACAGGTGCGTGCAACTTGCAAAATCAGATTCTGCTCCCGTGGTTCGCCGCGAACTGGCCTCTCTCCTGCAGCGCCTGCCCAACACAAATTGCTGGGAGATCGCGGCGAATCTCATCACCCATTCGGAAGATTCCAAGGATCACAACATCCCCTGCCTCCTCTGGTATGGCATCGAGCCACTGGTAATGGAAAACCCGACCCGCGCCCTGCAATTCGCAAAAAATTCCAGGATTCCTCTGGTGACTCAATTCATCTATCGCCGTCTGGCACAGGAAACGGCGGGCCGGGAAAAACTGTTTTCAATGCTTGGAAAAACGAAGCCGAAGATCGATCGAGTCCGATTGATTCTCAATGAGGTCTCCCAGGTCCTGAAAGATCGGATTTCCGCTCCCATGCCGAAATCGTGGGATTCCGCATTTCCGGTTTTGCAGTCAATCAACGATCCGGAAACAGCCCAGCACTTGCAAAGCTTGGCAATCAAGTTCGGCGATAAACGGATGTTGCCCCGACTCCGGGAAATCGTGCTGAATCAATCGGCTCCCCTGCCGACCAGAGAACATGCCCTGAATTCCCTCATCTCGGCGAAAGACTCCGACTCCGTCACCGCGTTTCAATCTCTCGTCTCCGGCCCCGCCAATGTGATTCGGGCCAAAGCGATTTCGGCTTTGGCAGGATTTTCCGACCCGAAAACGCCCCAGGTGCTGTTGTCAAATTTGAAAAAACTGACTCCCGCGGAGCAGTCAGATGCGGTCGTTGTCCTGGCTGGAAATCGCTCCTACGCCACCAGTCTGCTCAAGGCTCTGGCGGCGGGAACAGTCCCGCGAAAGGCAATCAGCGCTTTTGACGTCCGGCTGATTCGTTCTCTGAAAGACCAAAAACTCGACGCCCTGCTCTCCAGATATTGGGGAAAGATATCCGAAACTTCCCGTGACAAAAGGGCGGAAATCGCGAAGTACAAGTCTTTCCTGACACCAAAATATCTTGCCACGGCTGACAAGGGGCACGGTCGGACCCTGTTCAATCAAACCTGCTTTGCCTGCCACAAACTTTTCGGCAAGGGAAATCAAATCGGCCCGGACATCACGGGCGGGAATCGGGGTGATTTGGATTTTCTGTTGGAAAATATCATCAATCCGAGCGGCGTGATCGGATCGGATTATCAGCTGAACGCGTTCTCCTTAAAAGACGGCCAGGTCATCACGGGAATCGTACGCAGCGAGAATGAAAACGCTATAAGGGTCGCCCTCCCGGGTGGAGTGGAACAATTGCTTGCCAGGGACCAAATCGCCTCCCGTCAAAAACTGGCAGTCTCCATGATGCCGGAGGGAATTCTGGCTCCTTCAAGCGGGAGCAGGTCCGTGACCTGATTGCCTACCTGCAAAGTCCCAGGCAGGTCAACGCCGTGGAACCCGGCGAAATTCTCTACCAGGGTGAATTCCTCCGGGTGGTCAAAGCTTCCGGAAAGGCCCGCCCCCAGAAAATGGGAAACTTTAAAAACGCCGCCTGGGGCGGTGATGCCCAGTTGTGGTGGACCGACGCGGTTCCGGGTGACGAACTGGTATTGGAATTTGCAGTTCCCGAAACGGGAACTTATGAACTGTCCGCCGCCCTGACAAAGGCGGTCGATTACGGGATTTTTTCACTGTCACTGGATGAAAACGTGGTTCTTCGGAATCAGGTGGACCTGTTCAATCCCTCAGGTGTCATCAACACCGGACCCCTGGCTCTGGGAGCGCACCCCTTATCCCAGGGCAATCATCTGCTCCGGATAAAGGTCACCGGGTCCAATCCGGCAGCGGTTCACCGCCACATGTTCGGCATCGATTACTTGAAGCTGGTCAAAAAGTGATTCCGGGAAAACCTGACGGACACACCATCAATCCATTTCCTCTGATGCCTCCAGCTTCCGGGTAATCTCCAGCGCCACATCAAGCGCCGCCGCGCCCTCCTGCCCGCTCACTCTGGGCTTTCCGCCCTTGGCCGCACACTCGATGAATGAAGCCAGCTCGCATTTGAGAGGCTCGTCTTTTTCGACTTCCACCTTTTCCCGGGCGATCTCCATTCCGTCCTTGCGATAGATCCAACCACTCTGGTCCTGATAATCCAACGACAAATAGGCGTCGCTCTGAAACACCCGGATTTTCCGCATCCGATCCGGGCTGATTCGGCTGGCCGTGATGTTGGCAACGCAGCCGCTTTCAAATCGAATCCGGGCGTTGGCGATATCCTCCCTGCGGGTGAGGACCGGAATCCCCACCACATCAATCCCTGCGATGGGCGATTTCACCAAATGCAGAATAATCTCCAGATCATGAATCATCAGATCCAAAACCACACCGATGTCCATACTGCGATTGGGAAACGGCGAAAGTCGGTGTGACTCGATAAACCTGGGGGTGTCCAGATGGGCCTCTAACTGGCTCAATACCGGGTTGAACCGTTCAATATGGCCGACCTGCAGAACACAATCGTTTCGTTGAGCCAAATCGATCAACTCCCGGGCGTCGTCCACGGAATCAGAAATCGGCTTCTCCACCAACACATGTTTTCCTTTTTCCAAAAAATAGCGTCCCATCTCAAGGTGGGTCACCGTCGGAGTAGAGACAGACGCCGCATCCACCAGGTCCGCAAGTTCGCCGATGGACTCAATCACCGCGGTCCCGAATTGGGCGGCGACAGCCTCCGCTGTTTCGAGATTGGCGTCATAAATCCCAACCAGATCAGCCGATTCCAGCTCCGAATAAATGCGGGCATGATTCCGTCCTATCGCTCCCACCCCGACAACGCCCACTTTGACTTTCTGGTCCTGCTGCATGATGCCGCTAGCTATGCCGGTTTCTTAGAGAAAATCAAATACTGATTGGCCCGATTCTCCTCGCAAAGAGAACAACCAGACGCCCTTACGAGACTGTGGAAAAAGTAGGGAATGAAAAACGGCGAGTCATTTTGTGGGTTGGCGAGGCGCAAGGAGTCTGTCGGACTTATCTTGATTGACTGCGGAAAACGAGGGTTTGGCCCAAATTTCCCTTCGTTTTCGTCATTTGTGTTCCCACAAACT
>Ga0114931_10002996_pt1 | contig 21425 bp, 16 predicted proteins | sample 2SBtaG_FD_89579 | JGI IMG/M metagenome (GOLD analysis project Ga0114931, IMG submission 89579) | Deep subsurface microbial communities from Kolumbo volcano to uncover new lineages of life (NeLLi) - 2SBTROV14_V59a metaG | ecosystem: Environmental > Aquatic > Marine > Volcanic | place: Kolumbo...
AGACGATGTGCATCGCCGATATCTTTCCGAAGAGGTCGAGCAGGATAGTCGTTCCAGTGAAAGACAGGAATTGCCGAACAGTTCAAATAACGAAACCCATCGACCCCGGAGCCTCCTTTGTAGAGATGATACACGTCGGGAAGGATGCAGGCTTTGGGATGGTCCGTTTCCAGAATCACATGGACGACTTGGGATAATCGCGTGAGCGTTTGCGAGAAACCCCAGATTTCCAGTTCTGGAACGACCCCCGTCGCATCGCCGACTTTCAGAAGTTCGCGGTACCGTTCGGCGACCTGTTCGAGGTCGATCTTTGAAGAGGTTCCCCCCGCTGGAGGTGCTGCGATTCTGGTTCCACCGATTTGCCTGACGCGGTCCATCTCCCTTTTGGCCTGTTCAAGAGCCTGTTTTCGAACTTTTGAATCGTTTGAAATCCACTGGGCAAACCCGATGGCACTGGGACATGCGAGCTGACGATCTTCCAGCCGTTTTTTCAAATCCTTCAACCGACCACCTTGAGAGATGTAGCGATCGATTTCTCCCATCCAGGGTTCGATGGCATCGTAACCCGCTTTAGCGGTAAGGTCGATCGCTTCGACCAGGTTCAGTTTTTGTCCGCGAATCGTTGCCGTATTCAGGCAGAAACGGATTTTTGGCACGTTCTCCTTTTGGGATGCCGGAAACGCAATACCGGAATTGAGATTGGTCATTCCTGCTGCGGCGAAACCTCCTGCGGAGAGAAGAAGTTCTCGTCTTGTCGAGCGGGTGGGTTGATCGGATTGGGTGTGATCCATCTGGTTTTTCTATAGCTGGAAACGCGCAGGAAACGGAATCGATTCCGATGTCATTTCCTGGAGCTTTTCTTCTTTTTTCCGGGATGGGAAATCTCGCGAGAAGTTATCACACCGTCTTTGTTGGTATCCAACTTCTGGAACGCTTGCAATTCGGCACGGGTTCCGCGAGGAGAGTACTCGGAAAGCGAAATTTGTCCGTCGCCGTTTTTGTCTTTGGAAACGAACCACTCGGGAAGGTTGGACGGCAGCCGGGAAGCGTTGACATGAAACTTGGTGTCGGTCCTTCTTTTCGTTCCTGTCGATTGATTGCTGTTGTCGTTTTCAGCCGATTTCGGGTTCTGTTGATTTGGATCGGGAATTGTCTGGTTCGTCTCTTTTTCGAGGAAATCTTCGTCGTCGGGGTCTACCAGACGGATGCTGCGGTTTTTACCAAAATCGAAAACGTATCGTTCGAATTCTCGCACGGTAAGGAAACCGTCTCGATTCGAATCCATGTTTGCAGGGGTTCCTTTCATGGCGTTCCATTCGCTTTCACTCAGTTTCCCGTCTTCGTCTTTGTCGTAGATTCGAAAAAGTCGCAAACAATATCTGCGAATCTTCCTAGGCGGCGAAACGATTTTGTTCGAGATCCCTTGTGTTTTTTTCTGGTAATCGTTTTGCAGCGAACTCGGAAAGGAATGACCGGGCGAACGGTGTACGATGGCAAGAAATAGCAATGCCATCATGCTGGTGAGCATTATTTTTGAACTGTGGGACATTTCAGCATTCCAAGATCATCGTTGCGAAGAGACTTCACCGTCTGTTATTGTAACGAAAAATCGAGTCGAAGAAAGAAATTTCGCTTTTGAGGTGGCTGAGAACAGGCTGCTTCCCGCTCTTCGAAGAAATTTGCGACGGAGTCGGCGGGGAGTGTAGCGAAGAAATGCCATTCCGGTTAGCATTTCGTGTTCCCCTGATTTTATCGCAGAAGAAATTGCAGCATCGATAAACAATTCGAGGAAACAGGCATGAAACTGGAAGTGAAAGAAACGGAAGAAGAACTGATCTTCGAAGCGCAGCAGGCCGTCAGTCAGTGTAACTGGAAAGTTGGCGAGTGTGCCGCCAAGTGGACGAAAAGGTATTCCAAAGGCCGCACCGATGCCGATTTTGGAAAACTGGTGGGACTCAGCAGCGACCAAATCTACCAACGTCGCCGTGTTTTCGAGACATACGGCAAGGTTCGCGAGAATTATTCCTCCGTCCGCTGGTCTCACTTTTACCTCGCTTTGAATTGGGAAGATGCCGACGAGTGTTTGCAATGGTCGGAAGAAAACGAAGCGACCGTCGCCGAGATGCGAGCCTACCGACGGGCGCTGCACGGCGAGGACTTGAGTCTTGAGGCAACATCCGATACCGAACAGCAAATGTTGATGCGCATTTTGCCCGAGGAATCCACAGAAGTTCGCGACATCGCTACCGACGAATCGACAATGGCAGACGGGCAGAAAGAAACCGTTGCAAACGGCGCAGAATACGCACCGTTTCGCAAAGGAGCGGGCAGTCCTTTAGCGACAGAAGCCTCTACGGAAACTACCGTCGCTGTCCAGGCTAAACCCGATACCGCAAAACTCTTCAAACGCATGACGGCGACCATCGAGAAATTCCATCAAGAATTGACACCGGAAGTGATGGACGAGTTTCGCGGTTTGGAGAAAAAGATGCAAAATCGCTTTCAACGGGCGGTTGCATCGTTCAGTTCCAAGGCGGCTTCGATGCTGTAACGGTTTGGTTGGTTTGAAATTTTCGGATCTCACTTCAAGATTCTTCGTTCGTGGTCGAATCTCTATCAGCAAGATGACGGGTTTGCGGGAGGATTTCGAATCATTCGGAAATCGCAGTCTTCAGGAAACCCCCACTTGAATCCCCGCTCATTTCAGTGATATACTTATTGAGCATTTGCTTGAGCGATTTTTTGAAGTCGAATTGAAGCGAACAGTCGATTTTGCCTATGTGGTTCGATCGATTCGAAATTCGTTGAAATCCCACAAACGGCGATACCCTCAGGGAGATTTACAATGTTAGAAACAGAGAGAAGTTTTCATCGGCGAAAAGGGCAAAGTGCCAATGTTGTGCTCGTTATTTTGGTCTTCTCTCTGGCTGCTATCGTACTCTATCAAACACTGGGGGGATGGTCTTCACCCTACAAACCGGTTGTACCCCGTGGGGATTTGGCGGAAAACGAAAAAAGCAACATCGAAGTTTACAGTGCAGCTTCTCCTTGCGTGGTTCATATCCAAACGATGTCGACCGATTCGAGTGGTTTATTTTCCAACGACCGACAAGTATTGGCGGGTTCGGGAAGTGGTTTCATCTGGAGCAAAGAAGGTTACATTGTGACCAACTTTCACGTCCTGGAACATGCCGACAAAGCTGAAGTCACCTTGTTGGACAATTCCACTTACCCAGCAACACTTGTTGGGATCGCTCCGCATAAAGATATTGCCGTTCTCAAAATCGACGCCCCTGCAAAAAAACTGAGAGAAATTCAACGTGGTACGTCGTCTAATCTTCAGGTCGGGCAAAACGTCTTCGCCATCGGCAGCCCATTTGGTCTGGATAATACCCTGACAACGGGAGTCATCAGTGGACTGAAACGGGAGATTGAATCGGTGACCGGTCGTAAAATTCGAGATGTCATTCAGACCGATGCCGCAATTAACCCTGGAAATTCGGGCGGCCCGTTGCTGGATAGCGCGGGGATGTTAATTGGAATGAATACCGCGATTGTCTCCAAAAGCGGTTCATCGGCTGGTATCGGCTTTGCCGTTCCTGTCGATATCATCGCAGAGATCGTCCCCAAGCTCATCAAAGACAAAAAAATCGAGAATCCGGGTTTTGGTTTCGGCTATGTGGATGAGATTACTCTCAATAAGCTTTATCGGGCAGGGCGAATCAAGAGTTTAGGTGTCATGGTCCGATACACCAGACCGAACGAGGCAGCAGCGAAAGCAGGGCTTCGAGGTGTGCAACAAACGCGACAAGGTTGGATTATGGGAGACCTGATCGTCGAGATTGATGGCAAAAAGATCGAGAGTACCGTGGACCTCTTTGATTTCCTCGAAACCAAAAAAGTTGGCGATACCGTTCACGTCAACTACATTCGCGATGGAAAAACTATCGAAGTGGACATTCAATTACAGGATAATTCTGGCTAATCGGCATGGGTGTGTTGGAATTCGAGCCGATTCTGAAGCGGGCACGCTGGGGCGGTCGCAAACTGGCGACGTTGCTGGGAAAGTCCATCGGCAGCCAGTTCGATTACGCTGAAAGCTGGGAAATCTCGGACGTTCCCGGTTGCGAATCTCGCGTCTGCTTTGGAGAACATACCGGAAAATCGCTGCGTCAACTTTGGCAAGAGTCTGCGTCCGAACTGTCGGGGAGACTTTCGAACAACGAACGATTTCCGCTGCTGGTGAAGTTTCTGGATGCCAACGACCGATTGTCGGTTCAAGTCCACCCCAACGACAAGCTTGCACAACAGCGTTACTGTTCGCCGTTCGGAAAAACCGAGTGCTGGACCATCCTGCATTCTGAGCCTGCTGCCAAGTTGTACGTTGGATTGCAACCGGGTGTTGACCGTGCGGAACTTGAACAGGCTGTGCGTGACAACCGAATCGAAGGCTGCCTACACGAGATCGATGTGAAACCCGGCGATTTCGTTTTTGTGCCTGCTGGAACTGTTCATGCAATCGGCGAAGGGATTGTTCTCGCGGAAATCCAGCAGACGAGCGATACCACATTTCGATTGTTCGACTGGAATCGTCTTGGAGCGGACGGGGAACCACGCGCTCTGCACATCGAAAACGCACTCGATTGCATCGACTTCCAGAGAGGACCGGTTTTTCCGACGGCAACCAGAATTGTGCAAACTCCTTTCGGCAGCGTGGAAGATCTCGTCTCCTGCGAACATTTTCAGGTGCGCCGTTTTTGTCTTTCAGAAGTTTACGAACCGCCACCCGAGGGAATCATGCGCATCTGGATCCTACTTTCGGGTTCTGCAATTATGAAAAACGAAAACGGAGAACGCAATCTGCCTACCGGGAGAACGATTCTCGCTGCTGCGGCTTCAAAACAGTATTCGCTTTGTCCGCAAGATAACCCGCAACTGCTTGAAGTGACGTTGCCGAGAGGTTGAAACCGTCGGGCTGAACCGATCAAATTCGATCCAACTTACGATTGCGGTTCTTTTTCGGGCGAGAACAGTTCGCGCACAAGCCGTAAACTTCCAGACGATGATCCTGAATTCGGAAGCCAATCTCTGCGGCGAATTTTTCGACGATGGCAGAGATTTTATCGTTTTGGAATTCAATTAATTCGCCGCAATCCTTGCAGATGAGATGATCGTGCTGTGGATAACCGTAATCGTGTTCGTAAACCTCACGGTCATTGGGACGAGCCACTTTTCTTAGGAGACCCGAATCGACAAGCTGTCCCAACGTGCGGTAAACGGTTGCGCGGCTGGCTCTGCGAGATCCTTTTGCGACGGAGAGTCTTGCCACCAATTCGTCCGCTTCAAAATGTTCGTGATCGGCGAAGACTTCTTCGACAATGATCGAACGTTCCTGCGTCATCCTCATCCCCTTGGTTTCCAGATACTCCTGAAACTTCTCCAATGGAGTGAGGTGACCACCAGAAAACACGAAATCCGAGCGAGCCGATGAGGGAGTGAGAGAATTGTTCACGCGAGTCGGGAGTTCTCAGAGAAGGGATGAAATAGTGATAGACCGACCGTCATGGGAATGGTGCGTTTGCCATCCTGATCGTCGAATGCTCCTGGAACGGTGAGAGTTAGGGCACCGGTTTTTTGTCTGCGTCGATTTCTTCAAGAAGTTTCAACAAAGCCGTTTCCAACTTACCGGGAGTTTCGTATTCTCCCGCTGCAATTTCGGCTTTGATCTGCTCCAATCGTTCTGCTCGAACCTGGTCAGACTGCTGCACTTTTTCTAATAGTTTCCCCGCAGCAGAGATTTCCACACGATCCTCTGTCGAAACGGGTTGAGTTTGCTGCTGGGGCAACTTCTCCGCATGGTTTTGCGAGGGTTGAATAGGCAGCGCATTATTGACGGAACCGGGCCCTTGAATTGGCATAGTGGCACTCCCTGCCTCGATGTTTGGGTGACGTGGTGTTTGGGTGACGTGGTGCGGGTGAACTCAATCAAAGGATTCACGACCCAAGTGACTCATCCTATCATAATGAAAAAAGACAATGCGGTTCAATGCCGAGTTGACAATCTCCCGGAACTTCTGTCTCGTGAGAGCATTCTCAGCAATGAAACCGCCATTTCAACTGATACATGCATATCGTTACCGGGAAGTTTCGAACAGTCGAACTCGCCGTTCCGGGACGATTCCTGAAAGACGAGCAACCCTGTCACTTTCTTGTGCTTCCCTCACAAATTCTTCTCACCAGCACAATCACAGGCGAAAGGCTACTTAACCCTGACCAGCTTCATAATACGTCCCGAAACATTCCAGTCCTGCACATACAGGTTGCCAGCCTTATCCCAGTAGGAACCGTGCGTGCCGCTGAAGATCCCTTCAATCCACTGCTCTTGCGGGACGTTGTAATTCACACGCTTTTTGGGATCCGAATTGTGTCCGAGAACCGAAATGATTGTGTTGCTTTTGTCAAGAATAACCAGTCGCCCGTGTAAATCCGGTACCGAGACATAGTCCCCATAAATCGCGACGGACGTAGGCATTCCCAAACCGGTAATCACCTCGGCGATGTATTGACCATCGAGGCTGTAGTGCAGCAGGCGGCCTTTGGGGTCGTGGTTTCGGTCGCAAATCAGCAGCCGCGGTGGTTTGTAGCGCGTGTCTAAGGTCATCCCATGAGCGGTGTTGAATTGCTTGAGGCCGTTTCCTTTCGATCCGAAGTGCATCAGATATTTCCCATTCTTATCGAATTTGAAAATGTGATTACTCGCATATCCGTCCGACAGAAAGATATCGCCATTGGGTGCGACGGTAACGGCTGTCGGATTGAACCGCTTCAGCTTCAGGCCGGATTCCTCGGGAAACGGCAGTTTCAAGACGACCTCCCCGGTTTCGATGTCGAATTTCATGCCCTCGGCATTGGCGTTGCGTGCAGCATAAATAAACTCGCCCTCGGGTTCCTGACGAATTTCCATATCGTGAATTTGAGCGTATTTGTTTCCCAAGTAGCGGCGGATGACTTTTCCATCCGGTGAGAAGACGAAGACTCCGATCTTGGCGCTCGTGTAGATGTTGCCCGCTTTGTCGATGACGACCGCCCCATGAGTTGGTCCGATGAGAGATTTTCCATTGGAGCTAAGTCCCCAGCCCGGAACCGTGTCGAAAGTCATCAATCCGCATCCCATGCGCACAGGCTGGACTTTTTCCGATGCGAATACCGACAAAGAACAGCAGAGCAACATGGCGACAGAAAGGGAAATCGAGCGGTGTTTCATCATTTGGACTCCTGGTAGGTTTCTTGTTGTCTTCGAATTGTCAGCTTTGCGCCGCGGTCCGAAAAATGAACGTCTCACTGACACAGATCGCAATCTGCCTTATGCTGGTTGCTCCATTATCATGCAGTCAGAACTGCATTTCAAGCAGCGGGGCCTTCGCTCCGGGAATTCTTCAAGAAGACAAGAACGGATTGGAATTTTTTCGGTTTGAGATAGTTCTCAGCCAGATTCCAACAAATCGATTCAAAGTCTCACTTCACGAATCGAGCAGAATTCCCATTCAGAGACCGTATTTCCCAAGAATTATTCTGGCGACTGAGGTGTGATGGGCAATGATTGAAAGACAACAACAAGCTAAAACAAGTGACATTCTTTGTCAGTGTCGCGCGAAAACCGATCAGCTTAATTCCCCGACCAATGGGAAGAAGCGGTGTGGGATGTTTTCATCAACTGTTCGATTATCTGCACAATGTCTTCATGGTCGGCAGCGATATTGTTTTTCTCCTGGGGGTCAGACTTCAAATCGTAGAGTTCGAGCCTGGTCTTGGCGCGGGTGCATACCGCTTTCCATTTGCCGTATCGCGCGGCCTGTTGGAACCCGTTCTCGTGAAGTTCCCAGTAAAGAAATTTATGCTTCGAGGCAGGTCGCCCCAACCAGGCCAACCGTTGCGAACGGCCGTCGAGTTTTTTTGGAAACCGATTGCAATGACAGACGGCGATCAGCGTTGGCAACAAATCCCACGCCGCCCAAACGTGATCGTTCACAGCCCCCGGTTTCACGCGACTGACGGACGACCGCACGATCATCGGGACACGAAGGCCTCCTTCAAAAAGCGAACCCTTGTAACCTCGCAGTTTTCCCGCACTTTCGAAAAACTTTGGATCGACGCTCTTTTTTTGTGGGCCGTTGTCGCTGGTCAGAATCACAATTGTGTCTTCGAGCAGTTTACGTTCTTCGAGAGTTTTCATAATTTTACCAACCGAACGATCGACTCGAGTGATCATCGCGGCATACTGTTTTTGCACTTCAGGCCAGTTTTCGTTTTGATATGGTTTGACGTCGGGAACCTGCCCCACTTCGATATGGGGTGGTGTGAATGAAACGTGCAAAAAGAAGGATAAGTTATTCCCCTTTTTCCGTTGGAGGTATTTGACGACTTCTTCTGTCACAAGATCGTGCGAGAACTTTTCTTGCTGGTTGTTCTTGTTGCCGATTTCTTCCTTATTTTCGTCTCGGTAAAGGAACTCGGGATAGTAATTGCGTGCATTCTTGCGATTGAGATAGCCGTATTGTTTGACGTAACCTTGTCGAAGTGGCGATCCAGTCGTACCAGCGTCACCCAACGCCCAGGAACCGAACACGACGGTTTCGTACCCACCTTCCCAGAGAACTTCTGCAATGGTGTGATCGTTGTCTTGCAGTGGAAACTCTTTGTTTCCACGCAGACGCGAATGTCCTGTGTGGTATCCGGTGTGCAGGGAGCATCGGGAAGGAGTCCCCACCGAACTCCCTGCATAAAATTGTGTGAAACGAATCCCTTCTTTGGCGAGTCGATCGATGTGAGGGGTTTTGATTTTCTGCTGCCCGTAGCATCCCAGGTCGCCGTAGCCCAGGTCGTCGATGACGATCAACACAACGTTTGGTGCATCACATTTGCGGAGTCGTACCTGACGGTTCGCCTCTTGAATTGCACGGTGAATCTCGGTCCGGGTTTTATCCAGTCTATGCAGGAATTGTTCGAGTTCTGGGTCGTCATCCTGCGATATGATGGAAGAGACAAAGGGAAGGTGTCCCAGAGTCGAGATGATCCCCTCATCCGATGTGGTGGAACTGGCATATTGAATTCCTGCACCGACGCCAATTGCACTCAAACAGACTAAAAGAATGGAAACACCCCAAATACTTCGAAACATGACACGAAACCTGCAGTTGAAAAGAGTAATAGCTGAAGGAAGGGGTAATACCGGTACCGGGAGAGAGTATCGCCCCTATCTATTAGGATAACAGTCCACTCTTCTCAAAACACTAATTTTACCTATATTAACTATTATTCCTGATTTTACATTCGATTCCTCGGCGTTTTTGCGACAGAATTGGGGGAAACATGTTCATTTGTTTCGTATTGCACGACGATGCGGTCGGCTGAACGCGTCAAAGTTGTTGGCGTTGGGAATCCCCAACTTTCTCATCAAGAACGACCTCACCCATGCGAATCGCAAAGGGAACGAAAAGTGTCTTGCGACTTGCAGGTTGGGGATCGGTAATTCTTTCTTTTTCCCTAAATCTTCACACGCGATTCAATTCCGTCAGACTAAATGTCCGATGGGAGACTTGCTGAGGTTTATTCCTCAACGACTCGGACGGGAAATCGTCGCGAAACGAACCGGGACGATATTTCAAGTCAAGAAAAGGAAATAGAGAAGGAGAAGTCCTTGTTGCAGGTTTTTCCTCCTTCTATAATTTCTTATGACACGTATAAAAATTATGAATTCGGGAGAAACCAAGGCAGTGTCGGTAAAAACGAAGATACTGCTCTTCGGCAAGTCAGAAGCCGATCTGAAACATTTGGTCGACCAGTTTGAAGAAGACGCCGATATTGAAATCGCCGATTCGTTCGAAGACGGGCTGGATCGACTTCACGACGACCATTGCTCTGCGGTTCTTTTTTCCGGTCCGCCTCGCTTACTTCTCGAACAGTTCCTCGAATCGGCGGGTTTTTTAGACCAATTACCCGACGGCGTGGCGTTGCTCTCTCCTGAACTGGAAATTCTGTGGTGCAACCAACAACTCATCGACCTGACCGGCCAAAAACGATCTCTGGCCGGTCTTAATTTTTATGAGGCGTTTGGAACTTCGGATTTGTTAGACCCCGACTACTGTCCGTTCCATTCCGCAATTGCAGGCAGGGCGATTTCCAAAAGTACGCTGCACGTTGGCGAGAAATCGTACTTCGAAGTGCATACCAAACCGATCTACTCTCAAAATCAATCCGACCCATCTCATCTTGCAGTCATCGTTCGCGACATCTCCGTCGAAGTTTTGCAACGTCAGAAATTAAACGCCATTTATCAAGCGGGAATCGAACTGGGTGATCTTGCACCCCAGGAAATTCTGGAGATGAACTACCACGAACGCATCGAACTTTTGAAATCGAAAATTCTTCATTACACTCAGGATCTTCTGGAATTCGAAACGGTTGAAATTCGTCTTGTCGATAAACACACAAAAAAACTGGAACCGCTCCTGGCTGTCGGGATGCAGGACGACGCCATCGGAAGGGTTCTCTACGCCGAACCGCAGGGTCACGGTGTCACGGGATTTGTAGCCGCCACGGGAAAAAGCTACCTCTGCGAAGACACGACGAAAGATCCGCTCTATCTTCCCGGTGCCATTGGAGCACACAGTTCGTTGACGGTTCCCATCAACCTGCACGACGAAACGATGGGAACGTTCAATGTCGAGAGTCACCGACCGGGAGCTTTCACCGATAACGATCTTCAATTTCTGGAACTTTTCAGCCGCGAGGTGGCTGTCGCCTTAAACACGCTCGAACTTCTCGTCACCGAGAAAATGACGACCGCGACCGAAAGTACCGAGCGTATTTTGAACGAGGTTGCCAACCCCGTCGACGAAATTTTGAACGATGCCGCCTGGATTCTCGAAAAATATATCGGTCACGATCCCGATGTCTGCGACCGCCTGCAACGCGTCCTCAAACACACTCGCGACATCAAACAAACCATCCAGAAAGTCGGTGAAAAAATTACGCCCAAGACGTTCTACTCGCCAATTCTACAGCGACCGAATCACCCCAAACTCCGTGAAAAAAGAATTCTCGTCGTCGATGCCGACGAATCGGTTCGCTCAGCGGCTCACGAACTTCTGGGACGCTACGGTTGCGAGGTCGAAACGGCACACCACGGTGAAGAGGCGTTTTTAATGGTCCGCAGTTTTCACTACGATATTGTTCTGGCCGATATACGTCTACCCGATATGAACGGCTTCGAGTGCTTCCAGAAGCTGCGCGAACTGCACGAGCATCTCCCGGTCATTCTGATGACCGGCTTCGGCTACGATCCCACGCACTCGATCGTCAACGCGCGACAGCATGGTTTGAAGTCGGTGTTGTACAAGCCGTTCCGCCTGGACCAACTGATAAGCGAAGTTGAAAAAGCCGTCACCAGCCCGGTGGACTTAGCCAGCTCGAAATAACCCCGCAGCGTCGGCACTGCCGAGTGCTGCTTGCTCTCATCGGGGTTTCATTTGGCGACCAGTTCACGCTCTTTTTCCTCGACAGCGGATCCTATCGAAGGCGTCAGAGATTCCAAAGGGACGAAACCGTCAGACTGTCGCATCGGAACCGGGGTTTCGGTCGATGCCGACTCTTTCAATTCAGGCAATGTTTTCAGGCCGAACATTACATTCCGCACGGTGCGCAGAAATCCTTTGAAATTTCCGAACGTCTCGATCACCGCGGAAGGTTCGTAGCCGCTGTGGACCATGCAATCGACGCACTTGGGATTTCCGCTCGCGCAGCCGTAATGGGACCACTCAGTGGTATTGATCAGTTCGTCGAACGTTTCGCAGTAGCCTTCGTCGAGGAGATAGCACGGTTTTTGCCAGCCGAAAATGTTGTAAGTGGGGTTTCCCCACGGTGTGCATTGCAAGTCCCAGTTTCCGCGAAGAAAATCCAGAAACAGCGGCGACTGATTAAAGACCCATTTTTTATTGGCCCTATGAAACACTCGTCGAAAAAGTGAGGTCGTTTCGTTCCGATGTAGAAAACTTTCCTGGTCGGGAGCTTTTTCATACGGGTAACCGGGTGAGATCATCATCCCTTCGACACCCAGTTCGGTCATCTCGTCGAAAAACTTGCGAACCCGCTGGGGGTCGGAACTGTTAAACAACGTCGTATTCGTGGTGACCCGAAATCCCCGTTCGATTGCCGTTTTAACGGCCTGGGTAGCAACTTCGTAAACACCCTGCCGACAAACTGCTTCGTCGTGTTCTTCTGCCAATCCGTCGAGGTGAACCGAGAAACTGAGATACTTAGACGGTTGAAACCGGTGCAAGTTCTTTTCCAATAACAACGCATTCGTACAAAGGTAGATGTATTTCTTGCGTGCGATTAAGCCCTCGACAATCTCGTCAATCTGCGGATGTAATAACGGCTCGCCACCGGGAATCGAGACAAGCGGTGCGCCACATTCCTCGACCGCCTGAAAACACTCTTCAGGCGAAAGATTCCGTTTGAGAATCTCGCTGGGATGCTGGATTTTTCCACAACCGTGACAAGCCAAATTACAACGGAAGAGCGGTTCGAGCATCAACACCAGCGGGTAGCGTTTTGCACGCCTTATTTTCTTTCCGATGACATACGTCGCCACCGTCCACATTTGAGAAACAGGCACGCCCATATTAAGTACATCCTAAGAATGAAATGATCGAAAAACGGTTGGCTTCGCTTTTCCAAGCCTTATGCTAGATAACAGGTTAACACAATTCTGTCATCCCCAATTCGATTTCATCCTTTGCTGGGCTTCGTTGAGAGTGGCCTTTTTTCTCGCCATCGACTAAAATGGCACGTTTGACCTCAGCGAACGAAGCGCATTTTCGAAGTGCGTCATCCGATTCGTTTGCACAATTCCTGGAGTGAAAACAAAATGAAAGTCATCCCTCTTGGTGACAAAGTCGTGGTGAAGCGAATCGAAGCCAATGAAACGACGGCCGGGGGAATTGTTCTTCCCGATTCTGCACGCGAAAAACCCGCCGAAGGTCGCATCCTCAGTACCGGCGACGGCGTGATGCTCTCCAACGGACGCCGTGTCGATTTTCAGGTCACCGAAGGCGACCGCATTCTCTTCTCCAGCTATGCCGGAACCGACATCAACATCGACGGCGAAGACCTGTTGATCATGTCCGAATCGGATATTCTGGCGATTGTCGGTTAAGCGAATCGAGCGATTCTTTCTTGTCCGTCATCGGATGCCATGCACATTGAGGAATTACGAGCCTGTCACCTCAAAATTCCTCTGCGAAAACCGATCCGTCACGCATCCTTTACCCGCACTACCAACGACACGCTGATTGTCCGCTGCAAATTGAACGATGGAACCGTCGGTTGGGGCGAGGGGTTACCCCGTCCTTATGTGACTGGCGAAACGATCGACTCTACCTTCGAACAACTCAACACCACCAATCTGAAAAAGCAACTCGACGGGAATTTCGTCGATACGAATTCCGCCTTGGAGTTATTGCGAAACTTCGAATTGCAGCAGACAAGAACCGACGTTCGCGACTGCTTCGGAAACGCCGCCCGATGTGCCCTCGAGCTGAGTGTTCTCGATGCGGCGACCCGAAGCGAGGGGATTCCACTCTCCAAAGTCAGCGAACTTTTTTCCGAAGCGGTGACCGTCTGCGAGCCTCGAACCCGTGTGCAATATAGTACCGTGTTGACGTCGATGTCGTCGATACAATCGACGGTCAAGGCGATTCTCTATCGCCTTTACGGATTTGCTCAATGCAAAATTAAAGTGGGAACCGAAGGAATCGACGACGGAAAACTTTTGCGAAAGTCTCGCCGTTATTTGGGTTCCAAAATGGATATCCGCATTGATGCCAACGAAGCCTGGCAACCCGAAGAGGTCGCTCAAAAAATCGAACCGCTGTTGCCTTGCGGAATTTCCTCGTTGGAACAGCCTGTGCCACATGATGAGGTGGAAAAACTCGCAGAACTGAAACCGAAGTTAAGTGTCCCCATGATGCTCGACGAATCGCTGTGCAGTCTGGGCGATGGAAAAAGAGCGATTGCGTTGGGATTGTGCGATCTCTTCAATATCCGGCTTTCGAAGTGCGGCGGGTTTCTCAATTCGCTCTTGTTGGCGGCGATGGCAAAAAAACACGGGTTGGGTTATCAACTTGGCTGCCAGGTGGGGGAGAGCGGAATTCTCTCAGCAGCCGGTAGACACTTCGCCTGTTCGGTGGGCGGAATTCGATTTCTCGAAGGAAGTTTCGACCGTTACCTTGTGAAAGAACCACTGACAGAAGAAGATCTCACCTTCGGCAAAGGAGGTTGGGCGAAGACCATCGAGAAGCCGGGGTTAGGTGTGACCGTCGACGAAGAGGCGATGGAACGATTGAAAATCAGAGAATGTCACTGGAAGATTTTCGGATGAAAAACGAACCGATCGATTTCGGAAAAACTGCAGCGGACTATAGCAAACATCGTCGAGGATTTCCGGCGGAATTTTTCGAGCAGTTGAAACTCCGCGGCTTGTTCGTGTCGGGGTTGCGCGTGCTAGACCTTGGCACGGGAACAGGGTTCATCGCCAGGGAATTCGCGAAAATCGGTTGTCGGGTTGATGCACTCGATATTGCGCCGGAGATGATGGGAGTCGCAAGAGAACTCGACAGATTAGCAACCGTCGAAATCGCTTATCACCTTCTCCCTGCTGAAGAGACGTCCTTTGACGACGAGACGTTCGACGTCGTCATGGCCGGGCAATGCTGGCATTGGTTCGATCCAGTAAAAGCATCGACCGAAGTATTACGAATCCTCAAACCACAAGGCAGCCTGGTGACGGCACACTACGACTGGCTTCCCCATGTCGGGTCGGTTCCTGAGGCAACCGAAGAATTGATTCTGAAATACAATCCCGATTGGTTGTTAGGTGGAAAAAATGGACTCTATCCAAAACGGTTGGAAGAGCTGATGAATGCCGGTTTCACCAAGTTGGATTCGTTCACACGCGATCTGGAAGAACCCTATCGCCACGAAGATTGGCGTGGTCGCATCCGCGCCAGCGCGGGTGTTTCTGCATCGTTGCCGAAAGAAAAAGTCCGTGAGTTTGACGAAGAACACGCCTCGCTACTCAATGAGAAATTCCCAGACGACCCGCTTACAATTTTACATCGTCTGTTTGTGATGATCGGGAAGAAGCAAATAGCGACAAACAAATGACTCTTGCCTACCCGCAAAGGTGCTTGCAAACCCGGATTCCCCGCTTTTTTTTGCACGATTTAGCTGTGACCTTTCTATTTCTCGTCGGAGCTGCTATCTCGGCAGTTTTTTCGTTCCCAGTGGGATTTCTGGTTGCTGCAAATGGCTGGTGGAGTACATCTAAAAGGACGCAACATAAAGCATTGTTTCGTGTGTTTTTCAGCACTACCATTATCAGCTTCACCGTCGTAACGCTTTATTTCCATTGGACGATCGAGCAATTGAATAATATCTGAGTTCGATCTTGTTCGAAAACAGATCAGCTCTTTTTCGGTTTCTTCAAACCCTGGGGATTGCCGGGATTGGTTTTTCTCCAGGAATGTTCCGGGCGGGCGAGAATCTCGTCGATGATCTTGGTGACGTTCTTCGCTTCTGTCGCCTTGCCTTGTTCTTTGGCGTGTTTGACGATTTCCTTCGCTTGCGGAATCAGTTTCATATAAAACCGCTCGGCGACTTCGTACATTCCGTGCCAGTGGGCATAGTCGGGAGCCATCATCGAGGCACCGTGTCTGGCACGACGACCTTCGTGATGCCAGAGATAAAACCAGGTCCATTCGATTTCTTCATCGAAGTTGATTTTCGTCAGTAGTTTGTTCTTTTTCAGTGCCCCCATAATGGCCTGTCCCGGTTTGCCAAATTTTTCGTTGTAAAGCACGATGAAATCGTCGTACTGTTTATAAAATCCGTTGACGTAATCTGGCGTATGGCAGTGCGTGCAAACCGCCTTCATGTTGTTGCGTTTCTCGACTGCAGAGAATTTAATGAGTGCCTGTCTTTTAGCCGGATCGATTTCGGTGACGATTTTTCCGTGTTCGTCGGTATCCAACACTTTGCTGACAGGTGGACGATTGGTCCACGAGATTCGAGTGCCCGGGTTATGCGTGACCTTCCCGTTCTTGGAATGAGCCGACATGTGGCAGGTCGCACAAGTGGGGGCTTGCGAATAATCATTTCCCAGAATCCAGGTTTTGGAATCGAGATTCATGTGCTGTTTCAGATCGCGGAAGGCGATGCCGTGTTTCGATTCGTTATAAATTTCTTTTTGGGGATGATCGGGACCGAGATGACATTTTCCACAGTTTTCCGGCTGACGAGCGCGACGCGGAGAAAAATCGTGACGGCTGTGACAGGCGGAACACGAACCGCGGGAACCGTCGAGATTCAACCTGCCGATTCCGGTGTTCGGCCACGTTGCTGTATGTAACAGCGGTCTGCCATTTTGATCCTTCTGAATCTTCGCCAGAATTTCATTGTTGGTGGGTTGTCCCTTTTCGTTTGGCTTCAAATCATCCACCGTGATGCGAGCGTTTTCTGGACCTAACAAGGCCACTTTACTTCCATGGCATTGCAAACAGCCGACGAATGCCGAAGAAAGACCGTTGACCTGTGTGATATCCGGTTTTCCGGGAGTGGGAGAATGTGGGTTGAAGAACGTCTGCTTGATGCTGCCATCGGGGTTGTCTTCGCGGAATCCTTCCACTTTTTCGGCAAGGAAATTATCGAGCGAATCGAGGATATTCCCCGCCTTGGAATGATGGCTGGCGGTGAATTCTTCGAATTCGGTCTTATGACAGCGAGAGCAATCCAGCGGTGTGACAATGGTTGCTATCTGCTGACCATAATGTTGAAATCCGTCAGCGTCGCCCTCTTTGGCGGCGTGACATTCCACACAACCGACACCCTTTTGCGCGTGGGTGCTGTTTTTCCAATGGTCGATAATGCCGGGCGAACTCTCACCGTGGCAACTCACACAATTTTTGGAAGAAGCAGGAACCGTGATGTGTGCGGGTGTAAGACCAACCTCTTCGCGTTTTCGTATCACTTCCATCGCTTGCACGACAATCAACGCTGCGAGAAATGTAAATCCCAAAATTCCAATAATGATTCGCTTGGTTTTCAATTCCATCTGTCTTGAACCTGACTATGTTTTCATTAGTGTTCCGCGAAGGCTTCCCACAAGGTGAAACCGATGAGGGTGAGTACTCCCAAAATGCCAATCCAAACACTGGCTTCGGCGAACTTCGTTTTTTTGCGAATGAAGGCGTCGAGAAACGGCCAGACGAACATGATAAAGACAATGAATCCGGAACTGACCACAGCCAGCGTTCCGGAAAACAATTTCAACCATCGGAACGTCACATAGAAGAACCACTCCGGTTTGATGTGTTCGGGAGTGTCGAGCGGATTGGCCCGATCGCCCATTAACGCGGGTAAAACGGTTGCCAGCACGCTCAAGAGAATCATCAACACCAGGCCGATGATGAGTTCGGTGTAGAAGTGGTCGGGGAAGAAATTGAAATGCTTCGGTTGGTTCTTTGGAGCATCTTCGAATTCGAATTCCGTCACCCCCTGCAATCGCAACAGCGCAACATGCATCACCAACAGCAGCACCATGGTCGCGGGTAACACGGCAACGTGCAGAATAAAAAATCGCGTGATGGTGTTCTGGTTGTATTCTTCCCCGGCGAGCAGCATTTGTTTAAGGAGATGCCCCACAAACGGAATGGTATCGCAGATATTCGCCCCCACGCTTGCTCCCCAGTAACTGAGCTGTTCGAACACGAGTGAGTAACCGGTGAAACCCAGTAACAGGCTGCACAATAACAGACACATGCCGATCATCCAGTTGATTTCACGCGGTTTGCGATACGCACCGGTGAAGTAGATGCGCATCTGATGCAAAATGACGGCGGCAATCATCAACGTGGCCGCCCATTTGTGGACGCTGCGAATATACCAACCGTACGAAATCTCGTGGGTGATGCGCGCGACGGAATCGTAGGCAGTGGACGGTGCGGGCTGATAATAGAATGCCAATAAAATACCCGTGACGATTTGCACGACAAACAAATACGCCGGGGTTCCCCCCAGACAAAACCACCAGGCACGCAAATGATTGGGAACGGGTTCGTTGGTAATTTCGAAGAGTTCGGCCTTCGAAACGGGTATTCTTTCCCGAAACCATCCTGCAATGCCGCTCATGAACGATTTTTCTCTTCTATGATGTCAGAATTTGAGTTGCAGGAACTTCGATGAACAACATCCCATTTCGAACTTCGAGATCGAAACGAGCCAGTTTCTGACTGGCCTCTGCGGGCGGTCCGGCGGTGGCGATGCCGTTGCTGTCGAACACACCGTTATGACAGGGGCAGAAAAACCGCTTGTTGACCGTTTCCCAGTGCACCCGGCAACCCAAGTGCGGGCAGACGGAAGAAAGAGCGAGGAAATCGTCAGCGGTACCTTCTTCCGCAATGCGGTTGATAACAATGCTCAACCCGTTGGGAGCCAGAAAATGGAACGGCTGGTTCGCTTCGAGACGACTTAAATTCTCGACGAACAACCATTCTTGGCGAGTCCCCTTGTTGGGAAACAGGTAGCGAAGGATTTGATAAAAAAACGTACCATAGCCGGCAAGTAACCCGGCGAGCATGAAAAATGTCGACGAGAACGAGAGAAACGACCGTCTTGAATGCTGCGGCAATTGGACTTTTTCTTCGCGGTTTTCGTGATTGGCCTCAAGAACGGAATCCGACATCGTCATCCTCGAAAGGGGATCGTAAATAAGAGTCAAGAAAGGGTGATTGACATGAAACAAAAAAAGCCCCGTCGAGCGAGCGCACTCACTTTCTCGGGGCTGACTTGGCCTTCGAAATACCTTCCATGATCGTCCTTCCTGAACGAGTTGGGGGGCATTTTAGGTCATCGGAAATGGACCATCAACGATCAACGGATGAAATTATTCGAAACTGCTTGGAGATTTCTGCTATGTCGTGACGGCTTTGCTGGAGAAGCTTGACGCCCGAGCGGTTTCGCTACCGGGTCGGTTCATCAGCCAGATCAGAACGGGGCTGGCGATATAGATCGAACTGTATGTTCCGACGATAACTCCCATCACCAGACAAAACGCAAATCCCTCGATGCCCTCTCCACCCCCGATGAAGAGAATCAACACAACCATGAAAGTTGTCAACGAGGTCAGAAGTGTTCGCGAGAGTGTCTGATTGAGGCTGGTATCGACCATTCCTTCGGTAAGCGCCGGGTTTTTTCCGCGTACTTCGCGGATGCGGTCGAACACAACAATCGTATCGTTCAGCGAGTAGCCCACAATAGTAAGGAACGCGGCAATCATCGGTAGATTGATTTTGAAATCGCCCCAACCGAGTAATCCCCAAATGGCAACCAGCCCTAAAACTACGAGGACATCGTGTACCAGAGCCGCCACCGCTGCCAGACCAAACGTCGCTTTTTGGAAACGTAACCAGATATAAGCGACAATCGCGACGAGACTGAATAGCATTGCGAGAATGGCCGAACGCTGCATGTCTTTTGCGACCGAACTCTCGAAGCTGTTGACTTCGGCGAAGATGGGGTTCTCCGCCATGTCTTTTTTGACTTCAGATAAGACCGCTAGAAAGTCTTCTTTGGGAATTTCCTTTTTGGCGTTAATCGTGACTTCGGTGAAGAGAGGAGAAGCATCATTTTCTGAGTTTTTCCCATTCGCCTTTCCATCAACAAAAAATAATTCGTCGATATTACCGTATTTGGAACTGCCTCCACGTTTTTCCGTAATTCTGACAAAGTAATCTTCGATTGTCGTCGATTTCAAACCGTCCCCGGAGAGCGACAATTTCACGCGATGTCCATCGTAGAACGTAGAATCGATCATTTCGCGCGTTTGATTGCTGGTCTTCTTACTCTTTTTGGTTGAAGGGTTTTTAATACTTTCGATCGCGTTGGGATCGTATGTCATTGCAATCTGTTTCAATTTGAAATTCTTACCGTCGGTCGAAGCATTCGCCAGTAATCGCTTGATTTCGTCCTTGATATCCTTCATGGCGCCTTCGTTTTTTTTGCGATCGATTCCTTCACCCTGGGTATCGGAATTCGTTTCGGTATCGGATTTTGTGTATTTGGTTCTCACGCGAAACCGTCTGACTTTTTCTCCTACCTCGTCTTCGGAAAGTCTCAATCGTTCGAGAGTCAGATTATCGCCCAGAATATCCGAATTTCTCAGGATGCCGAGGATTTCGTTTGCGTCCTGCGGTTCCTCGAACTCGATGGTCACCATCGAGCCGCCGGTGAAATCGATGTCGAGCATATCGCTCCCCCGCACAGCAACTGCCACCAGACCGCCTATAATGAAGACAAACGAAAGCATCACGGCGATACGTCTTTTTGAGACGAAGTTCCAATGCGTTTCGCCCACCAAGCTGTTCATTTTCAAATTCGTGAGCAGGTTTTTTCGTTCGCAGATGTCGAAAAGCACACGTCCGAAGTAAAGTGCCGTGAACATGCTCATCACAATCCCAATGAAGAGCGTGACGGCAAAACCCCGAACCTGATCGGTTCCAATGATGTAGAGAATCACGGCGACGATCAGCGTGGTGACGTTGGCATCGACGATGGCGCTGAAGGCTCGACCGAATCCATTTTGAATTGCCATGCGTAAACTCGAACCTTTTCTGGTTTCTTCCCGCATACGTTCAAAAATCAGCACATTGGCATCGACCGCCATGCCGATGGTCAGCACAATTCCTGCAAGACCGGGAAGCGTGAATGCGGCATCGATAAACGACATCGATCCCATAATCAGCACGAGGTTGAACAACAGGCACAAATCGGCAACGACACCGGCAAACATGTAATAAACCATCATGAAGAGCACGACGATCACCGACGCCAGCATAATCGCGTTCTTACCCTTGGTTTTCGAGTCGCTACCGATCAACGGATCGATGGTTTGCTCGCTAATCGGCGTGGGATCGAGCGGGAGAACGAGTGCCCCGGCATTGAGTACCTTTATCAGCTCGTCGATTTCTTTCTTTGTGAAATCGCCCCTAATGATTCCACTTCCACTGATCGGTTCGTTAATGCCGGGGGCGGAATGGATTTTATTGTCCAGGAGAATGGCGAGTCGGCTTTCGAAACCATCAGCCTTGGGAGCGTTCGTGCTGGTGAGGTCGAAAAACAGCACACCCCCTCTGACATTCAGCTCGAATCCGACGGCAAGTTGAAAATTGTTTCTGTCGGTGGATTGATGAACGTTGTCGAGGTACTTTCCCGTGACTCTTTGAGAGGGGTCGGGGTCGAAGACGACCAGAAATTCTTTGACCCCGGGATTTGTGACAGAATCTCGAGTGACAACATCGCCGTGTTCCCCA
>Ga0114931_10002997_pt1 | contig 21425 bp, 22 predicted proteins | sample 2SBtaG_FD_89579 | JGI IMG/M metagenome (GOLD analysis project Ga0114931, IMG submission 89579) | Deep subsurface microbial communities from Kolumbo volcano to uncover new lineages of life (NeLLi) - 2SBTROV14_V59a metaG | ecosystem: Environmental > Aquatic > Marine > Volcanic | place: Kolumbo...
AGTAATTTTTGATTCCATCGTAATGATCATGTCTAGAGTGGGCCACGGTGGTCCATTGTTGTCAAGCCCTGTTTGAATGAAAATCGCCCCAATGGCCAGAGAAGATCCCCTCTACAGACTGAGAATGCCGCTGGAACTGAAGGAACTTCTGGCGGCTATCGCCACGAAGAATCATCGTAGTCTCAATGCCGAAATACTTGCGCGTCTGGAAAATACCCTGGAAAATGGCCAGACGTGTATCCACGGTGTCGCCGACAAGGCCCAGACTTATGGCCAGCCGGAGGATGCCGGTCGGGATGCACAGGCAATCTATCGCAGTATCGACAGGTTAACAACCGACCAGCGCCGTGCGCTGCAGGGTTTTCTTGAGTTAATGCTGGCACCCGAGCAATGAACTATTACAGCCTTATTCTGGCTTCGGCCATTGTCGGTGGGTTGCTGGCCACTGTCTGGGGCTGGAAACTCACGTCCCGGGGGCGGGCGATCAAAAACTGGCCGACGGTTGAGGGCAGGATTGAAGAATCACAAGTGGATGAGGATGAGCAATTACCCCGGGTCATCTTCAGTTATATGGTGGACCGGCAGGTCTATCGCTGCAGGCTGGAATATGCCGGCGGCGCCGCGCCCATGCCCGAGGAGGTGCGCGCCTGCCTGGAAAAATATCCCGTCAATAGCCCCGTCGAAGTGCATTATGATCCTGCCGAACCGCAGCAGGCCACATTGGAGCCTGGGGCGGCATCAGGCGATTGGTTCATCATTGCGACAGGGGTTGCCATCGCCTTGTTTGCGCTCTTTGCCCTGCTGTTCGGCGGCAGCTAGCAGGCTCCTAGAAGGTGCGACTATCCCAGCCCCACAGGTGACGTGGTGCATTGCTGAATTCGATGTAGATACGATCGCCTGGAATACCGAGAGTTTCACTGACAACATGGCACAAGCTCCGGGATAAACGGGCCGTATCTTCTTCCGGCAAGCCGATGCTTTTTAGTTCCAGATAGGCCAGTGCCTGGTTATTACCGGCGAACAGCATCGGGGTGCCCGTCTCCAGGGCGACCATGACATAACGCTCGGCCTTGCCCAGTTGATTGGCCACGGTTTGCGACAGGGTCTGCATTACGGCTTGCTGTTTGTCCGCCGGCAGGTCCACATTGGTTTGCAGCTTCAGATAGGGCATATTGATACCTTGATTTCGTTTTGCTTCGCTATGGATTATAGCCGCTGAGATTCTTTGTGTTAACGTTGTGTTGAGATCCTGGAAATCACTTCCCCAAATCGCTATTCATGAGTATTCATAAGGGAATTGAGGGTGAGCCAGCGTCGCCAACTTTCTTTTATTTCAGCTTGTTATTACAATGGCAGGTTCTGTATCGGTTTGGCTGACGGCAATAGACTCACTATCGAGGTGTAAAAAGGCGTGGAATTGACAGGTGCTGAGATCCTGGTCCGTTTCCTGAAGGACGAGGGCGTAAAACATATATTCGGGTATCCCGGCGGCGCGGTGCTGCACATCTATGATGCCCTGTACAAGCAGAAAAGTCTCAAGCATATCCTGGTGCGCCATGAACAGGGTACTACCCATGCGGCAGATGGTTATGCGCGTTCCACGGGGAAGCCGGGCGTTGCGCTGGTGACCTCCGGCCCGGGCGCCACCAATGCGGTCACCGGTATTGCCACGGCCTATATGGATTCCGTTCCCCTGGTGGTGATCACCGGTCAGGTGCCCACCAGCCTGATCGGCAACGATGCCTTTCAGGAAGTGGATTCAGTGGGCATCACCCGGCCCTGCGTCAAGCACAATTATCTGGTCAAGGATGTTAATGATTTGGCCATGACCCTTAAAAAGGCCTTCTATGTGGCCACCACCGGCCGACCCGGCCCGGTGGTGGTAGATATTCCCAAGGATGTGACGGCCGCCAAGGCAGACTACGTCTATCCGAAAAAAATCCAGATGCGTTCCTACAATCCGGTGGTCAAGGGGCATATCGGCCAGATCAAGCGTGCTGCCAAACTGATGCTGGCAGCGGAGCGGCCCATGCTCTATACCGGCGGCGGTGTGGTGCTGGGGGGCGGTGCCGCTGCGCTAACGGAGCTGACCCGCCTGCTGGGTTTTCCCATTACCAATACCCTGATGGGCCTGGGGGCCTATCCGGCCACCGACAAGCAGTTTCTCGGGATGCTGGGTATGCATGGCACTTATGAGGCCAATATGGCCATGCATCACTGTGATGTGCTAATTGCCATCGGCGCCCGTTTCGATGACCATGTGACCGGCAATGTGGAAAAGTTTTGCCCCAAGGCCAAAATCATTCATGTGGACATTGATCCTTCATCGATTTCCAAGAATGTCCGGGTGGATGTTCCCATTGTCGGCGCAGTGGATCAGGTGCTCCGGGAGATGATCCGGGTGATCAAGGCCAAGGGCCGCAAGCCAAACCAGGGAGCGCTCAAGTCCTGGTGGCGCCAGATCAACGAGTGGCGCGCCACTGAATGCCTGAAATACGAGCAGGGTAATGAGGTGATCAAGCCCCAGTATGTTCTGGATATGCTTTATAAGGTGACCCGCGGTAATGCCTATGTCACTTCCGATGTGGGACAGCATCAGATGTGGACGGCGCAATTTTACAAATTCGCCAAACCCTACCGCTGGATCAACTCCGGAGGGCTGGGTACCATGGGCTTCGGTCTGCCGGCTGCCATGGGGGTGCAGTTGGCCCATCCGCGCTCAACCGTGGCCTGTGTGACCGGTGAGGGTAGTATTCAGATGTGCATCCAGGAATTATCCACTTGCCTGCAATATGGTTTACCCATCAAGATTATTACGCTTAATAACCGCTATCTGGGTATGGTGCGCCAGTGGCAGGAGTTTTTCTATCAGGGACGCTACGCCATGTCCTATATGGATGCCCTGCCGGATTTCGTCAAGCTGGCAGAGAGCTATGGACATGTAGGGATGCATATCGAAAGCCCGGCGGATGTCGTGCCCGCCCTGAAAGAGGCCATGCAGCTCAAGGATCGCCTGGTGTTTATGGACTTTATTACGGATCAGACCGAAAACGTCTATCCCATGATTCCGGCCGGCGCCGGGCTCAATGAAATGATACTGGTATAATGTGATGCGGCATATTCTTTCTATTCTGTTGGAAAATGAAGCCGGTGCGTTGTCGCGGGTGGCCGGGCTGTTTTCCGCCCGGGGTTATAACATCGAATCGCTGACAGTGGCGCCCACCGAGGATCCCTCGCTGTCACGTATGACACTGGTGACCCGCGGTTCGGAAGAGATCATCGAGTAGATTACCAAGCAACTCAACAAGCTCATCGATGTCATCAAATTGCAGGACCTGACAGAAGGGGCCCATATTGAACGGGAAATGCTGTTGATCAAGGTGACGGCACTGGACAGTTCCCGCGAGGAGATTATGCGGCTCACGGATATCTTTCGCGGCAGCATTATTGATGTGACGGAGCATACCTTTACCATTGAATTGACCGGTACCGGTGAGAAGCTGGACGCCTTTATTGAGGCGATGGACCGGGGTGCAATCCTGGAAACGGTGCGTTCCGGCGTGACCGGCATTGCCCGCGGGAGCCGGTGTCTGCGTTTGTAGGCCACCATGCAGCTTGATGTGCGAAGTTTTTAGGGGTTTTAATTTATTCGTCATTCCGGCGCAGACCGGAATCCATAAAAAATAAAGACCTGGATGCCGGATCAAGTCCGGTATGACGATGATCAGAACTTCCGGCAGAGTTTTATGTGAATGGGTTGAATGTAACGAGATAAGGAAAAAGCGATGAATATTTTTTACGATAACGATGCGGATCTTGCCCTGATACAGGGTATGCGCGTGGCCATCATCGGCTATGGCTCGCAGGGCCATGCCCATGCCAATAATCTTCAGGATTCCGGCGTCGATGTAGTGGTGGGGTTGCGGCCTGGTTCCACTTCGGAGGCCAAGGCCAGGAATGCCGGTCTGAGCGTGCAGGCGGTGGCCGATGCCGTCAAGGGGGCCGATGTGGTGATGATCCTGGTGCCGGACGAGCATCAGGCCCGCTTGTATCGCGATGTGGTGGTGGACAATATCAAGGAAGGCGCGGCGCTGGCCTTTGCCCATGGCTTTAATATCCATTATGGTCAGATCGAGCCTCGGGCTGATCTGGATGTCATCATGATCGCCCCCAAGGGGCCTGGCCATTTGGTGCGCTCGACCTATACTCAGGGTGGCGGGGTGCCCAGCTTGATCGCCGTCGACCAGGATGCCAGCGGTCGGGCCAAGGAAATTGCCCTGTCCTATGCCAGCGCCAATGGCGGTGGCCGGGCCGGTGTGATCGAGACTTCCTTTCGGGAAGAAACGGAAACCGATTTGTTTGGTGAGCAGGCGGTACTTTGCGGTGGTGCGACAGCACTGGTGCAGGCCGGTTTCGAGACCCTGGTGGAAGCAGGTTATGCGCCGGAAATGGCTTATTTCGAATGTCTCCATGAGCTCAAACTGATCGTGGACCTGATGTATGAGGGGGGGATCGCCAACATGCGTTATTCCATCTCCAACACGGCTGAGTATGGCGACCTGACCCGGGGGCCGCGGGTGATTACGGATCAGACCCGCGCGGAAATGAAGCGTATACTGACAGAGATTCAGAACGGCGAATTCGCCCGGGAATTTATCCTCGAGAACCAGGCCGGAGCAGCGACGCTCAAGGCCAAGCGTCGTATCGGTCGCGAGCATCCCATCGAGACGGTGGGCCAGCGGCTGCGGGATATGATGCCCTGGATCAAGGCCAACAAGATCGTCGACCGCGAGAAAAACTAAGCGTCGGGAAGGCTGAGAATCCTGCTTAGCAGACTGGCGTTTGGCTTTCGGGCATGTCTGCAGACTATCCATTGGTGGCGCGTTCCGGTTGGCTGCTGCTTCTGGTGGTCATGCTGGCGGCACTGCTGCTGGAGCTGGGCCCGGGTTTGGCCTGGGCGGTGCCGTTGTGGTTGCTGGCGGCGCTGCTGGCCTTTCTGTTTCGAGATCCTGACCGCGCGATATCAGCCGCCCCACTGGGGGTCGTTAGTCCCATTGATGGACGGGTGAGTATGGCAGCGCGCTGTCACGATCTTTATCTAGACCGTGAGGCCATCAGGATCAGTCTGTGTATGAGCCTGCTCGGACCTTATGCCGTGCGCAGCCCGGCGGAAGGAAAAATCAGGCAGATCTGGTATCATCCCGCGGGGGCAGGGGGACCGAAGAAGGCGGTCAGTGGTCACAAGCGGCGCTATGCCATCTGGGTGCAGACCGATGAACAGGATGATGTGGTGTTAGCCATCGACGTGCAACGCAGTTTTTTCCGGCCCCGGTGTTATGTATATATCGGCCAGCGCATCGGTCAGGGGCAGCGCTGCGGAATGATGGGTTTTGGTGGGGCTGTGAGTGTCTATGTGCCGGGTATCAGCCGGCTCCAGCGTCAGCCAGGCGATAAGGTGATGGCAGGTTCAGATGTCATTGCCAGTCTGGTGCATGAATAGTTATTCAAGAATGGGAGTGGCGAAGGGATCGTGACTGAAGAAGCCAGAGTACCGAAACGCCGCAGAGGTATTTATCTGCTGCCCAATCTCTTTACCACTGCCGCGCTGTTCGCCGGTTTTTATGCCATTGTGGCCGCCATCGGCGGACGTTTCGAGGCGGCGGGGATTGCCATCTTTGTCGCCCAGTTGATGGATGGGCTCGATGGTCGGGTAGCCCGTCTGACCAATACCCAGAGTGATTTCGGGGTGGAATACGACAGCCTTTCCGATATGGTGGCCTTTGGTATCGCCCCGGCGCTGGTGGTCTATGTCTGGTCGCTGTCGAACCTGGGCAAGCTCGGCTGGCTGGCAGCCTTCGTCTATACCGCCGCGGCCGCCCTGAGACTGGCGCGCTTCAATACCCAGACGGCCAATGCCGACCGGGCCTATTTTCAGGGGCTGCCCTCGCCGCCGGCGGCTGCCCTGATCGCCGGCCTGGTCTGGTTGTGCAGTGAAAACGGTATTCAGGGCGCAGACCTGTCGTTGCTGGCCTTTGCGTTGACTCTGACCGCCGGGCTGCTGATGGTCAGCAATGTCCGTTATCAGAGTTTCAAGGATCTCGACTTCAAGGGCAAGGTTCCCTTCGTCAGTGTGCTGCTGCTGGTGCTGGTGTTTGTCTTTATCTCTATCGAACCGCCCATCATCCTGTTCGGTATGACCGCTGTTTATGCCGCTTCGGGCCCGATCCTGACGCTCAGTCAGCTGCGCAAGCGGCGCGCTGAAAAGAAGCTTGCCGGCAAATAATAAGACAAACGATCACAAAGTCTCATTCAACGGGTCTCTGGACGGTCAGTCCGATGAGGACCAGCTTGCGTTGCTCGGCCTGTCCACTGGCAACCGTGCTGCGTTGACACGTTACGCAGAGGCGATCCTCTATCTCCCAGCCGTGACCTCCTGGACCGTGTGGGTATCCTGATGGGGATTCGCAAGTTGCTTCGCTTACTATTTCCCGGAAATCGTGATTTGGCCTATACCTGGATGATGCAAGCTAACCGGGCGTTCGAAGGTATGAGTCGGGTGTAGACTGTCAACCTGGATTCCGCAGTTGAACGGCCTGTAGCGACTCACCCGCAGGGTGAAGCTGGCGGACCCCTGAAGCTTCTTGAACATCAACACCTTGATAGCGCCTCTAAGCGGTCAACTGCGGAATCCAGGGTCAAGCAATGGGGCTTCCCTGGCCTGCTCATGCTTCGGTCTTATCTGGACAAAGCAAGGGGCCAGTAAGCCCGGTATGGACGTCCACTTCCGCCAAATATCGCTCAACGACTTCCTCAGCGATACCACGGATACCGATGTCCGTCTGGTGGGAAAAATGCTCCCAGCGGGGCAGTGGAGATTCAGGCAAGCGATTGCCAGGTGAAATTACAGCCATGCTGGCGATAGTGTAGCTTAATAATAACCGTAGCTGTATCTGCTGTGCGATGGGAAGTGTAGTGTCCTCTTATCCCAGGGCGAGCCCATTGTTTTGCTATATTCATCTGAGAGGGAAGGGATGTCCATCAACAGAAGCCATCTAGCCCGTACTGCGCTCGCCGCATGGCAGGCGGCTAAACCCACGGACTATCTGCAGACCGACCCCAATATCCAGCAGATTTTGCAGATGCACCTGGGGGAGAGTTACCAGCACCACCTGGCCCTCCTGACTAAGGCAGCGCAGTTGTCGGCCACCAGGATGGACAGTCTGGCCATTGCCTCCAATCGCGATGAGAATCTGCCACGCCTGAATCGTTTCAACGGCATCGGGGAACGTACGGAGGAGGTGGTTTTCCACCCGGCCTATCATGAACTGGGTGCCTGTGTCTGGGACACCGGCGTGTTGGCGGTGCTGGCGGAATCAGGCAATGAACTGCTCAGCGGTGCGCTGGCCTATTTTATCGACCACAACGGCGAGGCAGGACATGCCTGTCCAGTGGCCTGCACAGCTGGACTGATAAAACTGTTGCAGCAAGTGGGTACGAGCGGCCAGCGGCAAACCTATCTGCCCCGCTTGCTGGCGCTGGATTATGCTCGGCGGCTGCACGCCTCGCAGTTTGTCACCGAGATTCAGGGTGGCTCCGACGTGGCAGTAAACAGCTGCGTAGCGATTCCTGATGCTGCCCGTCCCGGTTGGTACCGCATCAGCGGGGAAAAGTGGTTTTGCTCGGTCATCGATGCCGGGGTGTTTGTGGTGACGGCACGGCCCGCAGGTGCGCCGGAAGGGACGCAGGGTCTTGCCCTGTTTCTGGTCCCCAGGTCCATGGACGGTGCGGTCAACGGTTTCAGCATACGTCGTTTGAAGTATAAACTCGGCACGCGCTCGCTGGCCTCGGCGGAAGTGGATTTCAGTGGTGCATTGGCCGAAGCCATTGGCCCACTGGATACGGGTTTCAGGAATCTGGTGAGTATCGTCCTCGATACCTCGCGAGTCCACAATGCTATCGCCGCCTGTGGTCTGATGCGGCGTGCCTATATTGAGGCGCACTGTTTCGCCCGTCACCGCAGCGCATTTGGCCGGGCAATCATCGGCCATCCACCGCTTGCCCGGATCATCGCCCGCATGAAAGTCATTAGCAGTGCTGCCGTGGCCACTACCTTTCGCCTCCTCGCCATGAGTGATCACCTTGCCGCTGGTGGCGCTCCCGATGATCTCATGAAGGCGCGGCGCAGCCTGGTCAATATCAACAAATACTGGACGTCAATCCAGTGCACTCGGGTGGTGCGCGACGCCATCGAGGTGTTGGGCGGTAATGGTACCATTGAGGAATTTAGCGTTTTGCCACGCCTCTATCGAGATAGCATCGTCCTGGAGAGCTGGGAGGGCACTCACAATACCTTGTGCGCCCAGGTGCTGCACGATTTCGCGACGCGCGGCTTGCATGACCCCTTGCTCGCGGAACTGCACCAGATGCTCGCCGGGATCCGTCAGCCCTCACTGGCAGCCCATCGGAGCCGTGCCGCCCTGCAGCTGGATGAGGTGAGGGTGCGCATCGATCGCTTACTCTCAGGCGATACCGACTATGCCAGTCTGCATATCCGTGATGTCATCGACCGCCTGTGCGAACTCAATGGTTTTCTCTGTCTGTTGATAGAGCTTGACTGGGAGCTGGGCCTGAAAATTGAATCCGGGAAGGCTTTGATCGTGGATTTCTATCGCCACCTGTTTGTCGACCACAGCGATCCCATGGATAAGGCCGGTATGCCGGGCCTGATCCATGGGATCATCTAGACTCTATTAAGCAGGAAAAGGGGACGGAGGGATTATATTTTGAGCAGTCTGAGTACTGTGATATAAGAAAATGCTCATTCACATACAAAGGAATTGTATATGCCTCGACGTACACGGATGTATCTTCCTGGATTGACATATCATATTGTTCAGCGCGGCAATAACCGGGAAGCCTGTTTTTTCGAATTAGAGAATTATCAGTTTTACCTCGAACTGTGGAAAAAAATATCCAAGAGATATGGTGTTGCTGTTCATGCCTATTGCCTGATGAGTAACCACATCCACTTTCTACTTACGCCTGAGACCGGTGCATCGATTTCAAACACGATGAGAGTAGTGGGGAGTAGTTATGCGCAATATATCAATCGTCACTTCAAGCGTACAGGTACGTTGTGGGAAGGTCGCCATAGGTCCAGCCTAGTACAATCCGATAAATACCTGTTGACTTGCTATCGCTACATTGAATTGAATCCTGTAAGGGCGGGAGTGGTTAAACGGCCTGAAGATTATTGCTGGTCCAGTTACAGGGTAAATGCCTGGGGTAATAAGAGTTGGCTTGTGCCGCATGTCGAATATGCGCGATTGGGGGTAAGTCTGGAAGAACGCTATTATGCCTATCGGGAATTATTCAGATTTCAGTTGAGAGATGTCGATTTACACCATATTCGCAAGGCAGCGCATTATTGTCAGCCGGTGAGTGATGAGCAGTTCAGGCACCAGGTAGCTGGAAAATATGATATGAAGCTTGGGCAGATGAAAAGGGGCCGCCCGAGAAAAAATAATCGGATGTTGACTAAAAAATAATCCCTCCGTCCCCTTTTTTCCTTTTTTCTTAAAGCTCGGTGGCTGTCGGGAAGTCATCCTGAATACGGTAGTCGGGCTAAATCTGACAGGCTCCTGCGATATTCCCGCATTGTGGGCACACCACTCAGCAAGCCCCCGTGGTGCCATTGGGGTCGCTGGGTAGGCAGGAAGGAATCGTCGGGTTCAGGAAAGGGTTGGGAACCGTGGTGGTCAGAAACGGATCGGTCGGTGGGATGGCGGGGGCTTGGGGTGCCGATGTCCCGATGGGGGCGAAGGCCAGATCCCAGTCCCATACCGTACCATTGTTATCGCTGGAAAATGGATCGGCGCCGCCTGTCTGACTAACCCGGCTCTTGGCACCCGTGCCGTCATAATAGGTTGCAGTTTGACTCGTATTATTCTGCACGTCACCCACAAAGCGGCGGAATGCCATTCGCTGGGCTACGAAGGTGCTCGTTAGGCGTTCCTGATTGTTTCCGGGGGTACCTGCAGGCCAAATCAGGGTATTGCCTCCCAGGGTAATACCTGGGTTTCCATCTCCCAGTCCTCCGTCTGCTGGTGCCGTAATCATATCACCGGTCAGTGAGATGATATGGACAAAGTTCATGTCATAGTCATCCCATACCGCTTGGCCGTTGGCACCTCCTTCGGGCGCACTGCGACCAGGGTCGTGGTTAGGGTTGAGGTTGATATCGCGGATTGCACCGCTGCCCAGGTATGCAGGTGAAGCGGTCAGAAAATGCACGCTTTGACTGAGATCGACGCGTGTACCTGTCACTACTTGATTGCCGTTGCTGTCAAAGGCTGAACGGCTGCGGAAGCTGAAGAGTTGATGATCCTTGATGTCGGCGCGCCATTTGCTGGGCACGATAGTCCCCAGGCTGGTATCAAAGACGACCCCGTCAAGGCTGTTAAGAAGGTAATCACTGACTACGGATACCTCTGAAGATAGTTGTTTCCCAGCATTGTCGCTGGTGGCAGCATAGTTAAAGTCGCTGTTGCCATGCAGTGCGCCGAAGGCATTGCCATTTTCCCGAATGCGCACGCTGACAAGCTGGGAGGGATCATCGAAGGAGGGCGCCAACGCCTGTTGATCAACGTCCTGGAGCGCCGGGGCCTTTAAACGGGTGTCGGCGAAACCAGTAAAGATGTGGGTGCCAGAAGTGGCGGGCAGGCCCACAGGTGAGCCAGTTAGCGTCTCTGTTGTGGGCAGTGTGAGAAATGTACTGGAGGCAATACGCTGATCTAACTTGATACCCTCCCCACCAGCACCAGCCCCCCCTGTGCCACGACTGCTGCGTACAAAGCTTTCCTGTTGTGCCGAATTGCCTGAAATACCATTATCATCCATGGCGCAGCAGAAGCCTGCCCCCAGCGTCTGATAGAAAATCTCGCCGCTTGGACTGGTAACCTCTCGTACCAGAATAGGTGTGCGGAGGCTGGTGTCTCTAACGATATCAACACAGGTGTAAGCGGTTGCATTGCCGGTTGCATCCATGGTCGGGCAGGGTGGCTCTGGCGGTGGGTTGCTGGGATTGTCGATATTGTTGAGCACGATGCGTCCCGGATAAACGGTTCCCACTGTGCTGTTGGGGCCTGTTTGAAAGGTGGGCACTTCAGCTAGTGCGTTCAAATGGAAGGCAATGCTCAAAATTGCCAGTAGTATTGACGACAAGCGTACCATTTTTCTCTCCCTGTTTCCCCGGCATTAAAAGAACACGCTTCCCAATATGTCTAATGCCATGTTTATTATGCGGTTAACAAACATTATAAATTATGGGGTTATCATGATCAACCTTCTTTAGTGTGGGTATTACGCAACGGTGTGTTAACGGGTCGTCAATATATTGATATTAATAACGAAATTAGAAATTTTATATGCACCCCTGGATAATGCCCTGATGATTGAGCCATAGTTTGGTAGGCTAATGACGAGGAGGTTTTGCAGTGTATTATGTGCTGCCGGTCAATTGTCGTAGGGCATTAATGTATTGCTTTTCATCCGGCTGGGTGCCGTCGCGCTGCGCTTGCCAAAGGGTTTCCGCCAGGCATTCTATCATCCGATGTTCCGCATCATGAGGATCGCCTGTTTTGATGAGCAGGCGTTGGTGAATGATGCCGATGCCGGTCGGGCGGTCGGCAGCCAGCTGCTCACGCAGGCCGATATGCATACCCATGTGGAGAAAGGGGTTGGACTCTCCGGTTTCCGGCAGGTAATCCCGGTCGATGACGGCATCCTGGTGGGCAAACAGCGTATGATATTCCGGATGTTGCTCGATCACCTCTGCAATCAGGCGCTCCATGGGTTCCAGTGCTTTGTTTTCTAGTCGCTTTTGCCATACCTCGAAATAGAAGCGGCGGAGTTGACTGCGGTCGTTGTTGAGCAGCATGCGATCAGGTGTTCCTTTGGTTATATCCCTGTTTTACAATACCTTATCTTACAGGGTGTGGGCTTAATGCTGTAATAGGCTTTAGGCCGTCTTTTCCTGGTATTCACATAAATCTTCGATAATACAACTGCCGCAGCGCGGCTTGCGGGCGATGCAGGTGTAGCGCCCATGGAGAATCAGCCAGTGGTGGGCGTCATGGCGGAATTCTTTTGGCACGACCTTGAGTAGTTTCTTTTCCACTTCCAACACGGTCTTGCCGGGGGCGATACCGGTGCGGTTGCAGACCCGGAATATATGGGTGTCGACGGCAATCGTTGCCTGGCCGAAGGCGGTGTTGAGTACGACATTAGCGGTTTTTCTGCCCACACCCGGCAAGGCCTCCAGGGCCTCGCGTTGATCCGGGACTTTCCCCTGATGTTGCTGCACGAGTATTTCGCAGGCCTTGATAATGTTACGCGCCTTGGTGTTGTAGAGGCCGATGGTCTTGATGTATTTTTTCAGGCCTTTTTCGCCCAGGTGCAGCATGGCTGCTGGGTTGTCAGCAACCTTAAAGAGTGCCGTCGTCGCCTTGTTAACCCCTTTGTCGGTGGACTGGGCCGAGAGGATGACGGCGATGAGCAGCTCGAAGGGTGTCCGGTAGTGGAGTTCGGTGGTGGGTCTGGGGTTGGCAGCCTTCAGACGCGCAAAGATTTCATGGCGCTTTGCAGCATTCATCGCGCAGACGCAGTGGATCTATGGTCAGGCTGTGGTGGTTTCGGCTTCGACGGCGATGGCAATATCCGGCCGACGGCGACGTTCCCGGCGCGCATCAATGACATTTTTGAGGGCGATCAGCATGCCCAGGCCAATAAAGGCCCATGGCGGCAGTACTGCCAGGAGAAAACCGCGGTAATTTTCGATCAGGGTGATCGTCAGACCCCGGGCGGCTTCACCGAAAATCAGGCTGGCATTGGCAAACAGGGTGCCGGTGCCGAGGGCTTCCCGCATGGCGCCCAGCACCACCAGCACCGCCGCAAAACCCAGCCCCATCATCAGACCATCGAACAGGGCCGGGCCCAGCGGATTCTTGGAGGCGAAGGCCTCGGCCCGGGCAATGATGTTGCAATTGGTGACAATCAGGGGAATAAAAATACCAAGAATCAGATACAGCTCGTGAAAGTAGGCGTGCATGGCCAGCTCGATGACCGTGACAATGGAGGCGATGACCAGCACAAAGACCGGGATGCGGATTTCCGGGGTAACGAAATTGCGGATCAGCGAGACTGTGCCATTGGACAGCACCAGCGTCAGCATGGTGGCCAGGCCCAGAGCGAGGCCATTGACCACTGTGTTGGTGACCGCCAGCAGGGGGCAAAGCCCGAGGATCTGCACCAGGGCGGGATTGTTTTTCCACAGTCCTTCCCGGGCGATATTCGTGAAATCACTTTGAGCCATGTTGTTTGCCTTGTTGCGAGGAGACGGATGGGGCAAAGATCTCATCTTTATGCAGTTGATAGTATTTTAAACTATCATGCACTGCCTTGACTACTGCCCGGGGGGAAATAGTCGCGCCGGTGAACTGGTCGAAGATACCGCCATCCTTTTCCACATGCCAGCCCAATTCATCCGGCTGGCTGAGAGAGTGGCCGTCAAAACTATGAATCCAGCTGGATTTTTTCTCATCGATACTGTCCCCCAGTCCTGGCGTTTCCTGGTGTGATACCACCCGCACACCCATGATCACGCCATTGTAACGGATTGCCACCAGTAGTTTTATGTTGCCATTGTAGCCGCCTGGTGCCACTGCAGTCAGGATGGCAGCCACTGGCTTGCCTGCCCGGCGCGCGCGGTAGATGGTTACCGGCCTGGTGGTTCCCAGCAGGCTTGGGTCGGTGACTGTAATGGTGTCCTGGTATAATTTGTTGTCATAGCTGTTGCGCGGCACCAGCGAGTTGAGCATGCGCAGCAGATAAGCGCGCTCATTGTCTATAATAGCCTGTTTTGTTTCATGATGGGTTATGGCGACCATGCCGGTCCCCAGAACGGCGAACAGGCCAAGCAGCAGCGCGGTCATCAGCATATGCCGAATCAGCATGCGGCTATTCCCTGATATGCCCGAAAACTCGGGGTTTGAAATGGTGATCGATGAGCGGGACGGCCATATTCATCAGCAGCACGGCAAAGGCAATGCTGTCGGGATAGCCTCCCCAGGCGCGGATGACGTAAATCAGAATACCGATGCCGGCGCCATAGACCAGCCTGCCCTGGGGGCTGGTCGCCGCGGTGACCGGGTCGGTGGCGATAAAAAAAGCGCCCAGCATGGTGGCGCCGGTGAAGAGGTGAAACAACGGTGAGGCATAGCGCTCAGGATTGATCAGGTAGAAGATCAGCGCCATGATTGTCAGGGCGGCGAGCATGGCGGTGGGGATATGCCAGTTGATCACCTTGCGGTAGATCAGCCACAGGCCGCCCAGCAGAAAGCCACCACTGACCCATTCCCAGCCCTTGCCCCCCAGTGCACCGAAGACAGGGGTAACGCTGAGGAGCTGGCTGGTCGCCTCATCCAGACCCAGCTGGGCGCGGATCTCACTGACGGTGTTGCCCAGGCCGATATTGGTGCGCAGGGCGTCCAGCGGGGTAGCCTCCGTGAGGGTGTCGATGGTGATGCCGGGCGGTAGATGACCGGTGAAGATAAAATTGGCGCTGGCTGCAAAATCCAGAGGGAAGTGGCTGAACGCGATAATCGGCACCCAGCTGGTCATTTCTCGGGGAAAGGAAACCAGCAACATGACATAACCCACCATGGCGGGGTTAAAGGGGTTGTAGCCGAGTCCCCCGTAAAGATGTTTGGCGATTACGATGGCGAAGCTGATGCCGCTGACGGTAATCCACCAGGGCGCCAGCGGCGGGATGGCGAAGGCCAGCAGGCAGGCCGTGACCACTGCGCTGCCATCGCTGAGAAAGGGCAGGAGCGGCCGCCGGCGTATGGACAGCATGACGGTTTCGGTGACCAGGGCGGTGCTGACGGCGATCACCAGATTGATCACAATACCCCAGCCGAAAAACCAGACATAAGCGATCAGGCCGGGGATCAGGGCAACCAGCACACGCAGCATCACCCGGGTGACAGAAATCGGTGCCTGGAGATGGGGGGAAGTCGGTGGTGGTAATGTCATGCGACGAGGTGGCAGTCCTGTGCAAACGGGTGATTATAACGGCTAAGTGTGGGATGAATCATCCGTTTCGTGGTTTTCTTCCTGCGGCTTATCGCCAGTTGCTTGTTCGGGTGACTGCTGTCCGCGCCGGGCATTGGCCGCTTTCATGGCGGATTCACGACGAGTCTGGGCGCGCTCGACGGCGGCCTGGACGGCGGCCTGCTTTTTCTTTCTGGCAGCACTGGTATCTGTTCTGAGTGCGGCTTTCTTTTTCTGGCGCCGGGCTTCGCGTTCCGCTTTTTCCCGTTCCAGGCGCTGTTGGTGGAACTCATGCCGACGGCGGGCGATATCCGCCTTTTCTCGCTCCCGTTCACGGGTCCAGATATCCCCCTTGGCATAGCGGTAATACTGGACCAGCGGAATCTTGCTGGGGCAGACATAGGCGCAGCAGCCGCATTCGATGCAATCGAACAGGTTATATTCCTGGACCTTATCGAGGTCCTTGTGTTTGCTGTACCAATAGAGTTGCTGGGGCAACAGCTTGACCGGGCAGGCATCGGCGCAGGCGCCACAACGGATGCAGGGCATGACCGGCTGCGGTGGGGGCAGGTCGGCGGCGCTGACGGCAAGTACGCAGTTGGTGGTCTTGATCACTGGCAGATCATGGCGTTTCAGGGCAAAGCCCATCATGGGGCCACCCATGATAAGGCGCTCGATGGCGCCGATATCGCCGTCGCACTGGTTTATCAGCTCATCCATGGGCGTTCCCAGCAGTACCTCCAGATTGCGCGGCGTGCCGACCGCGCCACCGGTGATGGTCATATAGCGGGAGATCAGGGGTTCGCCGCGGTGGATGGCCCGGCTGACGGCAGCGGCTGTGCCAACATTGGTGCCCACTACGCCAATGTTCAGCGCCAGGCCGTCGCTGGGCACCTCTTTGCCTGTGAGGACCTTGATCAGCTGCTTTTCACTGCCCTGGGGATAGAGCGTAGGAACCTGTACGACTTCAATATCATCGTAGTCCGCAGTGATCCGGCACATTGCGGCATAGGCCTCTGGCTTATTGTCCTCAATGGCGATCAGGCATTCCCGGGCCTGCAAGGCATGGCGGATGATCTGCAGGCCGGCGAGGATCTCCTCCGACCGTTCGCGCATCAGCATGTCATCGCAGGTAATATAAGGTTCGCATTCAACACCGTTGAGAAGCAGGGTCTGAATGAACTTATTGTGCCCCGGATTGTATTTGATGTAGGAGGGGAAGCCGGCGCCACCCAGCCCGACAATACCCGCCTCACGAATCAGATTGCGCAGCTCGCTGGCCGCCAATTCGGCGTAGTTGCCCACCGGTTGACGGTCAATCCAGCGTTCCTCGCCGTCGCTGTCCAGCACGATGCAGGCTGCAGAAAGTCCTGAGGGGTGTGGTACCGGGTGCTCGGCGATGGCCACGACTGTGCCCGAGGTCGGGGCATGAATGGGGGCGCTGACAAAGCCCTGGGGGCGGGCGATCATCTGGCCTTTCAGTACCGTGTCACCGGGCTTGACTATGGCTTCCGCCGGTTCGCCGATGTGCTGATGCAGCGGCAGGACCAGGCGTTGGGGCAGCCGGGCCGGTTTAACCGGCAGGCGGGTTGATTCCTGCTTGTGCTGCGGCGTGTGAACGCCGCCGGGGAAGCGCCACAGGCGACGATTGGCCTGGCTCACGAAGCCTGCTCCAGGGTGCTGACGGCAGGCTTGGGATAAGGCCATTTCCAGGTCAGGATGTCCTTCTCGATAGGCACCATATCGATGCAGTCCACCGGGCAGGGTGCAACGCACAGCTCACAGCCGGTGCACTCGGTGGCGATGATGGTGTGCATATGTTTTGCCGCACCCAGGATGGCATCCACCGGGCAGGCCTGAATGCACAGTGTGCAGCCGATGCAGCGTTGTTCATCGATGACGGCCACCATCTTGGGTTTGACCTGACCATTTTCAGGGTTGAGCGGTTTGGGTTCCCGGTCCAGCAGATCGGCCAGGGCCATGATGGTGGTTTCACCGCCTGGAGGACACTGGTTGATGTCCGCCTCGCCGCTGGCGATGGCTTCGGCATAGGGGCGACAGCCGGGATAGGTGCATTGGCCGCACTGGGTCTGGGGCAGGAGCGCGTCGATTTGCTCCACCAGGGGATCGCCTTCTACCTTGAAGTGGATGGCTGCAAAGCCCAGCAGTAGTCCAAAGACTACCGCCAGCAGGCTCAGTGCAATGATTGCGGATAGCATGCGCTGTTAACCTCTTACCAGACCGGAGAAGCCCATGAAGGCCAGTGACATGAGGCCGGCGGTGACCAGTGCGATGGCCGGGCCGCGGAAGGCCACGGGTACATCAGCGACGGTGATGCGTTCCCGCATGGCGGCGAACAGGATCAGCACCATGGAGAAGCCGACTGCGGCGACAAAGCCATAGAGAGCGGCGTTGAGAAAACCTTTATCCTGTTGCACGATGAGCAGCGCCACCCCCAGCACGGCACAATTGGTGGTGATCAGGGGCAGGAAGATACCCAGTACCTGGTAGAGTAGCGGGCTGGTCTTGTGAATGACCATCTCCGTGAACTGCACCACAGCAGCGATCACCAGGATGAAGGTGATGGTGCGCAGATATTCCAGGCCCAGTGGCGCCAGCAGGTAGGTGTTGGCCAGATAACTGCAGACAGAGGACAGGGTCAGCACGAAGGTGGTGGCCAGCGCCATGCCGGTGGCAGTTTCCAGCTTGCGGGAGACTCCCATAAAGGGACACAGGCCAAGGAATTTGGTCAGGACGAAATTATTGACGAGCACAGTGCTCACGAGGAGCAGCAGATATTCCTTCATGATGCAAGGTAATTAGAGGGTTTATACGAGGCGAACACAAATTTTACCCTTTTGTGAATGTAATTGAAAATAATAAATAAACCAGTTGATATATGTTTTCTGTATTAAGGAAGCGCTGATCAATTCATGAACGCGTCTCTTGCGCCTGAAATATCCAGCTTCTGCGTTACGAATCTGAATATTTTAGAGCACCATCTACTGCGTCCGGAATTGATCAGCGCTTCCTTAAGTGCCCATGTTTGCATATCGAGGGTGTTGTCGATCAGGGCTTGGATTTATTTAATGCGCATGCCCGGTTGTGCCCCCTCATCCGGGTGCAGCAGCCACAGATCCTTGCCGCCGGGGCCGGCCGCCAGCACCATGCCTTCGGAGACCCCGAAGCGCATTTTGCGCGGCGCCAGATTGGCGACCATGACAGTCAGTCTGCCCACCAGCTCTTCCGGTCGGTAACGGGATTTAATGCCGGCGAACACCTGCCGTTGTTCGCTGCCCAGGTCCAACTGCAGGCGCAGCAGCTTATCGGCGCCCGTGATATTTTCCGCACTGATAATGCGGGCAACACGCAAATCTATTTTAGCAAAATCATCGATGCCGATGGTGTCTGCGATGGGCTGGGCAGGCACTGTTTGCCGGCTTTCGCCGTGACGGCTCGGTGAACTCGGGGTGGCGGATTCCCGACTTTGCAGGTTTTCCCGGTTGTCGGCCAGCATGGCCTCGATCTGGCGGGGTTCGATGCGTCGGGCGAGGTGATGATAGGCCTGGATTTCATGGGCGGTCAGCGTTCGTTGTGCAGCGGACCACTGCAGCGGCGCAATATTGATAAATGCTTCCACTTCTGCCGCTAGGTGGGGCAGGATGGGCTTGAGATACAGGGTCAACAGGCGGAACAGGTTGATGGCGGTGGTGCAGACCTGATGGGCGCGTTCTTTCTGCCCCGTTTCCTTGACCATTTTCCAGGGTTCATGTTCATTGATGTAGGCATTGGCATGATCAGCCAGCTCCATGATATGGCGCACTGCCTCGCTGTATCTGCGCGCCTCATAAGACTGGCGGATATCCGCCTGGGCCTGTTGCAGCTTGCTGACGATTGCGCCGTCGTTGCCGGGAGGGATGTCGCCCAACATACCACCGAAGTTTTTTCTGATGAATCCGGCGGTGCGGCTGGCGATATTGATGTATTTCCCAATGAGGTCGCTGTTGACCCGGGCGGCGAAGTCATCCAGGTTGAGGTCAATATCCTCGATGCGGTCATTGAGCTTGGCGGCGAAGTAGTAGCGCAGGTATTCGGGCTGCAGATATTTCAGAAAACTGCGCGCCGTAATAAAGGTGCCGCGGGATTTGGACATCTTATGGCCGTTGACTGTCAGGAAACCATGCACGCATATTTTTGTCGGGGTGCGGTAACCGGAGAAATGCAGTGTTGCCGGCCAGAACAGGGCGTGGAAATAGAGAATATCCTTGCCGATGAAATGGTATAATTCCGTACTGCTGTCCGGCTGCCAGAAGGCATCGAAGTCGATGCCCTGGCGTTCACAAAGATTTTTGAAGCTGGCCATATAGCCGATGGGGGCATCCAGCCATACGTAGAGATATTTCCCCGGCGCATCAGGGATCTCAAAGCCGAAATAGGGTGCATCCCGGGAGATATCCCAGTCCCGCAGCCCGGTCGTGAACCATTCCTCCAGCTTGTTTCAGGCTTCTTCCTGCAGCGGTGGCGTCGTGCCATCGCCGTGGTGGGTCCACTGCTCCAGAAAGTCACGGCAACGGCTGAGGCGGAAAAAGTGGTGCTCCGATTGTTTCCTCACCGGGGTGGCGCCGGAGATGACCGATACCGGTTTGATCAGCTCGGTGGGATTGTAGGTGGCGCCACAGGACTCGCAGGCGTCGCCGTATTGATCCTGGGCATGGCAGCGCGGGCATTCCCCACGGATATAGCGGTCCGGCAGAAACATCTCCTTGACCGGATCATAGAACTGTTCGATGGTGCGGATCTCGATCAGGTCATTCTTTTTTAGGCGCCGGTAGATATCCCGGGAGAGCTCGCGGTTTTCCGTCGAATTAGTGGAATAATAATTATCGAAGGCGATATGGAAGGCCGCGAAATCCTCCAGGTGTTCCTCATGCATGCGGTCGATCAGGGCCTCTGGCGTGATACCTTCCTGTTCGGCCCGCAGCATCACCGGGGTGCCGTGGGTGTCGTCTGCGCAGACGTAATAGCACTCGTGGCCGCACATTTTCTGGAATCTTGTCCAGATGTCAGTCTGGATATATTCCACCAGATGGCCGATGTGGATCGAGCCGTTGGCGTAAGGCAGCGCGCTGGTGATGAGGATTTTTCTTTGTTCAGTTGTCATTCCACAGGGCCCGGTAAAACGATTTATTATAGCGGATTCGAGGTCATGGTGAATGGCTTGTTCGTTGCTGAAGGCGATCCCCTATTGTTAGACGGTGATCCGGGGCAGGCAGGAATCGCGTTCCGGCCCTGTACGCCGATGACCGCATTTGGTGTAGTATCTGCCTTTTGCCTGAATAATTGACTGGAGGCGTGTCGCTGGCAGTGATCGGCCGGCGGGCTAATGACTATGGGAAATGTATCGCGGGAACAAATTGAAAATGCCTTGCGGGATTACCGGGATCCTTATTTGCAGCAGGATCTGATGACTGCCGGGGCCATTGAGGATATCAGCATTGCGGGTGAAACGGTGGCTATCCAGGTTGCGCTGGGCTATCCGGCCAGCGGGGTCGAGGCTGAACTGCGGGCGGCGCTGACGGAAAAAGTGCTTGCCCTGCCCGGTATCGACAAGCTTAGCCTGACAGTGCGGCAGGAGGTGATCAGTCATGCCGTACAACAAGGCGTCAAACCTTTGCCGAATATTAAAAACATTATTGCTGTGGCTTCCGGCAAGGGCGGGGTGGGCAAGTCCACCACGGCGGTAAATCTGGCGCTGGCGCTGGCGCAGGAAGGCGCCCGGGCGGGCATTCTGGATGCGGATATCTATGGACCCAGTCAGCCCCGTATGCTGGGCAGTCAGGCCCGGCCCGAGACCCACGACGGCCGTTCCATGGAGCCGGTGATCTGCCACGGTCTGCAGTCCATGTCCATCGGTTATCTGATCGATGAAGAAACCCCGATGATCTGGCGGGGGCCCATGGTGACCACGGCACTGGAACAGCTGCTGCGGGAGACCAACTGGCAGGCAATGGATTACCTGGTCATCGATTTACCGCCGGGCACGGGGGACACCCAGCTGACCCTGGCGCAGAAGATCCCGGTGAGCGGAGCGGTGATTGTCACTACGCCGCAGGACATTGCCCTGCTGGATGCCCGTAAGGCCCTGAAGATGTTTGAGAAGGTCTCGGTGCCGGTGCTGGGGGTGATCGAAAACATGAGTACTCATGTCTGCAGCCACTGTGGCCATGAAGAGGCCATCTTCGGGAGCGGTGGCGGGCAACAGATGGCGGCGCAGTACGACATCGAATTGTTGGGCGCCTTGCCTTTGCAGCGGC
>Ga0114931_10002998_pt1 | contig 21422 bp, 16 predicted proteins | sample 2SBtaG_FD_89579 | JGI IMG/M metagenome (GOLD analysis project Ga0114931, IMG submission 89579) | Deep subsurface microbial communities from Kolumbo volcano to uncover new lineages of life (NeLLi) - 2SBTROV14_V59a metaG | ecosystem: Environmental > Aquatic > Marine > Volcanic | place: Kolumbo...
GACGGAGGCACCGGGAACACACCGAGCAGCACCCCGACCGACACACCGACGAACACGCCGGAGATCGCAATCTGCACGGATCCCGGCGACTGCGACTCCGGGTTTTGCGTCGATGGAATTTGCTGCAACACGCCATGCGACGGCCCGAACGAAACGTGCCTGCCGAGCGGAGTGTGCATCCAACCGGCACCGTCCCCGGCGCTGTCGTGGCACGCTATAGCCGCCGCGGTCCTCGCAATACTCTGGATCTCTCACTTGGCCATCAGGAGACGACGCTCGCCACATTTGTGATCATCGGCGCAGCCAGAACAACACCGGATAGGCCACCGGTTTTGTCCCAATATTCGCCGGAAGATTGACGACCTCCCCTACCGCCGGATTTGACTTTCCCGGCCCGAGCGGGAAAGGAGTGCATTGTGGAGATTCGAGATTTTACGCATGAAGAAAAGGCCGCGCTGGTCGGTTTGGTGGAGTTTCTCATCGAATCCGACCAATCGGCCTCGACTGAAGAGTTGGCGCAGGTCCGCTCGTTGGAAAACATCCTGGGGAGCGACGACTATCGCGCCCTGGCACTCGAAGTCGACAAGCAGGTGTCGGGTGAGGACGGTTTGCGCAAGTTTCTGACGACGATCAAGCGCCAGGAAGTACGCGAGCTGATCCTCGAGAAGGCCATCGAGGCGGCGATCCCGGAGGGAATCCGCGGGCGTGAATCGTCGATGCTGAACTGGCTCAAGTCGGAGTGGGGCGTCGATATCAACTTCCCCGAGTCCTGACACGGCGGCTACGGCGACGCCGAGTTGGCAACGACCGGATGGAACGCCACGGTGGCTCCCCGCGCAGCCTCAGTCCGAGATTCGCTCCGGGCTTCGAAACCCGGGTAAATTCTTCGCCAGCGTGAGAAAGCTGGCGGTCGAAATGCCGGCCGCCCCGAAGATCATACACATCACCATGATCTGGTAACGCGCCGCAATGAACGGCGATACGCCAGACAAGATCTGGCCTGTCATCATTCCCGGGAGTGAGATCAGCCCCACAGCCAGTAGGCTGTTCGTCACGGGAATCAAGGCAGCGCGAAACGCGACCTTGCTCGCCTCCCGGTATTCGGCATCGTTCTTCAACTCTGCCGCGAGACGTTCCGCGGCCAAGCTGATACACGTCATGCTGCTGGCGAAGATCATACCGGCCAGCGGCACCATGTAGCTCGGTCGATACCACGGATCGAGGCGCAGCACGCCCTGGGTAATCAGGGCCAACGTCAGCCCGCCTCCAACCGAAATGGCCGTCAGGGAAGCCAGATACAGCGATGCCTTCCCCTGGCTAAGGGGGTTCAGCGCGATCCAACTCGCCGCCAAGAGCATCACCGTCAAAACGGCCAGGATAGTCGCACCGCGTTCTGTTTCGAAAATGTAGACGAGCACGTAACCGATCAACAGCAACTGAACGAGCATGCGTGCCAGCGCATAGCTCACGAAGCGATAGTCGAGTCGCCAACGCCACATGAGGACAACCACGACTGCTACCGGAACAAAGGCCAGGAGCAATTGTTCGATTGGAATCGTCGCCAGCAGCGTCTTGGACATCCACTTCCCCCGCAGCGACTATCGCAGCGATAGGGTGAAAACGAAACCGAGGCGGGCTCCGCATCCGCCGTTCGGCGAGCGTGGGGGTTTGTTCCAGCCTGTTTGTTCCAGCCTGTTTGTTCCAGCCTGTTTGTTCCAGCCTTGTCCTATGCGCGATCGCAACCTATGCTCGCTGCCTGCGTTGCATCGCGCTGCAGGAGGGGAGCTCGTATGAAACACCTCGTATCGTTTCGGTTGCCTTCGGTCGCCCTGTCGGCAATTTTGATGCTCGCTTCCTGCAGCGGCGGCGGATCACCGACAAGCCAGAGCTCCGACGTGCGCGCGGCTACGCCGCGGCAGACCAAGAACGCACCGGGGATGCCCGAAACGGCAAGGGAGCCAGAGACGGCGGAGGCGGATGTTGCCGCGAGCATCCCGCCCGCCCAGTGGGGGTCCATCGTCGGTCGCGTCACGCTGCAGGGCACGGCACCGCCGCGCGGCGTCATCGACGTCAACAAGGACGTCGAGGTATGCAGCAAGGGGGATACGACGTCACGCGAGTTGTTGATCGGCCCTGACAATGGAGTCGCCAACGCCGTCGTTTACCTCAAAAGCGTCACCGGCGGACGCGGGCTACAGAAGCCCGACGAACATCCGGTGGTCGATCAACGAGGCTGTCGCTACGAGCCGCACATCCTGCTGGTTCCAGCGGGCTCGACCATCGACTTCAAGAACAGCGACGGCATCCTTCACAACCTGCATACCTACAGTCACATCAACACACCGTTCAACGCCGCTCAGCCCAAGTTCAAGAAGATCGTCTCAAAGGAGCTCGACCACGCCGAGATCATCCATTTGACCTGCGACGTACACGGTTGGATGCGCGGCTGGGTCGTCGTCCAGGATCACCCCTACTACGCCCTGACCGGCACCAGCGGCACCTTTCATCTCGACGGCGTTCCCCCCGGTACCTACGACATTGAGGTCTGGCACGAGACCCTCGGATCGTACACCGGTAAGGTAACCGTCAAGGCGACCCAGCCGACTCAGCACGACGTCTCGATGCGCCTGCCAGGCTGAGAACCACGCTGAGAACCGCAAGGAGCTTCCCGGGCGGTCGTCGCTTCGACATCTTCCGCTGTCTCTCCTAACGCGTCCCGCCGGATTGCGCGATCACCCCGGAAATAGGAAGCTGCGCAGCCTCTGCCGCCCACGAACGCCCCGTACAACGGGAAACACCGAAGGAGAGCGACCATGCTGGTAGTTGCCGGAGAGATCAAACTGGACAGCGCCAAGCGCGCCGAGGCCGATGCCGCGTTCGAGAAGATGCGCGCGGCCACGCTCGAGGAACCCGGCTGCATCGCGTACCAAGCCTACGCCGGGCGCAGCGATGAGGGAACCATCTTTGTGTTCGAGAAGTGGCAGGACCAGGCGGCGCTCGACACGCACTTCGCGTCGCCCCACATGGCCGAATTCGGCGCGGCGCTCGGTGGCCTCGGCGTCACCGCCATGGACGTCAAGAAGTACGAAGTGTCGAGCGAAGGCAGCGTCCCGTAGCCGCCGGTAGGCTCGCGAAATCGACGACTCAGCGGGGCCCGGCGTCGTTCACAGCACCGGTCACGGCGGCCGCGCTCGACGAGGGTTGCTCGCTCGCAGCCAGTAACTCCGCACGCAGGTGTCCAATACTGGCCGCCAGCTCGACCTGCGCCGCGTTGTAACGAACGATCGCAGTCGCCAACGCGAGTCGGGCTCGGGCCTGCGTGATCTGCGCCTCGATCACCTCGATGCCGAGGCCGGTTCCCGCCCGGAAGCGGGCCAGCTGAATATCGTAACTGCGCTCCGCCGCTTCGACACTGGATCGAGCCTCGGGAATCGTCTCCCCCATCGTTCGCACCTTGGTGATGGCGGCCTCGATCTCGCCCCGCGCCCGCTCGCGGATCGTCTGCTCACGGATCTCGACGAGGCGGGCGTTGCCCTCGGCGGTGCGCGCCCGACCGAGCTCGCCGAAGTCAAAGCTGAAGCCAACCAACCCGTTGACGAGGTGCGTGCTGTCCAGGTCGCTGACCTGGGTGCCGAGCCAGCGTTCGCGCAAGGTTACGTCGACCTCGGGTCCGAGCAGATCCCACCAAGCCGCGAGAACCTCCTTATCGGCGGCGGCCCGGCGCGCCCGGGCGGCGCGGATATCCGGACGCGATATCTCCGCCTCCTCGTACAGCCGCGCTCCCGCCATCGCATCGATCAACGAGGTTGGGTGCAGGTCGCTATCGGCGGGCAACAGGAGCTCATCGGTAGGCCAGCGCAGAAGAGTCGCAAGCCGGATGCTCGCCCCCTCCCATTGCCCGCGCATGCGCACCGCGACTTGTTTTGCCCTGGCCACACTGGCTTGCGCCCGCGCGACGTCGGCACCGCCAGCGATCTGCGCCCGCTCACGCGCGAGGGCGATCGCGACGAAGCGCTCCGCGTCGCCGACGAGGCTCAGCGCGATTTGCTGCGAGGCGTAGTTGAGAGCGAGATCGAGATAGCCGACCCCCGCCTGCAGCATGGCCGTCCGCTCGGCCTCACGCAGATCGTGCGCCGCGGCGTCGGCCTCGCGACGGAATTGCTCCGTCCGGACATACGCGGCAGCTGGGTTCACCCGGTAGTAGACTCCGACGGAAGGCTCGAAGCGACCAAAGGAGACGCCGTCTCGCTGATCGCCAAACGAACCGATCTGGCGACCGTCCAGGTAGCTGCCAGCAACCCGCGCGTCGATCCCTGGCAACAGCGCGCCATCGGCCGACTGAACCCGCCCGGAGGCCACCTCGATCCGCGCCGCCGCCTGCAGCACCTGGTTGGAGTGCTGGCGCGCAACCTCGACGACCTGATCGATGGAGGCCCGTCGGGTCGAGACAAATCCCACCGGCGCGGTCTCCTCGACCGGCGCCTGAAGCGGAACCACTCCCGGCGCTGGTGCACCGCGGTCGCGCAGCTCGGGCGGCAGTGGAGTTTGCGCTAGCTCCGGTGTGTAACCGCTGAACACAGCGCAGCCGGAGATCGAAAAAACGAGTACAATAACGCCGCGCAGCGATACGCCACCGCGCACAACCCGGGATTGTCGCGGGAGCTGGGGAGAAGCAAGCACTACACCCCCTCCTCGACCGCCTCGCAGGCCGCACCGTCGCGAGCCAGCGGCGATCCCGCGATCACGACCCGATCGTCGGCCTTCAGTCCGTTCACGACCAGGGCGCGCCGCCCGTCGTCCGCCGCAACCACCACCGGTCGCTCGTGCAGCAATCCGTCGTCGACAGTCAGTACGTAGCGATCACCGTGGCTGCCGCGCAGCGATCGCGAGGGGATGCTCAGCGCACCTGGCACGATCTCGACTTCGAGATCGACCGCCGCGTACATCCCAGGACGAAATCGATCGTCCGGGTTGTCGAGGTCGGCCTCGGCGCGCATCGACCGCGTCCGCGGATCGAGCGCACCGGCAAACCGCGCCAACACCGCATCCATTTCCACATTCGGGAAGGCGTCGAAATGCACCCGCAGAGGCATGCCAACACGGACACGAGGAACCAGGAGTTCGGGGACATCGAAGACAAGCCGCAGGCGATCGGTCCGTGCGATCTCGACGATCGGCACCGCCTCCGAACTCGTCCCCTCCTTCGCCAACGCACCCGGATGGAGCCAGCGCCGAGTGATCCTACCGTCGAAGGGCGCCGTGAGGTGCGAGTATTTGGCGAGCGCCTCGAGGCGCTCGAAATCGGCCTGCGCCATCGCCACCTGGGCAACTTCGATCTTCTCTTTCGCACCGGCAACGTCCACATCCTGCTGTGGAATCGCATCCGCGTTGACCCCGTGCAGGGCCGCCACCCGCTCCCGGGTCAACCGCGCCAGCGCGAGCTCGGCTCGTTCATGGGCGATCCTCGCTTCCGCGCTGCGCAACTCTGCGGCCATCTCCGGCACCACCAGGCGGGCGAGCTCATCACCGGCACGGACGTCCGCTCCGATATCGACCTCGACCTCCTCGATGTATCCGGTCACGCGGGCAAAGAGCCGAGCGGTCTCCCATGCCTCGATGGTACCGGGAAGCGTCGTCCGCCGCGTCGGATCCGGCCGGGAGGGTCGCTGCACAACGACACGAAGCGGCGCCGCCTCACTGCCCGCCCCGGCGCCAATATCGCGATCGGCACCGGCCGGCACCGAGCCGTCACAGCCATGCAGAGCAGCCAACAGCACCGCGGCAACGATTACGATCGGCATCGACCTCGCAAGATCACGTTTCATGAGCAACCTTCCGTTCGAGAACAGAGGCCGGTGGCCTCTTCAACAACACGTAGAGACAGGGGGCAACGAAGAGGGTCAACACCCCCGCGCCGACGACGCCACCTACGATCGTGCGGGCGAGCGGCGCGTTGGTCTCTCCGCCACCAAATCCCAGAGCCATCGGCAGCAGCGCCAACACCGTCGTAAGCGAGGTCATCAGAATCGGCCGCAGCCGCTCTTGCGCGGCGGAGATAATCGCCTCGTGCACCGGCACCCCGTCCTCGACACGCGCGTTCGCGAAGTCGATCAGGATGATGCCGTATTCGACAACAATCCCAACCATCATGATGATTCCCATCAAGCTTTGGATACTCAACGACGTCCCGCTCGCAAAGAGCACCGCGGCGACACCGACGAAACCGAGCGGGACGGTGAGCAGAATCATCAGCGGATCGACGAACGAGCGAAACTGCGCGACCATCACCAGATAAACCAGGATCACGGCGAGCAGCAGCCCCTGGGAGAACTGGCCGAAGGAGTCGCGCATGGTCGCAATCTCTCCGCTTGCCGTCAAAGTGTATCCGCGACCGGCAAACTCACCGCCGACCCGGTAGGAATCGTCTCCGCGCGCGTCGACGAAGGCGACCAGACCAAGCGCCTCTTCACCGCCGAGACGGGCCTCGATCGCAGCCACCACCCGGCCCAGGTTGGCCCCCGGACTGACATCGGCGTAGACGTCGACGACACGGGTGATGTTGCGATGGCTGATGAACGATGGCCCGGTTCCACGAGCGACCCGAGCAACCGTGCGCAGCGGCACGGGCGTGCCGCCGCCGGCCGGGGCAATCGGGATGTCGAGCAACGTCTCCGCCGACACCAGCGAAGACTCCGGGTACTGCGCACCGATGAAGTAGTGGTTGCCGTTGCGCTCGTCGATCCAGAATGCCGGCTTGAAGTTGATGCTCGAGTTCGTCGCGGTCACCAGGTTGTGCATGATGTCCGCAACCGTCAGCCCCGCCAGCGCCGCCTTGGTACGATCGATCTCGATCGAGAGGGTCGGGTAGTCGTTGCGCTGCATGATGCGAACGTCCTCTGTGCCAGCAACCGTCGACATCGCGCTGGCAACGCGCACCGCAATATCGCCGAGGACCCGTAGATCGCTTCCTTTGACCTGCAGATGGATCGGCGCAGGCTCGCCGAAATTGAGCGCCGCGCTGAGCATTCCGCCTGTATCGAAGGCAAATTCGACCGCCGGGAAATCGCTGCGCAGGCGATCGCGCAACTCTTGCACAACCTGGAAGACGTCGCGACGCCCCTCCTTCAGTTGGACCAACACGAAGGCGTCCATCGGTCCGGTATTGGGCGTGTAGGCAGCCGGCCAATCCATCAACACCCCGATGTTCGTGATCAACATACGCAGATCCGATTCGGGGTGACGCTCGACCGCAGGAAACTCCGGGTCGGGTTGGCCGAGGGTTTCGACCAGCACTTGTTCGACTCGCGCCAACATTTCTTCGGTGCGCTCGATACGCGTCCCCGAGGGCAACCGCACGTTGATCTGGAATTGCCCGGCATCCACTCTAGGGAACAGCTCCGTGCCACCATTGGCGAGCACCGCCCCGGCTCCGATGGCGAGCGCGACACTTCCGGCGATAACCGGCCAGCGCCACCGGATGGCCGTTGCCACCGCCCGAGCGTAGGGCCCGGCGCGATCCCCGGAACCCTCATCCGCGCGACGGCCGTCGGTTCGCAGAAAGCGCGCGCAGAACGCCGGCACGACGCTCAGGGCGACGATCAGCGAAGCCGCCATCACAAACGTCGCGGCGAGGGCGAGCGGTGCAAAGAGAAATCGCGCCATCCCCGAGAGGAAGACGATCGGCAGAAACACCACACCAAAGGTCAGGGTCGAGACAACGATCGACGGCGCAACCTCGCTGGCGCCGGCAGCCGCCGCCTGCATCGGAGTCTCACCCATGTCCTGGTGGCGGATGATGTTCTCGACGACGACGATCGACTGGTCGACGAGAATACCGATGGCCAGCGCGATACCACCCAGTGTCAGCGTGTTGATCGTCTGGCCCGACGCCAGCAACCCCGCCAGCGCCGCCAGGATCGCCAGCGGAATCGCGACGACGATGATCAAGGTCGAGCGAAGGGTGCGCAGGAAGATGAAGACCACCAGCCCGGCCAACACCGCACCGAGCATAGCGGCGAGCTGCAAGCCGTCGATCGAGTCGCGTACGTACACCGACTGGTCGAGCACGACGCCGAGTGCCAGGTCCGCTGCACGCGGGTTCATCTCGCGCAGGCGTTCGTTGATCTGTGTCAGTTGCGCGCGGATCGCGTCGACGATCTGAATCGTGTTGGCGCCCGGCTGGCGGTAGATCGGGATATAGACCTGACGCCTGCCGTTGATGCGAACGATATTGGATTGAATCTGCGACGAATCCTGAACGCTCGCGACGTCGCGCATGTAGACCACCCGCCCGTCGCGAACCGCCACGGGAACGTCGTTCAACTGGGGAACCTTCGCCGGCATCGCGTTCGCGAAAATCTGGTAGTCGGTATCCCCGACCTTCATGTTTCCAGCCGGCACGAACACCGATTGCTCGCCCAGCGCGCGCACGACGTCGGTCGGGCCGAGGTCGCGGGCGGCCAACTTCTCGCGATCGACGTAGGCGAGGATACGGCGCAGCTTGCCACCATACACCGCCGGAGCAATGACACCGGGGATCGACTGCAGCCGATTGCGCAGCTCGAAATAGGCGACGTCGTAGAGCTCTTTCTCGGACATGGTCGGCGACGAAACGCTGACCAGACACAGCGGCACCGAGGCGGTCGGATCGAAGGGCATCACCATCGGCGGGATGGTGCCCGGCGGCAGATAGAACATGTCGCTCACAGCGTACGATGTCACCTGACTCATCGCGGTGTCGAAGCCGATATCCTCGCGGAAGAAGTCCTTGACGATACTGACACCGAGCATCGAGCGCGCCTCCTGATGCTCGATTCCGATCGACTGCCCGGTCCAACGCTCGAGCCGGCTCATGATGTCGCGCTCCATGACCTCGGGCGGCATGCCCGGATAGAAGGTCACGATCTGCACGGCGGGAGTGTTGAAAGTCGGCAGCAGATCCGCCGCCAGCTGTCGGTAGGACACGACACCGAACACCGCCACGACCAGCACCGCGACGATGACCAGATACGGTGCGTCAATTGCCCTGCGAATCACGATTGCTCCTCCCCGAAGCGCGTGACTGTATGCGCTTTTACCACCACGGTCGATGCCGACCGCCGTGGGATGTGCGACGGCGCTCAGCCACCGCCGCGTCGAGGGGCTACGCTTCTCCTCGATCGTCCTATTTGGAGGCTACCGTTCCTCCGCGGTAGCGGATTCCATAGCCTCCATGACGGCGCCGTACGTCGCGACGCCGTACGGCACCAGATAGGTGACCAGCAACTGCAGGACCCGCCTGGTTCCGTACTGCCCCGACAAGAACATGTCGTAGTGGTTGATCGCGCCCAGCGCGGTACCAACGACCAACGCGACCTTCAGCGACCGCACCACCGTCGGTCGCTTCGCCGCCAAGGTGAAAAAGGTTTCCTTCTCCATCGGTCTCTGCTGCACTTTGCCCCCCTTTCCACTACGCCCTCTACCCCAGTCGCCAGTTCGATTCGACCGTCGCCAGCGTGTTACAGAGATCCATGCCCGTTATGACAGCGATGGAGATCTCGCAGTTTCTCGCGCGCGAATTCCCGCAGTCGACTCCGGAGCGGACCGAGATCGTGGAACTGACGGATGGCTTCACGAAGGTCCGCCGCGCGATGGAAGCGGCGGACTTGCGCCCGGGCGGCACGGTGTCGGGCCCGGCGATGATGGCACTCGCCGACACCACCATGTACATCGTCCTGCTAGCGATGATCGGGCCGGTCGCGCTCGCCGTCACGACGAATCTGACGATCAACTTCTTGCGCAAGCCCGGCCTGGGCGACATGCTCGCCGAGGCCAGGCTACTCAAGTTGGGCCGCCGCCTCGCCGTCGGTGAAGTGACCCTGTTCAGCGGTGACCGCAGCGAGCCAGTGGCTCACTGTACCCTCACCTACTCGATTCCACCCCGGCGAGGCTCGTAACGGCCCGATCCCACACCCCCTCGCATGACGCGCCCCGCATGATCCCTCGCACGACGCCCCGCATGACGGCACTGCTACTCGCGATGGCGCTGGTCGCCGGCGCCGGGTGCGAAACCCCCTCGCGCCGCGGCGAAGCCTCGGGGCAGAAAGCGAAACCCACCGCCGCAGCGGCAGTGAGCACGCCCCGGCCGGCGCGTGCCACTCGCGCTGACATTGCAGAGCAGATGCGGCAGGCGCACGCGACCGTACACGCGCCGTCCGACGGCGGCGGGCGCGCATGGATCGAGGCGGGACCATCTTCGGTGACGGTCGGGACGCTGGCGAGTTGGCGAATCATCTACGAGGCCGGCGACCAGGGGATCACCGACGGTGGGATGGTCGTCTTCATGGTATCCCCGTTCTGGGGTTGGAGTCCGCCGCAGGATACCGCCGACACAGCACCGGGGTACACCACCGCCAGCACCGAAGCGGCAGGCGTGCAGCTCACCTCGAGGACTGACGGATCACCGATGATGGGAATCGCCATCGGCGGGCGCGAACTGCGCGCCGGAGAACGGGTCCGCATCGATTACGGCGGGAAGTTCGGCGCGAGAACGGACCGTTTTGCCGAGTCGCGCTCGCGCTTCTGGATCGGCGTCGATGGCGACGGCGACGGCAGCTACGGAGTCCTCGAGGACTCGCCCGCGGTCGAGGTTGTCGCAGGCCCGGCGCGCAGACTCATCCTCCTAGCTCCGAGCACGGTAGGCAGCGGCGAGCAATTCACCGCTCGCCTGTCCGTACTCGACGCCCGCGGAAATTCCGGCGTTCCATTCACGGGCACGGTCTATCTCTCGGCCGCGCCCGCCGGTGCCAGCGTGCCGGATCAGATCACCTTCCGAGCCGCCGATCGCGGCACCGTCGCGATCCCCGTAACCGCTCCGGCCACGCCCGACGCGGCGGCATTCCGCATCGTCGCGAGCGATCGCCAGCAACTCGACGCAGTGAGCAACCCGATCGTCACCAGCGCCTCCGATCAGCGAATCTACTGGTCCGACCTGCACGGGCACTCCGCACTTTCCGATGGAACCGGTACACCGGAAGACTACTTTCGCTATGCCCGCGACATCGCCGCACTCGACATCGCCGCACTGACCGACCACGACCACTGGGGCGTTCTCCCCCTCGACGAAAACCCGGATTTGCAACGAGAGATCGAGTCGCAAGTACGAGCATTCCACCAACCGGGGTCGTTCGTCACGCTGGCCGGCTACGAGTGGACGAGTTGGATATGGGGTCACCGGCACGTCCTCTACTTCGAGGACGCTGACGGCCTGTACAGCTCGATCGACGAGCGCTACGACACCCCGACCAAACTGTGGCACGTACTGCGTGGCCGCCCTGCAATCACCGTGTCGCACCACTCCGCGGGCGGTCCGATCGCCACCGATTGGTCGATCCCCCCCGACCCGGAGTTGGAACCAGTTACCGAAGTGGTGTCGGTGCACGGCGTCAGCGAAGCGCCGGACTCGCCGTCGGTGATCTACTCGCCACAGCCGGGCAACTTCGTCCGCGATGCACTCGAGCGCGGCTACCGCTTCGGCTTCGTAGGCAGCGGAGACAGCCACGACGGGCACCCGGGGTTGGCACACCTGGCCTCGGCCGGGGTCGGCGGCGTGGCGGCGATCTTCGCGAACGAGCTGAACCGATCCGCGGTACTCGATGCCATCCGGCGGCGCCGGGTTTACGCGACGTCCGGCCCGAGAATCTATCTGCGGGTGGCCCTGGGCACGCACCCGATGGGGTCGGCCGTCCCCTCCGCCGCGCTCTCCGGCGAGGAGCCGGTGGCACTCTACGTCAAGGCCATCGGCACGGATACGATTCGATGGATCGACATCGTCCGATCGGGAGCTGTCAGCCGGATCGAGGTAGGGGACATCAAGGCTGTGCTCCTGGTACCGTTCGCAAGCCCAAAACCGGGCGATTACGTCTACGTTCGCGTCATTCAGGAAGACGGCGACCTCGCCTGGTCGAGCCCTATATACCTCGAGTGAGGCGCGCTTGACCCCACGCGCCCGTCGCCGCTGGCGAGCCGGATCGTTTCGGCGACGCTGCGCTTCATCTCAGCCACGAAGGTCTCGACACCAAACGCCGCTCGCCGCTCCGCCAGCGCGACCGAGACCCGCGACCGCGCCTCCTGCGATCGCAGTAGCGCCGCGATCTTGTCAACTGCCTCGTCGTCGTCGCGGAAGAGCACCTCTCGCGCGCCGCCGAGAATCTCCGCCGGGCCGCCGCTGTCGTGGGCGAAAACGATGCACCCGGCGAGGAGCATCTCGGCGACGGCGATTCCGAAATGCTCGTCGCGCATGGCGTGGATGCCATAACGCGCGCGATGCAGCAGCTCGAGAACCCGCTCACGCGGCGGAGCGATCTCGAGCGTGGCCCAGTCGGCACACGATCGAAGCCTGTCGCGAACGCGCCCGGCATACGTCGCAACATCCGCGATACCGACTAGTTTCAGATGAACATCCACCCCGCCCGCGCGAACGCGCTCGACGATATCGATGACGTCCAGCGTCCGCTTCTCCGGCGCCAACCGTCCCAAACAGACAATTTCGTCACACCGATCCTGCCAGGGGAGCGGCGCGAATCGGCCCGGAACAGGAGGAAACACGACCCGACAAGGTTCGCTGATAACGGATCCGACTCTGGCCGCGATAAAGCTCGAATTTGCGACTGAGACGTTGCGCGCCATTCCCGCCGGGGTCATCGCACCGATCCGGCGACACAGCTCGTGATAGAGCGCGAGGGCCAGCGGCGGGCGCGAGTACCAGGCGAGGTCCTCGTCGGGCCGCGGCAGGTAGCTCCAGGGGTGGTGGATGTACTGCAGCCCTACTCTGCCGAAATCCATTTCATTGAACGTCGACAGGACGCAATCGAAATGACGCTCGCGATCGAGACGTTTGGCGTAGCGCAAGAGCCACGCGGTCTCGAGCAGAGACAACCTGGCGGGAATCACGCCGAGTGCGCGGCGGATCGTCGCCGGCACCTGGAGGTACTCGATCTCGGCATGCGCCAGGTCGGTCTCGCAGAAACGATCCACTGCGCGCACATCCACCGGTCGCCACGTGTACAACGTCACCCGGTACTCCCGCGCGAGAGCCTGCAGGGTCCAGGCCGCAACCTGATCAGCACCTCCCCCGCCGGTCAGGCTGGGGTGGATCACCAGGACCCGCGACCTCATGGGACACCCGCGATCACGGCCTCGGGGAGTCTCATGAATCGCTTCCGGCCAACGCGATCTTGCGAAACTCCGGCACCTCCGCCACCAGCTCGTCGAAGCTACCAACTCCCGCGATCGCCCCCTCGTGAAAGAATACCAGGCGCTCGAAGTTGCGCACGCTACTCAGACGATGGGTCACAGCAATCAGTGTCGCCCCTGCCATATCGTTGCGCAGCTCGCGCAGAATCTCCCACTCCGTGTGAGCGTCGAGAGAGCTGGTCGCCTCGTCCAAGATCAAAACCCTCGGATCGTGGTAGAGCGCCCTGGCGATACCGACGCGCTGGCGCTCGCCGCCCGACAGGCGCACGCCACGATCGCCCACCATCGTCTCCCAGCCATCGGCGAGCGACGCAACGACATCCTCGAGCTGAGCGCGGCGCAGACTCGCCTCGACCCGGTCGCGGTCGACTTCTTCATCGGCAATGCCAAGCGCCACATTGCGCAACAGCGAGTCGTCGACCAGGTGCACCTCTTGCGGCACGTAGCCGATCTGGCTGCGCCAACCCGACAGCCGTTGCCGCAGCGGCACCGAGTCGACCAGCACCGATCCTGTGACCGGCTGCAGCAGCCCGGTGAGCAATCGAACCAGGGAGCTCTTGCCGGAACCGGTGTGGCCGACGATCGCGACCGACTCCCCACATCGAATCGCCAGGTCCACGCCCTCCAACACCATACGGCCGGCCGCCGAATAACGTAGCGATACCTGGCGTAGCTCGATGCGATCGGCGAAGCGCCACGACGGATCGGGGTCCGATTCGTCGGCGACCGCCGCCGCGGCGATGTCGGCGAGGTCGTCGCGGATGCGATCGAGTCCGGCGCGGCCAACCCGGGCGGTGTGGACGTGCAACAGAATCCGGTTGGCCGAGGGAATGATCCGGAACCCCGCGTAGGCAAACAAACCAAGCAGCGAAACCGTGCGCTCGCGCGACACGCCGGTGACGATCAAGCCGACCACCACCGACAGTGCACCACAGATGAACATGGTTTCGACAGTGATGCGTGGCAACGCCCCGAAGAAGTTACCCCGAGCAAGAACCCCGGCGAGCTCCTTCGACAGAGCACTGAAGCGACGGATGAAGTGGTCGGTCCTGCCGAGGACGAGGATCTCGTCGATCGCGCTCAGCGCTTGTGTCTGCTGCCGCATCGAAGCCGCGCTGAGCTCGTCGATGCGCGCCCCCAACTGCGAAGAATAGCCGCGCATCGCCCTCACCAGCGCACCGCCCAGGGCCAATAGGACGAGGCTGGCGACCAACGTGATCCCCGGCGACACGAGGAGAAGAACACAGACGATGGCGAATAGAACCGTTACCTCGGCGGCGATATGCACCAGCGCCGAGACGATCGCCCCGTAGGCGGTACCGGCGAGCCTGGTCGTGGTATCGATCATGTCCGCTGAGTTGCGCCGCAGGTGAAACATGTACGACGCGCGCAGATAGCCGGCGAGTAGCCGCACCGACAGGTTGGTGGCGGTGTTCGCCGAGGCCAGCGCCTGCGAGTACTCGGTGGCAGCGACGATCACACTCTTGACGACGTAGAACACGGCGACCGCCGTGACCACGATCAACCCGACCCGGTCTGGATCGCGTTGCGCCACCTCCTGGAGGAGCGGCCCGAGCCACCGGATGCTCGTAAGCGCGGCCGGTTCCGCGATCGAAGCTACCAGGACAAACACCCCCGCCGCACCCACCGCTTCCATCCCGCTGGTGAGCAGGATCAGCGGCAACACACGTGCCCACCGGCGACGATCCTCGGGCGACAACAAGGCAAAGCAATGGCGAAGATAGGTCCACATGGAGTCGACGACACCGGCCCTCAGCGATCTGCTCGAGCCAGCCCTCGAACCACAGGCTCGACCAGCCGGCACCAGTCATCCTGCCAGCTCGGCCCGGCGTCGCAAGCGATCCGCCGGCGCGCTGCCGCGAGTTCGCCGCGGTCGCCAGCGAGAAGCCGACGCCACAGAGCGACCAGCTCGGGCGCATCGCGAAAGTAAAACCCGTCCCCGACATCCGCGAGGGCTTCGCGAAGGCACGGCCCGTAATCCAACGCACACACCGGCAGACCGGCGCCGATCATATCGGCCAGCTTCATCGGCAGATCGACCCCCGAAGACGAACGGTGCAGGCAAACTCCGAGGTCGGCGGCGCTCAGCATGGCGCGGTAGTCGTCCTCGTCGAGCCAGACAGCGCGCACCGCCAGCCGACGCAACGAGATCTCGGCCACCGCCCGCTCGAACTCCGCCCGTTGCGGACCGCGTCCTGAAACGACGACCACCAGGCGCGGCAGATCGCTCGCGTCGGCCGCGTCCGACCACAGGCGGAACGCGTCGAGCAGTAGAGAAAAATCCTCGTCGACACTCCAACTCGTCGAGCTCACGACGAGGACCGCCCGATCGTCCAGCAGTTCGCGGATCAGGGCATCCTCCAGTCCGAGCGCCCGCAAAGCCGATTCCCGGTCACCGTCGCGATTGGCGCTGTCGCCGCGAATCCGCGGCGGCCGATCGAGAAAGGGAGCCGCCTCGATCGAGTACTGAGATCGCAGCCACTCGGACATAGCGCGCGAAACGCACAGGTGCCCGTCGGCGCGACGCGCCAGGGTTCGTTCCAACCAACCCGCGACGGCAACCGCTGCACTGCGCTCGCCGAGCCGCAGGGCAAGGAGGGTCCACCCGAAATTGTGCCAGTCGACGATGAGTCTCGTCCCGCGTAACCGTCGCAATACCAGGAGCACCGGCAGCACGTGCAGCGACGGCGGATTCTGGACCAGCATAACCGCGGCCGGCCGCGAGCCCGCAAGCGCCCGCACCAAACCAACCTGTTGAGCGAGCAGTCGAGGACCAATCCCGAGCAGGTAACCGATACCCGTGCCGGAGGAGGTCTGCGACGACGGGACCGGCGCTGACGAAATCGACCGCACGCGGATGCGCTCGTTACCAGTGAGTTCGGCCGGCAGCGGCGTCTCGACGAAGCCGATCAGTTCCACCCGGTAGCCAGCCTCCGCCAGCGCCAGCGCGTGCCAACACATGCGCGGACTGCGCGTGACATCGCCAAGGACGACGACACTCACCGCCTCGCCCAATCCCGACGCGCGCATTTCAGACGCTTTCACCAGCGTATCCTCCACGTCGTAATCCGACCGCCTGCGCCACTGCGATCGTCGAACTTCTCGAACCGATCGAGGTAGCGCCCGTCGAGAAACACCAATTGCGTGAACAATGAGTCGAGCAGTTCGGGCGAGGCGACCAGAACCCTGCGCCGGACCAGGTCCATCAGTACCCCCGGGGCGTCGCCATGCTCGTCGCCCAGATCGAAACGACGAGTCCCGCCTTCCTCGGCGATGACCACCAAGCTGGGCTTGACGTCGGTCTCTTCGCCGTCGTTCCGCAACAGCGACAGACGCACCGACATCGGATCGTCAATCGACATTCGCACCGCGCGGACTTTGTCGCCGCCCTGCAACACGGCACTGGCGGCGCACGCGAGCCGCGCGTCACCGGAACAGTCGACCCACGTACGGGTGGCAAAGCGCAGCCGGCGACCTCGGCTCGGACGCCCTTCGGCGACGCGCTCGACCGCGGCCGCGGCCGACGCGCGATCGATGGCGAACCGCGCCACAACCTCCCGCGCCAGATCCGCGTCGGACACACTGCCATGACGTCGCGCCACGTAGGCGTCGACAAAGCTCCAACTTCCCGCGTGCTGCCAGCCCAGTGCAACCACCATCTGTTGTGGCAGCAGCAGGTATCCCGGCGGCGGAGTGCAATGGGTACTGCCAAGCACGTCGGCAACCGCCTCGGCGGACATCCCGATCCCGCGCAGGTAACGCTCGGCGTGCCCGCGGTCGAGCGGCGCCACCGCGAGGATCGACCGGTAGGCGATCGCTTCGGGCACACCCGCCGCGCGCAGTTTGCCGAAAGCGCCCAGCTCCCCCTCGGGTTCGGGGAACGCGTCCGAGCCGCAGTTCAGCATCCGCAGGATGCCGAGCGCCTCCATTTCATCGGTCGCGAGCAACGCCCGCGCGAACCAGTAATGAACGTGCGCGCGCAGCGTGCCGCCATCCGCAAGAACACGGCGCTCGGCGTAATACTTGGTGAAATAGCCGTAGTCCCACCAGGTGTCGACAATCGAATCGGCGGCTGTTGCATCGCGCAGGCGGACCATTGCGGCGTGCCAGCCGTCGTTCATGACCGGCAGATAACCGCGGCCCATCTCGATCCCGCGCGAGACCGGCGGCCACACCGTCGCCAACAGCGCGACGAATACGCCACCGCGCACCCAGGCAGGCGAAGCGACCGGTTGACGTGCGACCCATTCGTAGAGTCGGCCGGCGGCGACACCGAAGAGCACCGCCAACGGCGGGGCCAGCAACAACAGAAACCGGGTCCCGCGATGCGCCATCACCAGGGCACCGAGAAACCACAGGATGATCACCGCACCGGCGCCCTGATCCTCGACCGGGCGATGGCGATCGGCGAGATAGGCGCCCAGTCCGACCACCAGCGGAATCAAAAGCAGCGTGGCGAGCACCCACGGCGAGGCGTTGGCCTGGGTCATCAGATAGCGATAGAGGAAATTGCCGCCGATCAAGATGGCGAAATGCCACGGCTGCCAACGCTTTCGCGGTAGCATCAGCAGAATCAAGCCGAGCCACGACACGAAAAAGTACACCGGACCCGCCATCGAGGCCGCGATCCCCGACAGACTCGGCGCCCGCAACTCGCCGACCGTCCCGAACATGTCGGGCCAGATCAACGATCGCTGATCTCGCACCTCCGCGGGCGCTTCGTTCGCGGCGATTCCTACCGCCTTGCTGGCGATGCGAACGACCGCTGCGGCCGGTCCGTCGCTGGATCCGGCCAAGGAGCCGACGAGACTTGCACCCACCAGGTAGGCGACGACCAGAAGGATCGAGGTCATAGCCCGACCGCCGCCGCCGTCGCCGTGGAGGAATCGCCGCGCAACTAGCAACAGAGCATTGACCGAGAGCCCCATCAGAACGATCGCCGCTGAAAACACCCAACCGCTCCAGCTTGCCGCGTGCAGCCCCGTGGCCAGAACCGCGGCGAAGAGGCACGACCAGCGGCGCACACGCGACTCCGCGTAGATCGCCTCGACCACGGCCCAGATCTGAAACAACGGCAGCACGACGTTCCACACGTCGTTGTCGGCACCGAAACTTCGGTACAGGACCGTGACGTCGAGTCCGACGAGGATCGCGCACAGCGTGCCGCCAATGGTACCGCCGAAGCGATTGCCCAGATAGAATGCCGGGATCGTACCGAGCACCCCGACCAACACCGAAACAAAGAACGCCGAGACGCTGAGCGGCAGGCCCGGCACCAACCACGACAGGACGCGGTGCGCGTTCGCGATCGCTGTGACCTGGAACAGAGAGGCGTAGCGCGCGCGAATCCCGACCGGCGCCAGCGTGTAGTCGTCGCGGCACTCACCATCGACAATCGAATCGCACGGACTACCGTGACGAATCACGTTGCGCGCGGCTCGCAACCACATGTAGCTGTCGTAGCCACCGAGGTAAGCATAACGCTGTCCCGTTTTCGACTCGAACGAGTACTGGTCAAAACGCAGGTTCTTCGCCGCATCCAGCCTCGTTTGATACTCCACGGGATGGCGTTCGATCCATTGGTCGACTCCGCCACGCGTCGCCGAATCGCCGAGCTGTGCCGCGACCGCGTTGCGCACATCCGACTCCGCGAAGCGGGTGGCCCCTGCGAGCAACAGCGGCTGGCAATGCACCCAGCCAACCAAGAGAGACACCGCAGCGATCGAAGCGAGGTGCTGCAGCCTCATGGCTGGCCCGTCCGTCGCCCGTCAGCGGCCTCACGGCGCCGCACCCGCTGGTCGAGAAGGCGGGTCGCAGCGAAGGTGGCAATCGCAGCCAGGGCCACCAGCACCGCCTCGAGCGGCCCGCGCGCGACGACGGCCATGAACGCGAGGCCAGAGAAGACCAGGCAACTCGCGTAGAGAACGAGCAGCGCGGTGCGATCGGAAATCCCGGTGCGCACCAGCCGGTGGTGAATGTGCTCACGGTCGGCGCGCATGATGGCCGCAACTCCGGAGACCAGCCAGCGACGCATCACGGCGTACGCGGCATCGCTGATCGGCAGTCCAAGTGCCAGCACCGGGACCGCGAGGACGACCGTGGTCGCGCCTTTCTGCAGGGATTGAATCGACAGCACGGCCATGGCGAATCCGAGTAGCAGACTGCCCGAGTCGCCGAGAAAGATAGACGCCGGAGGGAAGTTGTACGGCAGGAAGCCAAGCAGGCAACCGCCGAGCACCGCCCAGACCAGAACCGCGTCGGCTCGGCCCTCGAGCAAGGCGATACCAATCAGCGTCAGCGACGCGATCAACGCGACCCCCGCCGCCAGCCCGTCGAGGCCATCGATCAAATTGAAGGCGTTGGTGATCACGACGATCCAAACCAGCGTGACCAGCGGCCCGAGCACGCCGAGCGCGATGTATCCCCCGGTGAACGGGTTGGTGATCGACACGAAGCCGTATCCCGCGATGACGACGATCGACGCCGCGATCGACTGCACGGCGAGCTTGGCTGGCGCCGACACCTCGAACACGTCGTCGACGGCGCCGAGACCGAGAACCAGCGCCGCCGAGATCGCAAGCCACCACAGACCGTCGCCGTGCCGGTCGAGCAACGGCTGCAGCAGCACCGGGTCGAAGAGGTTCGCGAGCCACAGGGTACTGGCGAAGCCGATGGCGATCGCAACACCTCCCAGCAACGGTACCTCGCGGGCGTGTCCATGCCGCCCGCGCGGGGCGTCGACCAGCGACAGGCGGCGCGCCAGGCCGCCGATCGCGGGTGTGACCAGAAGACACACCAGTGTCGCGACGAGCGCGACCGCGGCGTAGGCGACGACGCGAACCGACCCGTCGACCATGGCCACCGCCGAAGGAATATCAGTCGGCACGCAGGGCTGACGCAGCCACCGGCGCCGTTTTCCCGCCGACCATCCTGCCGGCGGCATCGACTATACAGGCGACTCCCATGGCCCCTCCATCTTTGGCGCAAAACGCACCCACCCGGCCGGTCCACCGAGTACGAGTGCAACTCTTAGCCGTGATGGAGGGGGAACTACAAGATCTCGCCCCAGCGGTCCGTCGAACAACCGGGTATGTGGTGCCGGCTCAGGCCGCGATCCCGATCTCACCCAGATACGAGTGCGCCAACTCGAGATCGTCGTTCTCGCTCGGATGGAAGTCGCGGCGGAAGTAGGCCATGACTCCGGCGCGAATCGCGCGCCGCATCGCGCCATTGTCACGACGATCGAGGTCGCGCAGCATCGCCCTCGCCTCGGCCCGGCCGATTCCGTCCTGGCGCAGTAGCATCCGCGTACCCACAGCCGCCCAGCCGAGCAACACCGCGGTCGCAAACACGAATCCGGCAGTGCGCAGCAGGTAGCTGTCGTTGACCTCGTGGAGCACGTCGAAGGCAACCGACTTGTGCTCGATCTCTTCGACCGCGTGCCAGGTGATCAAGCGCCGCATGACCGGGTGAGCTTCGCCCAGCCGCGAGTTGCGCAGGGTGAACGCTCCCAGCGTAGCGGTGTAGTGCTCGGCACCGGCGGTGACCGCAAGCCGGAACACCGCCGGCAGATAACGGCTGCAGAAGCGATTGAACTTGGTGAAACGACCGAGAAAACCATCGATTTGGTAACCCTGCTCGCGCAGGGTCGAAAAATAGCGCTCGTGCTCGTGCGCGTGGTGCCCCTCCTGACCGGCAAATCCCTTCACCTGCGCCAGCAACCCGCGATCCTCGATCTGCGACACGTGATCCATCACCGAACGCACGAAAAAACGCTCGCCCTCGGGAAAGACGAGATTGAGCCCGTTGAAGACATGAGTCTGCATCGCATTACCACCGAACCAGTGCCGCGGAATACTCCCGTCGAAGGGCAAGCTCAGCTTGCGCACCGGAATCTCGTTCCGCTCGGACTCGCTCATCTGATATCCTCCTCGCTCTCCACAAAATGTACCGTACCGAATCGAACAAGTACGATACTGTACATTTCCAACGAGCCTGTCAAGCAGCATCCCGGCATCGCGCCACCATCGCCACCGTGGAGCAACTCGCCCAGAGTGCCCTGCGCCAATGCCAGCAACCCCACGCGCGGCTGCCGAAAAGGCGCGCGATGCGCAACACCGAATAAAATTGGTCGCTCGTGCTGGAGTGTACGAGCGGATGGCGACGGC
>Ga0114931_10002999_pt1 | contig 21421 bp, 20 predicted proteins | sample 2SBtaG_FD_89579 | JGI IMG/M metagenome (GOLD analysis project Ga0114931, IMG submission 89579) | Deep subsurface microbial communities from Kolumbo volcano to uncover new lineages of life (NeLLi) - 2SBTROV14_V59a metaG | ecosystem: Environmental > Aquatic > Marine > Volcanic | place: Kolumbo...
CCGCGGAACTTCCGGGAGCTTCAGCACGCAACGACCGCGTTCGTCCTCGTCGAAGATCTCCGGCGCCAGGTCGTAGCAACGCCCATGGCCCACGCAGCGGGCCGAGTCCAACCGGATCTTCACGCAGCGCCCTCCCAGACGAGCGGCAAATACTGCACCTCGCGGATGCCGGGGCTGTAGCGCGGGGTTTCACCCGGCTTCACCTGGTAGGTCGGGATGCGCTCGTGCCACACCTCCATGGCGGTCTGCAGCTCCATGCGGGCCAGGTGCGAACCCAGGCAACGGTGGGCGCCTCCGCCGAAGGCCAGGTGGCGGTTGCGCTCGCGCTGGAAGTCCACCACGCCGGCGTGCTCGAACTCGCCTGCATCCTCGTTGCTGGCACCGAGGAGCAGTGTGACCAGCTCGCCCTCCTTCATGGAGACACCGTGCAAGCTCACGTCTTCCTTGAGGAGTCGCGGAACGGCCATCACCGGGGTCTCCCAGCGCAGCAGCTCCTCCACCGCGCCGGGAATCAGCGCCGGCTGCTGGACGATTCGCTCGCGCTGCTCCGGGTTCGAGGCGAGGTAGGCGATGTTGCAGCCGAGGGTCGCCGTCACGGTATCGAGGCCCGCCAGGATCAGCAGGAAGGAGACGTCCAGGATCTCTTCGTCGCTCAGTCGGTGGCCGTCGACCTCGGTCTCCAGCAGGTAGCTCACCATGTCCGTGCCCGGCTTCTTGCGGCGGTCGGCAATCACCTCCTCGAAGTAGGCGTAGATCTGGCGACCGGTCTGCTTTCGGTGCAGGGCAGCCTTCTCGGGGCTCGGCTCATCGATCTGGAGGTGAGGGCGGATGATGCCGTCCTTGAGGCGCAGGAAGTTCGGCAGCTCCGATTGCGGTAGACCCATCAGGCGCAGAAAGGCCGTGCAGGGCAGCGGCACCGCAAACTCCTGGTCGAACTCGCAGGCTCCCCGCTCGATGAAGGCATCGATGAGCTCCCCCGCGTGGCGCCGCACGGCGGGCGCGATCTCCGCCATGCGACGCTTCGAGAAACGCCCATCCAACACCTTGCGAAAACGCGTCTGGGCCGGGGGGTCGATCTGCTGGGGAATCATCGGGCGCTCGGTACCGAGGGCCATCTGCAGATCCATCGCCGAGGAGAAGATCTCCGGGTGCCGCAGCGCCCACATCACGTCCTCGTAGCGGGAGATCACCGGACTGTCGGTGAAGGCGGCCCGCGTCACCGGGTAGTCTTCTCGCAGGCTCTTGTAGACGGCGTGGGGGCAGGCCGCAAATTCCGGCGTGAAGAGCGCCACCTTGCCGGTCTTGGGGTCGGGGTTCGGCGCCGGGGCAGCGGGCTCTTCACCCGAGGCCCGCCCTGAATCTGTGGCGTCTGTGCTCATCGCGTTCCTCCATCGCCGCAAGGAAACCGCGGAATTGACGGATCGTCAAATTCGCTGCCCCCCCTCGCCCTCGGCTATGGTCCCGGATCCCCAGCTGGCAGGAGGAGCAGAGCCGTGGAGATCCGCAGCGAGAGCGTCCAGATCCCGCTTCAGGGAGGCCAACAGATGGGCGGGCACCTGGCCCGTCCCACCGGTCCGAGTGGCCCGGGCCCCTTCCCGGGGGTAATCGTATGGATGGAGATCTTCGGCGTGAACGGCCACATCCGGGACGTCACCGAACGTGTGGCCCGCGAGGGCTATGTGGCCCTGGCCCCGGACTTCTTTCACCGCTCGCTGCCGGGAGCCCAGCTCGACTACGACGACGCGGGGATGGCCAAGGGCATGCAGGGCCTGGCCGCCCTGGATGCGGACGAGATGATCCAGGACGCCCGGGACGCGCTGTCCTTCCTGCGCCGACAGGAGGGGGTGGGTGGCAAGAGCGGCGTCATGGGCTTCTGCATCGGCGGCCATATGAGCTACCTCACCGCCTGCGAGACCGATGTGGCTGCGGCCGCCTCGTTCTACGGAGGCGGCGTCGCCGCGCCCCAGGGCCCCGGCGGAAAGGCCTCCACGCTCTCCCGCACGCCGGGCATCCGCGGGCGCATCATCTGCTTCTTTGGCGGCCAGGACCCGATGATCGACAAGCCATAGGTGGAAGCGATTCGCCAGGCTCTGGCCGACGCCGGGACCCGCAGCGAGGTGGTGGTGTACGACGCCGCAACCCACGGCTTCTTCTGCGACCGACGCGAGAGCTTCCACCCGGCCTCGGCGGCGGATGCCTGGGAGCGCGTGAAGGCGCTCTTCGCCGAGGAGCTGCGGGGCTAGCGCCATGTTGGATCCGCGCAGTCTGGCGGAGCGCCGGGACGAGATCGCAGAGAGCTGCCGGTTGCGCGGGGTGCAGGCGGACGTGGATGCCGCCGTGGCGCTCTACGCCCAGGTCGCCGCCACGCAGACCGAGCTCAACGGCGTGAATCGCCGCCGCAATGAGCACCAGCAGGCCGGCAAACGCAGGCTCAGCGCCGAAGAGCGGGAGGCCCACAGCGCGGAAGGACGTGCGCTGAAGCAGGCGGTGGGCCGCGTGGAGGCCAAGCTGCAGGCGTGCCGGGCCCGGCTCAACGGCGAGCTCGCCAAGCTGCCCAATTTCGTGCACCCCGACGTCCCCGAAGGCGGCGAGGACGACGCCGTGGAGCTGCACCGGGTGGGCGAGCCCGCCCTTTTCGACTTCCCAGCCCGCGACCACCTGGCCATCGCCCAAGCCCTGGATCTGGTGGACTTCGAGAGTGCCGCGCGCGTCGCGGGCCAGAAGTTCTACTACCTGAAGAACGAGGCCGTGCTCCTGGAGCTGGCGCTCTCGCGCTACGCCCTCGACGTGCTCCTGGCCTCCGGCTTCACGCCCTATGTGACTCCGGATGTGGCGCGCCCGGAGATCGTGGCCGGGCTCGGCTACAACCCGCGCGGCGAGGAGACCCAGATCTACTCCATTGAGGCTGCCGACCTATGCCTTGTGGGCACGGCGGAGATCACCCTGGGTGGGCTCTTTGCGGGGCGCCTCCTGGACGAGGAAGCGCTGCCCCTACGCGTCGCCGGGCTCAGCCACTGCTTCCGCACCGAGGCCGGCGCGGCCGGGCGCGAGAGCAAGGGGCTCTACCGAGTGCACCAGTTCACGAAGACGGAGATGTTCGCCGTGACCCGCCCCGAGGAATCCGAGACGATGCACGAGGAGATCCTGGCCCTGGAGGAGCGCATCTTCCAGGGCCTCGAGTTGCCCTACCGCGTGGTAGACATCGCCGCCGGGGACCTGGGAGCCCCGGCCTACCGCAAGTTCGACATCGAAGCCTGGATGCCAGGCCGCGGAGAAGGGGGAAGCTACGGCGAGATCTCCAGCGCCTCGAATTGCACCGACTATCAGGCGCGTCGTCTCCAGGTGCGCTTCCGGCGCGGGGCCACCAAGAAGAACGAGCTGGTGCACCTGCTCAATGGAACCGCCGTCTCGAACGCCCGCACCATCCTGGCACTCCTGGAGAATCACCAGCAGGCGGACGGCTCGGTCACGGTTCCCAAAGCCCTGCAGCCCTACGTGGGACGTGAGCGCATCGGACCGCGCTAGCCCCCGGCCGTCGCTGATCCTCGGCACGGCGGGTCACATCGACCACGGCAAGACCGCGCTGATCGGAGCGCTCACCGGGGTCGACACGGACCGTCTCCCGGAGGAGAAGCAGCGCGGCATCACCATTGAGCTGGGCTTTGCACCCCTCGACCTGGCCCCGGACTTGCGCCTCGGCGTGGTGGATGTACCGGGCCACGAGGGCCTGGTGCGCACCATGGTGGCCGGCGCCACGGGCATCGACCTGGTGCTGCTGGTCGTTGCCGCAGACGAAGGCGTGATGCCCCAGACCCGCGAGCACCTGGCCATCTGCTCGCTGCTGGGCCTCACCCGCGGCGTGGTGGCGCTGACCAAGGTGGACCTGATCGAGCCGGACCTGGCTGAGCTGGCTGCCGAGGAGGTGGGCCTGCTCCTCGAAGAGACGGCGTTGGCGAGCGCGCCGGTGCTGCCGGTCTCGGCGCGCAGCGGAGAAGGCGTGGAGTCCCTGCGGGCCGCCCTCCTGGAAGTCGCCCGCGACTGCGCCACCCGCACACCGCGACACGGACCGGCGCGCCTGTGGGTGGATCGCAGCTTCGAGATGCGCGGCTTCGGCACCGTGGTCACCGGCACCTTGACCGGCGCTCCCCTGCGCACAGGCCAGGCACTTGAGATCCTGCCGGAGGGCCGAACTGCGCGCATCCGTGGTCTGCAGCGTTTTGGCGAGGCACTGCAGGAAGCGCCGCCCGGCGCCCGCTGCGCCGTCAATCTGCAGGGCGTGTCGCGCGATCAGGTCTCCCGCGGCGATCTGCTCTGCACGCCAGAGGCCTTGACCCCCACGGAGAGCTTCGACGCGGAGCTCCAGTGGCTGGCGACGGCGCCGGCCACCGGGCGCCGGCCCTTTGCCGCCGAGCTGCTGGTGGGCACCCGCGCCTCACGTGCGCGTGTCGCGGCGATCGGCGCGGGGGGCTTCGTCCCGGGTGCGAGCGCCCTGGCCCGTATCCACCTGGACACGGGGCGCCTGCCCCTGCTTCCGGAGGACCGCTTCATCCTGCGCGGCTTTGCCCCGACCGGTGACGGAGGCAATACCGTCGGCGGCGGACGGGTGCTGGACGTCGCCCCCGCCCGCCGCCGACGCAGTGATCCAGCTCTGCGCCTGGGGCTCACCCGGCTGGGCGCAGACCGGGGCGAGGGCGTCGGCATGCGCATCCTGCGCTCCGGCTTCGCAGGCATCTCCGACGACGATCTACGCCGTCAGACCGGCCTCGCGGGGGAGGCGCTGAAGCGGGCCATCGCCAGCGCCGGGGAGGCCGTGGCCCAGGTGGGAGACCGTTGGATCTCCACGACGGCCCTCGAGAGCCTGGCGACTCAGGCCCTGACCGCCCTCGGCGCCTTCCACGACCGTGAGCCCCTGCGACCGGGCATGCCGCGGGAGACCCTGCGCGGGGCGCTGCCGGAGAACGTTCCCGCCGCAGCCTTCGAGACCCTGCTGGCAAACCTGCGGGCCGCCGGCCGAGTCGAGGGCGAAGGCGGGTGGGTCCGCGCGGCAGATTTCGTGCCGCGCCTCACCCAGCGCCAGGAGACCCTCGCCGCGCGGCTGCGGGCAGACGCCATGATCGGTGGCCTGGAGCCGCCCACCCTGCGCGGCTGGCAGGAAGAGCTGGGCGTCCCCGAGGCCGAGCTGCGCGACTTGCTGGCCCACCTCGAGCGAGAGGGCTCGCTGGTCCGTGCCCCGGGCGACCTGTGGTTCGATCGCGGCGCGGTGGACGAGCTACGGGCGCGGGTCGTGGCACACCTGGACGCGCACGGCTCCCTGGAGACACCGACCTACAAAGCGCTGATCGGAACCACGCGCAAGTACGCCATGCCGTTGATGGAGCTCTTCGACGAAGAGCGTCTCACGGTGCGACGCGGGGAAGCCCGGGTGCTGCGCCCGGGTGCTCACTCCTGAGGCTCAGGGAAGGACCGCGACCAGCGCCGCCACCGAGCTCCGCGTCCAGTCGAGGACCGGCAGGTCGGGCAGCAGCGGCACGCCGTTTCCCACGCCATCCGGGAAGACGCCGAGGAGCAGCACGCAAACTGCGCACAACGCCAGGGCGATCCACTCGCCGGATCCCAGGGGGCGCCGCCCGAGGTCTTCTCGGGGCTCCCGCATGTACATCGCGACCGGGATACGCAGGTAGTAGTAGACGGCCACGAGACTGGCCACTGCCATGGCCAGCGCGAGTCCTACCTGGCCCGCCTCGACCGAGGCCATGAAGATCTGAAACTTCGCGACGAATCCGCCGGTTCCAGGGATCCCGGCAAGGGAGAGCATGAAGAGCGTCATCGCGGCAGCAAGTGCCGGACGGGTGCGCGCCAGGCCCGAGAGATCCGCCACCTGGTCCGCATCCTGGCCTCGGTTCGCCAAGGCGATCATCACGCCGAAAGCGCCGAGATTCATGAACACGTAGACCAGCAGATAGAAGAGGATCGCGGACCCGCCCAGCGCCGTGCCTGCAGCGAAGCCCACCAGCAGGTTGCCCACGTGGGAGATGCTCGAGTACGCCAGGAACCGCTTCAGGTTGTCCTGGATCACCGCCATCACGTTCCCCACCAACATGGTGAGTACCGCCAGGATCGCGAACCCACTCTGAAGATCCGCCGCCGCTGGCTGGAATGCCTGCAGGCTGATGCGGATCAGGGCCACCACTCCCGCTACCTTCACCGTGACGTACATGAAGGCGGTCACCGAGGTCGGTGCCCCCTCGTAGACGTCGGGCGTCCACTGATGGAAGGGGACTGCGGAGATCTTGAAGAGAAAACCTACCAGCACCATCGCCAGCCCGACGCGCGCCAGGGAACCGGCATCGGCAAAGGCAGCTCGGATCTCCGCGAAGCCAGTCTGGCCGGTCGCGCCGTAGAGCAGGGCAATCCCATAGAGCAGCACGGCACTGGCAAAGGAGCCCAGCAGAAAGTACTTGAAGGCGCTCTCGTTGCTGCGGAGCTTGCGCCGGTCGAAGCCCGCTAGGACGTAGATGGGGATGCTGGTGAGTTCGATGCCGAGGAAGACGGTGACCAGATCCACTGCGCACACCAACAGCACCATCCCTGCGGTGGACAGGAGCAGCAACGCGTAGTATTCGCCGTGGTTGATGCGCAGCTCCACCAGGTAGTCCTTGGAGAGCAGGCAGGCCAGTGCGGACGCTGCGCAGACCAGTGCGGTGGCAAAGCGCGCAAAGGGATCCAGGCGGAGCATCGGATGGCTCGGGTTGAAGACGAGCGAGGTGCCTTCGCCAAAGCCCTGCCAGGCGAGAAGGGCCGCGATGCAGAGAGAAACCACCGCCTCCAGGGCCAGAATCGTCCCCAACCATTCTCGCGTGACCGGCCGGCCCAGGAAAGACTCGCGTCCGCTGAGCAGGACCTCCGTCAGCAGTACGACGAAGGCGCCGAGAGCGACAGCCAGCAGCGGGGCGGCTGCGGCCATATGGAGCACGGGCGCCGGGATCACGGTCTCTCCTCCGAACGAACCAATTGCTCCCCTGGAAGTGCGGCAGACGAGGGCAGGACCGCGCTCAATCGCTGCACGCTCGGGGCATCTCTCCCCTCCGTGGCCGCGGCCCGCGTCTCCATCACCTGCAACAGCTCGAGGGCCGGCGTGTGCAGGCGCTTCAGGAAGGTGGAGGGGTGTACGCCGATCCAGACGATGGGCACGACGATCAGGCCCACGACGATGCGCTCCCGCCAGGAAAGATCGATCAGGCCCCGGTTGGCTGGGTTGCCCACCGGGCCAAAGAACATTCGACGCACCATCCACAGCATGTAGATCGCCGCCAGCACGACGCCAAAGGTCGCGGCGACGGCCATGCCAGGGCTGCTCCGGAAGCTGCCGAGCAGGATCAGGAACTCGCCCACGAAGCCATTCAGCATGGGTAGACCGATACTGGACATCGCGACCAGACCGAAGAGCGCCGCGTAGATGGGCATGGGCCGCGCGATGCCCCCGAACTCCGAGATCTCCCGTGTGTGCCGCCGCTCGTAGATCATCCCAACCAGCAGGAAGAGCGCGCCGGTGGAGAGACCGTGGTTCACCATCTGGAGCACGCCGCCCTCGAGCCCTTCCATGTTCAGGGCAAAGAGGCCGAGCATCACGAAGCCTAGATGTGCCACGGAGGAGTAGGCCACCAGCCGCTTCACATCGCTCTGGACCATCGCCACGAGCGCGCCGTAGAGGATCCCAGCCACGGCGAGGCCCATCATCCAGGGCCCCAGCTCCAGGCTGGCGACGGGAAAGAGCGGAAGGGCAAAGCGCACGAAGCCGTAGGTCCCCATCTTGAGGAGAATTCCGGCCAGGATGACGGAGCCTCCGGTAGGTGCCTCGGTGTGGGCATCTGGAAGCCAGGTATGAAGCGGCACCATTGGCACCTTGACCCCGAATCCCAGGGCGAAGGCCACGAAGAGCCACGTCTGGGTATGCCACCAGGGGGCATTCCCGGTCGGAATGAGCGTATCCAGGATGGGCGGAGCGTGGCTCCCCGGCACTGCGACCAGGTCCATGTTCCACATGCCGAACTGCTGGTGATGGAGCCAGACCACCACCACCAACGCCACGAGCATGAAGAGGGAGCCCGCCATGGTAAAGAGAAAGAACTTGACCGCGGCATAGACGCGACGCGGGCCGCCCCAGATGCCGATTACGAAGGCCATCGGGACCAGCATCAGCTCCCAGAAGACGTAGAAGAGGAAGAGGTTCAGCGCTGCGAAGGCCCCCACCATGCTCGTCTCGAGGAAGAGCATGAAGAAGACCCAGCTCTTGAGGGAGCGCGTTACGTCCGTCCAGGACGCCAGCAGCACGATGGGAACCAGGAATGTGGTGAGGCCAATCAGCAGCAGCGAGATGCCGTCGATGCCGACGAACCAGTGGATGCCCCACTGAGGCAGCCACTCTGCGTGTTCGACGAACTGCATGCCCGTCCGCGTGGGGTCATGCCCGGCCCACAGCAGCACGGTGAGCAGGAAGGAGACCACCGTGCCGCTGAAGCCGATGCCTCGCCACGCCTGCTCGGGCAACCCCTCGCCGCCCATTGCCGTCGCGAAGGCGTCGACGAGGAGGAGCACCGTACCCGTGAGCAGGGGCGCGAATATGATCCAGCTGAGCAGATGGCTGGTCTCCGCCACGCCGTTCACCTCATCACCCAGCTGACGAGGGCCACGGCTCCCACCGCCATCAGAAGCAGATAGGCCTGCGCAAAGCCCGACTGCAGATAGCGCAGCACATCCGAGGCCAGGGCCCGCACCGCCTGCGCGCTGCCGCCCACCAGCCAGCCGTCGATCCAGCGGGCGTCCACCGTGCGAAAGAAGAAGCGGTCGGACACCATGATGAAGGGTCGGACGATCACACGGTCATAGATCTCGTCTACGAAGAAGCGCCCTTCGACCAGCGTGCGCAGCGGCCCGAGAGCCTTGGCGATGCGTCGCACCTGTAGTGGCTTCCGGACGTAGAGCCAGAAGGCCAGCGCGGCGCCCAACATGGCCAGGACGGTGGAGAAGCCGGCGAGCTTCCACTCGGTGCCTCCCGGCACGCGTTCCGCCACGTGCTGGAGAACCGGCGACAGGAAGTTGGCGAGGCTATTGCTGTCCGCAGCCGCCACGGGGAAGGGATTGAAGGCCGCCGGCGGACCCAGCCAACCTCCAAAGAACGCGAGCACCGCCAGCACCACCAGCGGAACCACGATCAACCAGGAAGGCTCGTGGATGCTCTCGCGTACGCCAGCCGCCACGCGGCTCTGGCCCAGGAAGATCCGGGAGTGCAGCCGACACATGTAGAAGGCGGTCAGCCCGGCCGTCCCCACACCCAGGCCGTAGAGCGCATTGTGGCCCGGAACGCCCTCAGCCAGCCACGCCGAGAGCAGGATGGCGTCCTTCGAAAACCACCCAGAGAGGAAAGGGAAACCAGAGATCGCAGCCACGGCGACGGCGAAGGTCCAGTGGGTGAAGGGCAAGTACCGGCGCAGCCCTCCCATCTGGTCCATGTCCTGCTCATGGTGCAGGGCGACGATCACCGAGCCCGCTCCCAGGAAGAGCAGTGCCTTGAAGAAGGCATGGGTCACGACGTGGAAGATGGCGGCAGAGTAGGCGCCGCAGCCCACGGCCAGGAACATGTAGCCGAGCTGGCTCACCGTCGAGTAGGCCAGCACCTTCTTGATGTCGGTCTGGGCCACCGCGATCACGGCTGCAAGGGCTGCCGTCGCCGCGCCCACCCACGCGATCACGGCAGAGGCGCCGGGAGCCGCAACGTAGAGGAAGGAGAGCCGGCACATCAGGTAGACCCCGGCGGTCACCATGGTGGCTGCGTGAATCAGGGCCGAGACCGGAGTGGGGCCAGCCATTGCATCCGGGAGCCAGACATAGAGGGGGAGCTGCGCTGATTTTCCGGCGGCGGCCAGGAAGAAACACAAGCCGATCAGCGTCGTTAGCCGCCAATCTGGAGCGCCGGGCAACCAGTGGAGCCAGACCGGCAGTGCGACCAGCTGGTCAGTGATCCGCGGCAGTGAAGCCTGCACGTCGCGATAGGCGAGGCTTGCGTGCCCACCCTGGGCCAGTGCCCAGAAGAGCAGGAGGGTCCCCACCAGGAAGCCGAAGTCACCAATGCGGTTCACGATGAAGGCCTTGGCGCCCGCCCGGGCGTTGGCATCGTCCGCGAACTAGAAGCCGATGAGCAGGTAGGAGCAGAGGCCAACGCCTTCCCAGCCGAGGAAGGTGAGCACCAGGTTGTCCGCCAGCACCAGCACCAGCATGGAGAAGAGGAAGAGATTCAGGAAACAGAAGTAGCGCTGGAAGCCGCCGTCCGCGCGCTGGTCGTCGTCCATGTAGGCAATGGAATAGACGTGGATCAGCGAGCCCACGCCGGTGACCACCAGGGCCATGACCACGGAGAGGGGATCGGCCTGCAGGGCCGCCTCCGCACTGAAGCCTCCGGCACCGATCCATGTGAAGAGGTCGTCTCCCAGGACGCGGGCGCCTTGCTGCAGAGCAACCAGCTGCCAGAGCGTGAAGAAACTCAGCAGGAAAGAGAAGATCGGTGCGCCGCACGAGAGCACGATCGTGACGCCTCGGGAGAGCGGCCGGCGCCAGAAGCCGAGCAGCAGCGCGTGGATCACCGCGGCCAGCAGCGGCAGCAAGGGGATCCAGCGCAGCAGCTCCTCTCGCTGCACGTCTACCATCGCAACAGGCTCACGTCTTCGACGTCCAGGGACTCGCGGTTGCGGAAGAGCGAGAGCACGATGCCGAGCCCCACGGCCACCTCGGAGGCGGCCACGACGATGACCACGATCACCATCATCTGTCCGGCCGCATCCGCCCAGTGACGCGAGAAGGCAACCAGGGCCAGGTTGACGGCATTCAACATCACCTCGATCGACATCAGCACGACGATCATGTTGCGCCGCAGCAGCGCACCGAGGGCACCAATGACGAAGAGGATCATCGAGAGCCCGATGACGTGTGTGAGGGGGACCACGCTCACTCCGCGTCTCCAATGTCCCGTTTGGCGAGGATGACCGCGCCCACCATGGCTGCCAGCAGCAACAGGGAGGCCACTTCGAAGGCCAGGACGTAGTCCGTAAAGAGCAGCGCGCCAACCTGCCGGTAGCCACCGAAGTCCGCTGGAAGCACCGCCCCGGTGCCGAAGAAGGCGCCGGGGAGCAGATCCAGGCCCCACCAGAGGGCGGCCAGACCCACGAGCAGTGCAAACACGCCTCCCGCGCGCCGGCGCGGCGGTCCGAAGTTGCCGCCGCGGAGGTTCAAGAGCATCACCACGAAGAGGAAGAGCACCATGATCGCCCCGGCGTAGACCAGCACCTGGACGGCCCCAATGAAGAAGGCATCGAGCAGCACATAGATCCCGGCGAGAGAAACCATGGCGCCGACCAGGCTGAGCGCTCCCGCTACCGTGTTGCGCACGTTGAAGACGACCCCAAGCGAGCCGAGCACTGCGAGTAGACCCAGCGCGTAGAACATCACGACAGGGACCGAGGCGCTCATCAGCTGCGCTCCAGGAACAGAATCACACCCGCGGTCACGAATACGTTCGCAAGGGAGAGCGGAAGGATCATCTTCCAGCCGAGGTCCATCACCTGGTCGTAGCGGAAGCGGGGCAGGGTCCAACGCAAGGCCATCTGGAGCCAGATCATGAAGACCACCTTCAGGAGAAAGGAAGTCACGTGCAGAATCATGCACAGGCCGGTCGCGACGCCCACGCCAAAGATCGGCGTGATGGCATGGATGATCGTCCCCTGCGAGAGCCAGGGGATCGCCCAGCCACCCAGGAAGAGGGTGGTGACGACCATGCCGATCACCGGCACCTCCAGGAACTCCGCCGTGTAGAAGAGGCCGAAGCGCATCCCCGAATATTCCATGTGGTAGCCCGCCACGAGCTCGCTATCGGCCTCCGGCGTGTCGAAGGGGGGCCGCTTGTTCTCCGCCATGATGCAGGTGAGGAAGAGCAGGAAGCCCAGGGGCTGAAGGAAGATTCCCCAGGCGGGAAGTCGCACGAGGTCGAGCCAATGGGGCAGTGCATGAAGCACGCCAAAGTGCACGAGGAAGCCAAAGAGCCGAAAGCCGTGATCCTGCAGTAGCGCCATCTCCGGCAGGTGCAGCGTGCCGTAGACCATGAAGAGACCCACGATGGAGAGCCCCATCGTCACCTCGTAGGAAATCATCTGTGCAGAAGCACGCATGCTGCCGAGCAGGCCGAAGTTGTTGTTGCTGGCCCAGCCTGCGATCACGCTTCCGTAGGTAGCGATAGAACCGAGGGCAAAGACGTAGAGTATGCCCCAGTCGATGTCTGCGACGACCAGGTTGAGCTGCGTCCCTGCGAAGTCGTAGATCCCACCGAAGGGGATCACTGCCAGGATCGCGTTGGCGGGAACCAGGGCGAGCACCGGCGCAAGCAGGTGGAGCACGCGGTTTGCGCCTGTGGGCACCACGTCTTCCTTCGAGAGCAGCTTGAGCACGTCGGCTGCAGGGTGCAGCAGGCCCAGCAGCGTGATCCCGGCCAGATCTGCGCGGTTGGCTCCGATCCGGTCCTGCATCACGGCGCTCTGCTTGCGCTCGACCCAGGTAATGAGCGGAAGGAACGCGCCCATGGTTACAAGCACGATGAAGAGGAGCTTGACGACCAACGCGACCGTCATGCCGATGTCTCCGCCAGAGGCCGCCCCAGTGCGCCGACCGTACCCAGGTGCACACCTGAAAAGGCTGGCACCGTCTCCGACATCCGTAGCGAGACCGCTTCGGGGCTCCAGGGGCCCTCGCACGCCGGAAGCTCCAGGGCACGACCCAGGCGCAGCAGGAGCTCCCCCTCGCTCCAGGCGGGGAAGGGCGGCTCCGCGGCGGGCAGCATGCGCTGTACCCGCCCGGCGTGGTTGGTGAAGGTGCCGAGCTTCTCGGTGGCGTGGCGCATCGGGAGCACCACGTGGGCCACACCCTCGAGCTTCGAACGATGGGTGTCGAGCAGGATGACGGACTCGAGCGCTGCCAAGGCCTGCGGATCGTCCTGGAGGCCCGCGCTGAGCAGGTCGTGGCCGAGGAGGATCAGCACGTCCAGGCCACCCCCCGACGCCCGGTCCAGAATGCCGCGGGGAGATCCAAAGCCGAGGGCCCGGCCGCCCGTCGCATTCGCAGCCTTCTCGGGCTGCACCAGCAGATCGTCTGCGGGGCCCGTAGGTACCACCATGCCCGAAACTTCGGAGCCCAGCCCCTCCAGGAAGCAGCGCAGCTGGTAGAGGTCTTCGTTGCTGGCGTGAGGAGACGCCAAGGCGCCCACCACGCCGGGCCCCTTCGCCGCCACGGCGCGGCGCACCCTCGCCGCGGCCTCTGCCAGGGCCTCCTCCAGGGAGGCTGCAACCAACCTCCCTCCCGCCTCGCGCACGGCGGGGTGGACAAGGCGCGACGGGGAGGTGATCTCGTGGTAAGAAAGGCGCCCCGCGTCGCAGATCCAGGTGTCGTTCACTGCGTCGTTGCGTCGCGGGACCATACGCTGTACCGCGCCGTCCGCGGTGCCGAGATCCACGTTGCAGCCCTTGGCGCAACCCGTGCAGATGCCAGGCACATCCTTCAGGAACCACACCCGCATCTTGAAGCGGAAGTCCCGGGTGGTCAGCGCGCCCACCGGGCAGATTTCCGCCACGTTCATCGAGTAGGGGTTGTCGAGGGATTCGCTGGGGAAGGTCGCGATCACGGAGCGGTCGCCGCGGCCCTCCACCGCCAGCTCGCCGCTGCCCGGAACCTCGCGGCAGAAGCGCACGCAGCGACGGCACAGGATGCAGCGCTCCTCGTCGAAAACCACCTCGGGACCCAGTGCCACCCGCTTGCGGCCCGGCCGCCGCGGCTCTCGGGTGCGGGCATGACCGCGTCCATAGCGAAAGGCGTAGTCCTGCAGCTTGCACTCTCCCGCCTGGTCGCAGATGGGGCAGTCCAGTGGGTGGTTCACGAGCAGCAGCTCCATCACCGCTTCCCTGGCACTCTTCACCTTCTCCGTCTGGGTGTGCACCACCATGCCGTCCTGGACCTTGGTGTTGCAGGCGATCTGCAGCTTGGGAAGGCCTTCCACCTCCACTTGGCAGAGCCGACAGGAACCATCGATGGAGAGCTTCGGATGCCAGCAGTAGTGCGGGATATCGACGCCGTTCATCAGCAGGCCGAGGTCGTCCAGAGCCTGGAGCAGGGTGCGTCCCTCCTCCACCTCGTACTGCACTCCATCGACGTGGATCTGCGGCATCTACAGCTCGAAGCTCTCGGGCAGGGGGCAGGCGTGGGCTGCCAGATGCTGCTCGAACTCCGGACGGAAGTGGCGGAGCAGCCCCTGGATCGGCCAGGCGGCGGCATCGGCGAAAGCGCAGATCGTGGCGCCCTCCATCTTGCCGGGGATGTCTGCGAGCACCTCCAGATCGCCCGCTTCACCGGCGCCCCGCTCGATACGCTGAGCGATACGATGAAGCCAACCCGTCCCCTCACGGCACTGAGTGCACTGCCCGCAGGACTCGTGGCGGAAGAACCAGGCCACCACGCAGGCCACCCGCACCATGCAGGTGGTCTCGTCCATGACCATCACGCCCCCGGTCCCGAGGCTGGTGTGCCGCTCGCGCAGAAACTCGTTGGCCATCGGCACGTCCAGTTGGCCTGCCGGAAGGATCGGCATCGAGGCGCCACCGGGGATCACCCCCTTGAGCTTGCGGCCCCCAGGCACCCCTCCGGCGTGCTCAAAGACGATCTCATCCAAACGCGTGCCGAGGGGGAGCTCGTAGAGGCCGGGCCGCACCACGTGTCCAGAGACGCCGAAGAGCATCGTTCCCGGGCTCTTCTCCGTGCCAAAGCCGCGGAACCAGTCCGCACCGTTACGCAAGATGTTCGGCACATGCGAGTAGGTCTCGAGGTTGTTCACCGTGGTCGGGCGGCCGAAGGCGCCGACCTGCGCCGGGAAGGGCGGCTTCTTGCGTGGCTGGCCCTTCTTGCCTTCCAACGACTCGAGGAGCCCCGTCTCCTCACCACAGATGTATGCGCCCGCACCCCGCACGAGTACCACCTCGTGACGAAAGCCCGTCCCCATGACGTTCTCACCGAGATAGCCGCGGGAGGTCGCCTCACCAATGGCGCGCTCCATGCAATTTGCGGGGTAGGCATACTCGCCGCGCACATAGAGGAAGGTCTTCTCCGCGCCGGTGGCCCAGGCCGCGATCAGGATCCCCTCGAGGGCCTGGTGCGGCCCACGCTCCATCAACAGACGGTCCTTGAAGGAGCCCGGCTCGGACTCGTCGGCGTTGCACACCAGGTAGCTTGGCCCGCTGCGCTCCGTCGGCATGAAGGACCACTTGAGACCCGTGGAGAAGCCCGCGCCGCCCCGGCCCTGGAGGCCGGAATCCTTGACGATCTCGATCACCTCGGCGGGAGTCCTCTCTGCGATGGCGCGCCGCGCCACCTCGTAGCCGCCGCGCGCCACGTAGCCGTCCACGCCGGCGAAGGCTTCGTCTGCAAAATGCTCTGTGAGGGGTCCCGTGACGTAGGGGGGAGGCAGGGCCACGCTCAATCCAGCCCGTCGAGGATCTGCCGTGCGGATTCCGCATCGAGACCCTCGTGGTAGGCCTCATCCACACGCATCATGGGCGCGCCCGCGCAGGCACCGAGGCACTCCTCATGACCCAGATGGATCCGGCCGTCGGCGGTAGTCTCGCCGGCGTGCACTCCGAGGTGCTCCTCCAGAGCCCGCAGCAACGAACGCCCACCGCGTAGGGAACAGCTCAGGTTGGTGCACACGAACACCTGATGACGACCGTGGGGACGGTCGTAGAGCATGGTGTAGAAGTGGACGACCTCCATCACTTCGACGGGCCGGATGTCGAAGAGCGCGGCCACACCCCGCGCCGTCTCCGGCGCGATGCAGCCGAGCTCCGCCTGCACCATGCGCAACGCGCCCAGCAGGGCGCCACGCTTCGACGGGAACTTCTCCATCTCCGCCACGATGCGTGCCCGCGTCTCTTCAGAAATGGGAAGGATCGAGACGTCCTTGTCCGCAGCAGCGGCACTCACCACGAAAGCGCCCCCTTGCGCCACTCGTAGAGCAGCCCGATCACCAGTGGCACGCTGAAGACCGACATGATTGCGAGGCCGTAGAGGCCGAGATCCCGAAACAACGCCCCCCACGGGTAGAAGAAGACCACCTCGAGGTCGAAGAGCACAAAGAGCATCGCGACCAGGTAGAACTTCACCGAGAAGCGCTGGCCGGGCGAGACGATCGGCTTCTCTCCGCACTCGAAGGGCTCGAGCTTGGCGTCGAAGTCGCGCCGCGGGCCCAGGAGGTGGTGGACGCCGAGCATGGCCGCCGCGACGAGCAGCCCGAGGATCAGGATCAGCAGCACGCCGACGAACTCGCCGAGCAAGACTCTCCCCCCTCCCCAATCTCCGTGTGCTACCTGCCTGCGCGGCGTTCGGAGCTGTGCAAAGAGCTGCCAACCCCTCGGAAAACCTACCGAAACGCGCGCGCAGGGTAGCGGCGAGGGCTACCAGCGTCAACCGATCTCGGCCGCTTTGGCCGAGCCTCGCGGCTACACTCCTGCGGATGTCGCTCCCCGTCGCAGTCCTCGGGGCCGGTAGCTTTGGCACCTGCCTTGCCATCCTGGCCGCTCGCAAGCACGACGTGACCCTCTGGGCCCGGGACCCCGCAGTTGCGGCGGCCATCGGGCGCGAGCGCCGCAATCCACGCTACCTGCGCGAGATCCCGCTGCCGGACAACATCACCGCCACCCACGACCTCGCCGACGCCCTCGCTGGACGCGAGCTGGTGATCTGTGCGGTCCCGAGCCACGGTCTGCGGGACGTGATCGGCCAGGCGAGCAAGGCCATGGACCCGGAAGCCATCGTCGTCTCCACAGTGAAGGGAATCGAGGTGGAGACGGGCATGACCATGGGCGAGGTCTTCCAGGACGTCCTCGACCCCCTCTTCCACCCGCGCCTGGTGGCACTCTCCGGCCCCTCCTTCGCCCGGGAGGTCGCCGAAAAGAAGCCCACGGCGGTCACCCTCGCCTGCCGGGAGGAGGCCTACGCCATCTCCGTGCAGACTGCGCTCTCCTGCCCGTGGTTCCGCTGCTACACCCACGACGACGTCATCGGCGTGGAGATCGGGGGCGCGTGCAAGAACATCGTGGCCATCGCCGTGGGCATGTGCGACGGCCTCGGCAAGGGGCTGAACGCCCGAGCCGGCCTGATGACCCGGGGACTGCGCGAAATCACCCGCCTGGGGGTAGCCCTGGGGGCGAACCCGCTCACCTTCCTCGGTCTTTCTGGAATGGGAGACCTGGTGCTCACCTGCACCGGGGACCTCTCCCGCAACCGCAGTGTGGGCCTCGAGCTCGCCAAGGGGCGCTCGCTGGCCGAGATCGTCGAGGGCATGAGCCAGGTGGCAGAGGGCGTGCGCACCACCCACGCCGTCTGTGACCTGGCTGCCCGCGTGGGGGTGGAGATGCCCGTGGCCTTCGCCGTGCGCACGGTGCTGGAAGGCCGGATCACGCCGGAAGAAGCGGGCCGCAGGCTGATGACCCGCCAGCTCCGAAGCGAAGCCGAATAGCCACCCGCTCGCCCCCTGGGGAGCGGACAGGAACGGGTTTCTTGGCGCTGGAGCGGCCGAATCGCTGCGGAATTGATATTCATTTTCATATATGTCTTCGACCCTCTCCCTGGCTGAGCTCCCCGACGGGGATTCCGGCGTCGTCGTCGAGCTCGGCGTCGACGGTCCCCTGCGCCAGCGCTTGATGGACCTGGGCTTTCTTCCGGGCACCGCGGTAACGCCGGTGCGCCGCGCTCCCCTGGGCGATCCCCACGTCTATCTGCTGCGCGGAACCCGCCTGTGCCTGCGCAAGAGCGAAGCGCGAAATATCCGGGTGCGCCGCTGTGGCTGAGGCCGCCCTCGGCGCTGGCGAGCCCCTGCGCCTGGGGCTGCTCGGTAGCCCGAATTCCGGCAAGACCACCCTCTTCAACGCCCTGACCGGGCTGCGGGCGCGGGTGGGCAACTACCCCGGCGTCACGGTGGAGCGCCGGGAAGGCCACACCGTGGTGGATGGGCAGGACCTTCTGTTGATCGACCTGCCCGGCACCTACAGCCTGACGCCCATCAGCGCCGACGAGGCCGTGGTCTCCCGACTGCTGGCGGGAGAAATTGCAGACGTGCCCACGCCAGAAGGCCTGGTGATGACTGTGGACGCCTGCAGCCTGGAGCGCTCGCTGCTGCTGGTCGCCCAGGCCCTTCGCCTGCGCCGGCCCCTGTGTGTCGTCCTGACCATGATGGACGAGCTCCAGGCGCGCGGTGGCTCCCTCGATGTGGCCCGTCTGGCAGACGCCCTGGGCGTACCCGTGGTCGGCGTCGTTGGTCATCGGGGTCTCGGGCTGGAGGGCCTGCGGAGGCTGCTGCCCCGCCTCGACACCTGGAATCGACCCGTCCTCCTGCCTCCCCAGGAGCCCGCCGAGCTGAAGGGGTGGATCGAGAGCGTCCTGGAGAGCGCAGTCCGGAACCGCCCGGGGAGCCATGCCCTCACCGAGGCAGTGGACCGCGTGGTGCTGCACCCGTTGTGGGGCAGCCTGCTCTTTGCGGTGACCATGGTGCTGTTCTTCCAGCTGATCTTCAGCTGGGCCACGCCCGCCATGGACGCCATTACCGCCGGGATGAAGGTGCTGGCGTTGGCGGTCCGGACCGCCCTGCCCGCAGGCCTCCTGTCGGATTTCCTCACCGACGGGATCATCGCCGGGGTGGGAAGTGTGGTGATCTTCCTACCCCAGATCGTGCTGCTCTTCACCGTGCTCTACCTGCTCGAAGACGTGGGCTACATGGCCCGGGCGGCTTTCGTGGTGGACCGCCTGATGGGCCGGATCGGGCTGGAGGGCCGCGCCTTCGTCTCGCTGCTCTCCTCCTACGCCTGCGCAGTCCCGGGCATCATGGCCACGCGCAGCATCCCTTCCCCACGCCAGCGACTGATCACGATCCTGGTGGCGCCGCTGATGACCTGCTCGGCGAGGCTTCCGGTCTATGCCCTGCTGATCGGTGCCTTCGTGCCGGCGCAGAAGGTGCTGGGACCGCTGGGCCTGCAGGGCCTGGCGTTGATGGCGCTCTACCTCCTCGGCTCCCTCTCGGCACTGGTCGTCGCCGCCGTCCTGAATCGCACTCTGACGGGCGGGGGCTCGCTGCCCTTCTACCTGGAGCTGCCTCCCTACCGGCGCCCCCCCCTGAAGCTCGTGACCACCCAGGTGTGGGGCAGCGCCAGGGCCTTCCTGCGCCGGGCGGGAACGATCATCCTGGCCGCTTCGGTGGTGCTCTGGGCCTTGCTGAGCTTCCCCAAGGTGGAGGCGCCCGCGGGGCTCCCGGCGAGCCAGAACGCGCGCTACGCCCTGGAACACAGCGCCGCAGGTCGCATGGGCCATGCCGTCGAGCCCGCCATCGCCCCGCTGGGCTTCGACTGGAAGATCGGCGTAGGGCTGGTGGCGAGCCTGGCCGCCCGAGAGGTGATCGTGGCCACCCTGGGCCAGATCTACGCCACCGCCCAGGGCGACGCCGTCTCCCTGCGCACAGCCGTGCAGAGCGACGTAGACCCGCGTACCGGAAAGAAGATCTTCACCCCTGCCACGGTCGCCTCACTGCTGGTTTTCTTCGTCTTCGCGCTGCAGTGCACCTCTACCCTCGCGATCATGCGTCGGGAGACCAACTCGTGGCGCTGGCCCGCCTTCGCCTTCAGCTACCTTCTGGCCCTCGCCTACACAGCGAGCTTCCTGACCCATCATCTGGTGGCGGCCTGGTGGACCTGACGAACGCTTCCACTTCTCCCCGCGAGCATGCCTGCGGGCCGAGGCGCACGCGCTGGGCCCTGACCACGGCCTGTGCCGCACTGCTGCTCGCAAGCTGTGGCACCCGCTATCAACGGGTGCCCGTCTACGAGGACCACGGCATCCATGTGCTGCTGCGGGCAGAGATCAAGGGAGGTGAGCGCGTCGACCATGGCTACGCGCAGCCGGCCGAGATCTCCGGCGTCCGCCTGGCCCACGTGCTGGCCCGCCTTGACATCCGCCTGAGCGCTGCAGAGGACAAGCTCGGCGAACGCAAGCCTGCCATTCCCACCAAGCTGGTCTATGAGCTCGGGGATCTGCTCTCGGATGCCCTCAGCAAGGCAGACTCCAGCCAGCACGTCGTGGTCCAGGCCATCCGCAAGGAGCGCCGCCTGGGGGTCTTTACCCAGTCCTACCTCACCAGCTTCATCGCACTGGTCGATTCGCAGAACCAGCTTGAGATCCACCTCTATCAAAGCGACTGGCTGATTCCGCAGGGAACCGACAAGGACCATCTCCGCGAGCCACGTTTCGGTGCCAAGGCGATGAAGTTCCGGGTGGTGCCGGCGGACCACATGAAGGTGATCGGCGAGCAGGCTCTCGCCGTGGACTGGCGCAACCCGGCCTTCCGGCGAGCCTCGAACATCCGCATCACGCCAACCGGCCGCGTCATGCGGCGCGAAGTGCTGATGGAGAGCCCCGCACCGGCCGCGGAAGAGGAGCCCGAGCAGCAAGCGGCGCCCACCGCCCTGCCGAGAAGCCCTGAAGCCCTGCGTGCCCTGGCAGACCTCGAGGAGGCGCGCCGCCAGGGCAAGGTGACCGAGGTGGAGTACACCCGCCGCCGCGCGGAGATCCTGCGCGGGGCCAGGTGAAGGCGCACGGGACCTGCGCCCGGGCTTCCCGTGCCTGGACGTGGCTTTCGGCCTCGAGTTGCGGATTCCTGAATGTGCGGGTCCGATTCTTCTCGCTGCGGATCCGATTCTTCTGGCTGCTGCGGATCCGATTCTTCTGGCTGGTAGGGCGTGGGATCGCATAACCTGTCGCGTTTTCCTGCCGACACATACGCGTGCCGGAGTTCTTCCGGACGGGAGTGCCCATGAAGATCCTGCTCGAAATCCTCGTCATCGCTCTGGCCGCCCTCGCCGTGGCTCGGCTTGCAGCGGATCCCTGGCGAGGACGCCTGCTCAATGCGCTCAAGGCGTGGGTGACCGTTCGGGTCTTTTGGCTGCTGCTGATGCACCCGGTGGCGATGGAGGACGGCTCGCGGGTCCTGGCCTGGCGCCTCATCCACGACGCCGTCCGCGCCATCGACCCACGGACCTTCTGGCTCTTCGTGGCAGCGGCGGCGGCAATCAAGTTCGTGGGGATTCTCGCCTCCATGCAGCGCTGGCGGGTGCTGCTGCGCGGGCAGGGTATCGACCTTCCCTTCTGGCACATCTTCGGGTCCTTCCTGATCGGTCGCTTCATCGGCACCTTCCTGCCGAGCACCGCTGGCCTGGACGGCTACACCCTCTACGACGCCGCCCGCTTCAGCGGCCGCACCGTAGAGGTGACCGCGGCGAAGGCCCTCGAGAAGGTCATC
>Ga0114931_10003000_pt1 | contig 21417 bp, 18 predicted proteins | sample 2SBtaG_FD_89579 | JGI IMG/M metagenome (GOLD analysis project Ga0114931, IMG submission 89579) | Deep subsurface microbial communities from Kolumbo volcano to uncover new lineages of life (NeLLi) - 2SBTROV14_V59a metaG | ecosystem: Environmental > Aquatic > Marine > Volcanic | place: Kolumbo...
AGGGTACAGCGTACCCGGCCGGGCATCTCCCAACCGCGGAAAGGCGTGTTTTTACCCTGGCTGTGCATATGCTGTTCGTCCAGCCGCCAGGTGGCATCGGGGTTGAAAATACAGATATCCGCGGTTCGTCCCACACCCAGTTCGCCGTAGGGCAGGTTGAGAATTTTCGCCGGGCCGCTGGTTATGCGGGCGATGGCGTCAGGCAGCAGCAGATGGTTTTCATCAACCAGTTTGAGGGTCAGAGAGAGTAGCGAGTCGAGCCCTGAGGCGCCGGGTTCAGTGGCGGGGAATGGCATCAACTTGGCATCCGGTTCGTGGGGCTGGTGATCAGAGCAGATGGCCGCCAGGGTGCCGCTGCGCAAGCCTTCGCGCAGACCGTCACGGTCTTCCTGGGTACGCAACGGCGGCGAGAAATGGTAGTCCGGGCCGAAATTGATGGTGTCGAGTTCGGTGAGATAGAGGTTCGGGATGGCGACATCGGCGCTGACCGGGACCCCGTCGAACTGGGAGCGCGCCACCATGCGGACTGCGCGCTGGGTGGTCAGTCGGGCGAAGTGAGCACGCACGCCGGTCTGCTGAATCAGGGCCAAGTCGCGGGCCACGGCCACTGTTTCGGCGGCCTCGGGGATGCCGGGCAAGCCCAATCGGGTCGACACGTGGCCTTCGTGCATGCAGCCGCCGGCCGACAGCGCGGCATCGTCGGCGTGCAGAAACACAGTCAGGTCGAAGGTTGCGGCATACTCGAAAGCGCGTCGCTGGATCATGGTCGATGCCAGCGGTGTCAGCGCATTGCTGACGCCGATACAACCGGCCTGCTTGAGGGCGGCCATTTCACTCAGGTGCTCGCCGTCCAGATCACGGGTCAATGCACCGAGACCGACCACGCGCGCGGCGCCCACCTGCTGGGCGCGGTGATGAATCATTTCGATCACGGCCGGGGTATCGATAACCGGGTTAGTGTAGGGCGGGCAGCACAAGGTGGTGATACCGCCGGCGGCCGCGGCGCGGCATTCGCTGTCGATTGTGGCTTTGAACTCCTGCCCCGGTTCGCGCAGCCGCGCGCACAGATCGATCAAGCCCGGGATCACGCTGAGGCCGGTCGCATCGATTTCCACGTCCGTGCTGAATCCGTCCGGTGCTTTTCCAACAGCGGCTACCCTGCCATCGGCCAGGTACAGATCGGCGACTTCGTCGACCCGGTTATGCGGGTCGATGAGGCGGCCACCGGTAATTTTTATGCGCGGTTTAGCCATGGGTTTCCTGCACGGCAGCTTGCTGCATGGCCATGGACATCACCGCCATGCGCACGGCAATGCCGTAGGTGACTTGTTGCAGAATGACCGAGCGTGGGCCGTCCGCTACTTGCGAATCCATTTCCACCCCGCGGTTAATCGGGCCCGGGTGCATGACCGTCACATCCGGCCGGGCCATCGACAGCTTTTCATCGGTCAATCCGTACAACTGGTAATACTCGTGTTCACTGGGCAGCAGGGCGCCGGCCATACGCTCGTTTTGCAGGCGTAGCATAATGACTACATCAATATCGCGCAGCCCTTCGCGGAGGTCATGGAAGACCTGCACACCCAGCGATTCGACGTGGGCCGGAAGCAGGGTACGCGGTGCGATGACGCGCACTTCGCCGGTATTTAGCGCATTTAAGGCATGGATCTGCGAGCGCGCCACCCGTGAGTGGGCCACGTCGCCGACAATGGCGACCCGCAGGCGTCCGAAGTCCGCGCCTTTTTCACGGCGGATGGTGAACATGTCAAGCATCGCCTGGGTTGGGTGGGCGTGTCGCCCGTCGCCGGCGTTGATGACGCTGACGTGCGGTTGCACGTGGCGGGCAATAAAGTGCGCGGTGCCGCTGTCACCATGGCGTACCACGAACATGTCGACGTGCATGGCTTCGAGATTTCGCAAGGTGTCCAGCAGGGTTTCACCCTTGACCGTAGACGAGGCATCGACGTTAATGTTGAGTACGTCGGCCGACAGGCGCTTGGCCGCCAGCTCAAAAGTGGTACGCGTACGGGTGCTGGCCTCAAAGAACAGATTGACGATGGTTTTGCCGCGCAGCAGCGGTACTTTTTTGACCGATTGCTCGGTGACACCGGCAAACGATTCGGCGGTGTCCAGGATTTCGCTGAGCAGGCCGTAGCTCAATCCTTCGGTAGACAGGAAATGGCGCAGGCGGCCGTCGTCTCTGATCTGCAAGTTGGCATTGCTCATGCCGTGCTCCTGACCTCCAGCGTCAGCGGCTCGGGGCCACTCAGTTTGACGTGTTCGTTCGGCCCCAACGGCAGATGCAGACCGACGACGTTGGCTTGAATGGGTAACTCCCGGCCGCTGCGTTCCACCAGTACCGCCAAGGAAATCGATGCCGGGCGACCGTAATCGAACAACTCGTTCATGGCAGCGCGGATCGTGCGGCCGGTGTGCAGTACGTCGTCGACCAGAATAATCGGCCGGTCGTCGAGACTGAACGGCAACTGAGAAGGCCGGACCTGGGGATTCATGCCGATACGGGTGAAATCGTCGCGGTAAAAGGAGATATCCAGTTCTCCCAGGGGCTCCTCGATGGCCAGCTTGTGGTGTAGTGCCCGCGCAACCCAGACACCACCGGTGTGGATGCCGACCATCACAGTGCGCGCGTCAATCGCCAACTGCTGCTGTAACTGACTGGCCATCTGATCGAGTAGGGCCGGAATGTCGTGCTGCTTGCTCATGCTTGTGGGTGTTGTTGTAGCCAGTCCTGCAAAATCACCTGTGCCGACAGCGGGTCGATTGCCGTTCGTTTGCCGTCAGTGGACAGACCGGCTTCGACGACGTAAGAGCTGAGCCGTTCCTCAGCGCCATGCACCGGCAGCTGAAAACGGCCTTCAAGCTGCCGGCAGAAACGTTGTGCGGCCCGGGTCATGTCCTGCTCGCTGCCGTCCATATGATACGGGATTCCGACCACCAGTGCGTCTGGTTTCCATTCGGCGATCAGGTGCGCTATGGCGGACCAATCCGGTTTGCCGTCATGCGCCGGGACGGTGGTAAGCGGGATCGCCGAAGCGGTCAGCTGCTGGCCCACCGCCACACCGATGCGCTTGTGGCCGTAATCGAACCCAAGCAGCGTCTGCGCGCCGGGCTCCGAGGGTGTCAGCGCGTCAGCCATCAGGCGTGGCCGGTGTCTCCCGACAATAGGTCGAGGTCAACACCCAGTGATGCGGCGGCCGCCCGCCAGCGTTCTTCGTCGGGCGTCTGGAAGAGAATTTCGGGGTTGGCAGGACCGCTCAACCAGGCATTGTCGGCCATCTCCTGCTCCAGCTGTCCGGCACCCCAGCCGGCATAGCCGAGGGTGATCAGTGCGCGTTCCGGACCCTCGTTGCGGGCAATGGCGTGAAGGATATCGACCGACGAGGTAATGCCGATGCGATCGGTCACTTTGAGCGTGGCCTCCCAGTCACCAAGTGGCTCGTGCAGAACGAAACCGCGATCCTGTTGCACCGGGCCTCCCAGGTGAACCAGCATCTGCCGGGCTGCCAGTTCGGCGTCTTCCAGCGCCATGTGCTGCAGAATTTCACCCAGCTGCATATCCAGCAGACGGTTGACAATCAGGCCGAGGGCACCTTCTTCATTGTGTTCGCAAATATAGGTGACGGAATGGTAGAAATTGGGGTCTTCCAGCCCCGGCATGGCGATCAGGAATTGGTTGGTCAGGTACTGAGTATCCACCATGGCGATAGTATCGGTGAGCCACTGCTAATTCACAAGCACTTGCGACTCGCCGGCAGTGCCCGGCTCAGCGGCTTTTCAGACGATTGCCACTGGTAAATACCCAGGTACGGGTGATATACAGCACCTGGGTTTCCTTTTTTATACTGTCCGGAAAGGGGGCAAAGGGTGCCGCCAACTTGACGATACGTACCGCAGCGTCATCGAGGATTTTGTGCCCCGAAGGCTTGCGAATAGTGATTTCGCGCACGCTGCCGTCCGGATAGACCGCCACCTGAACGATGAGTTTGCCCGACAGGTTCTGGCGCCGCGCCGCGTCAGGGTAGTTGAGCTCGCCCACGCGTTCGACTTTGGCGACCCAGTCGCGCATGTAGCTGGCGTATTTGAATTCCTTGGTGCGCGCCGAAATAAACTTACTCTTGGGCGTCTTGGAATAGGCCTGCAAGGTCTGGTTGATCTGTTGGTTGAGCGTCAGCATTTCCATACTGCGGTTGATCAGTTCTCTGGCGCTGGTTTGATCGGTCTGCGGTTCGGGCTTGGCGGCCTCGGTTTTATGCACCTTTTCCCGGCTAAGGTCGGTTGTCAGCACCTGTGTATCAACCGGCGTACTTTCCTGGGCGGCAGCCGGCGGTGGCGTTTGTTCGACGCTCTGTTGCTGAGGCTGCACTTTGTCTTCGGTATTGCCGGCGCCTTCCTGGCTGGTTTCGGCCAGATAGTCATAGTCTTCGGGGGGCTTGGTGGTCTTCGGATTTACGACCGTGATATCCAGCGTCGGCGTATTCTGGTCTTCCGGAGTATTGTCGAAAACGTCAAAGCTGATGCCGAGAATCACCAGTGCGTGCAAGGCTGTGGCGATAAACAGAGTCAACGCCAGCCGGTCGGTGGTCGGGGCCTCAAAGGGGACCTGGCTTGATAAGCGTATGCTGGTCACGGTTTAGAAGTGCATCTTTAGATCGTGTCTGAAAATCCCTGTCATTCCGGCGAAAGCCGGAATCCAGGCTGTTAAATCAAGCTCTCCAGATTCCGGCCTTCGCCGGAATGACGATGGAAACTTCAAGCCGGGTTTCAAGGCCTGATCCAATTTCATTATACTGCTTTCACGGACCATCGGCTGTCTCCAGGCTGACGGTTTCAACACTGGCCGGTGTCTGTTCAAATTTGACCCGCCCGCGCAGCGTCGCCGTCATGTGGGCGCCGCCGGCCGTATCGATCAGTAGCGCGTCATGGATACCCATACTGCGGGCAATGGCCTGCCACTGCGAGGGACCGGCGACAAACAACGCTGTAGCTGCCGCATCGGCCAGCGTGCCATCGTCGGCCAGTACCGTCACCGAATGCGTGCCTTCGGCTGGATAGCCGCTGCGCGGATCGAGAATATGATGGTAGCGCTTACCCTGGTATTCGAAATAGCGTTCGTAGTCGCCCGACGTGAACACGCAATGACGGCCTTCCAGGTCGAGGCTGGCCAATACGCCCTCGCCGTCGGGCGAGCGGATCCCGATCCGCCATGGGCGATCGCCGTGCCGTCCGCGCAGGCACAGGTCGCCGCCGGCATTGACAATCAGGTGCTGAAAACCGCGCTTTTCCAGCAGTGCCACGGCGCGTGCCACCGCATAACCCTTGGCGAAACCACCGAAGTCCAGCTTCACCGCCGAGTTGCTACTGCTAACAGTAGAGCTTTCGATACTCAGCTGCAAGGTGCTGGGAGCCGCCCGTAGCCAGCGACGAACAGCGGCATCATCCGGGGGGGTGCGATTGGGTTCATCCTGCTGGAAGCCCCAGAGTTTCAGCAGGTGACCGATGGCTGGATTGAACAGGCCGTGGCTGAGGCGTTCAAAACGCTGACCGAGTTGGATGAGGTGGACAATGGAGGCGTCAGTTTCCAGGCTGTGCCCGTCGGCAATCGCTTGATTCAGGCTGTCGAGCTGACCGCGTTGCCAGGCATGCCAGTCGTGGTGTTGTTGTTGGAACATGGCATCAACGGCCTGGATGGCCTGCCGGGCCGCTTCCGGTTGTACGCCATAAAGGGTGATGTCGACCAGGGTACCGAAGGCGAACAGCTGCTGCTGGTAGACCTGCGCCGGCGGATGACCGCAGGCGGCGAGCCACAGGGTCAGCAGGCCAGGATAAATCAGGCGCAGGAGATTCACGGGTGACGGTGATGTAATTTGGGGGTGGCTGAATACGCGCGCATTCCTTAGTCCCGGCCCGGCCTGGATTGCAGTTTTGACTCGATGCAGTCCATCAGCTGGCCGGCGATGTCCAGGCCGTAGAGCTGGTCCAGCTCGCGGATGCAGGTCGGGCTGGTGACGTTGATCTCGGTGAGGTAGTCGCCGATCACATCCAAACCCACAAATAACAGGCCGCGGGCGCGCAGTTCCGGACCGACCCGGGAGCAGATCCAGCGGTCGCGTTCGCTCAGCTCAACGCCTTCGCCGTGCCCACCGGCGGCCAGGTTGCCGCGCGTTTCGCCTGGTGCCGGAATGCGCGCCAGCGCGTAGGGTGCCGGCTCTCCGTCAATCATCAGAATGCGTTTGTCGCCGGCGCTGATCTCGGGAATAAACCGTTGTGCCATACTCGTACGCCGGCCCAACTCGGTAAGTGTTTCGAGAATGACGCTGACGTTGGGGTCGCCGACACGTACGCGGAAGATCGAAGCGCCGCCCATGGCATCCAGCGGCTTGAGAATAATGTCTTGCTGCTGATCGAGAAAGGTACGCAAACGATCGGGATCGCGGCTCACCAGACTCGGTGCGCAGCAGTCGGGAAACCAGGCCGTGAACAACTTTTCATTGCTGTTGCGCAACGCCACCGGATTATTGACCACCCTGACCCCGCTACGCTCTGCCTGCTCCAGCAGGTAGGTGGTGTAGAGGTATTCCATATCCAGTGGCGGATCCTTGCGCATCAGGATGATGTCGAGGTCCGCCAGGGGTTGGTCCTGGTCGGCGCCGAGATCAAACCAGCCACTTTCCTGGTCGCGGACCGTCAGGGCCCTGGTGCGGGCACAGGCCTGGCCGTCTTTGAGGTACAGATCCGCCTGTTCCATATAGAAAAGCGTCCAGCCACGCGCCTGGGCCGCCAGCAGCATGGCAAAGCTGCTGTCTTTGTAGACTTTAATGGCCCCGATGGGGTCCATGACGATACCGAGTCGCAGGCTCATGCTGCCGCGGCTGCCGGTCGATCAGGATCGTGGATTGTGAACCAATTAATAGATGTAAAGTTTGCTGCCGAGCGGACGATAGAAGCTGGTAGCCGCCATTATATCGTAAATCTGTCGGCAAATCGGGCGCTTGGGCCATGGGACAGGCGCGAAACAGGACATTAAGTGGGTCAGGTATGAGCCGTATGCAAACCATTGTGGATCCAGCAGAAACAGAAGAAGTGGAAAAACCGGCTGAAGAGGACACCGGAAATCCGGGAAGTGGTGCCCCAAAAGGGGTGGACAACCTCAAGGTCATGGTCATCGACGATTCTAAAACCATCCGCCGCACCGCCGAAACCTTGCTGAAAAAGGAAGGTTGCCAGGTGGTTACCGCGACTGATGGATTTGAGGCATTGGCCAAGATCGCCGACGAGAAACCCGACATCATTTTTGTCGACATCATGATGCCGCGGCTCGATGGCTATCAAACCTGCGCCCTGATCAAGAACAACCAAGTTTTCAAAGACACACCGGTGATCATGCTGTCGAGTAAGGACGGCTTATTCGACCGCGCCCGTGGGCGCATTGTGGGGTCAGACCAGTATCTGACCAAACCATTTACCAAAGACGAATTACTGGGCGCGATCCGCGAGCACGTACAGGCTTAGGGCTTGCGTCCAGGGCGATGTCGCTACCGGCATTCGCTGCAAGGAGCTGTAACTAAACGAGGGTAACTACCGATGGCACAAATACTGATTGTTGACGATTCACCGACCGAGGCCCATGTCCTGAAGGGCATACTGGAAAAACAGGGTTTTGAAGTTGAAACCGCCGAGAACGGCACGGAAGGTATTGAGCGCGCCCGCGAGATCAAGCCGGATCTGGTTTTGATGGACGTCGTTATGCCGGGACTGAACGGTTTCCAGGCGACGCGCCAGTTAACCAAGGACCCGGAGACCAAGGATATCCCGGTCATCATCGTTACCACCAAGGATCAGGAAACCGATCGCGTCTGGGGCATGCGCCAGGGCGCCCGGGATTTTCTGACCAAGCCGGTTTCGGAAAAGACTTTGATGGAAAAAATCAACGCCGCGCTGGAACTCGTCTAAGGAATCAGGACTATGTCTGATCTTGCTTCTTCTTCGCCACTGGAGCGACTGGTACAGCTGGAACGCCTGTGCCTGGAGCATGCACACGGTCTGCCTCAGCAGGAACAGAGCGATGAGGAGTGGATCGGCATAGGCTTCCGCCTGGGCGATCTGCAACTGGTCGCGCCACTGGGCGAAGTCTCTGAAATACTGACACCGCCAAGTCTGTCGCAGGTTCCGCGCACCAAAGCCTGGGTGTGCGGCATCGCCAACGTACGCAGCAACCTGATGCCGATTATGGATCTTAAAGGTTACCTCCATGACCGGCCGGCGGCGCTCAATCGGCGTAGCCGTATTCTGGTTGTCAACCATAAAGGTGTGTATTCCGGGCTGGTTGTGGATGCGGTACAGGGGTTGCGACACTTTCGCGACGACCAGCGTTGTGACGAGCTACCCGGCAGCGATACGCACATACATGAATACATGACCCATGGGTTCCGGGTCGGCAATGAATATTGGGGGGTGTTCAGCATGCATAAGCTGGCTGAGACACCGCAGTTTTTAAAGGCCGCCGTGTAGGTGGCGGACTGGAAAGACGATAGCTGAATAGGTCAGGAGACGAAACATGAGTACAGCGAAGAAGTCCCACGCCAAGGTGGGTTCACACAAACGGACGATGTACCTGATTACAGCCATGCTGCTGTCGTTGGGTTCCATGGTTGGCGTATTCTGGTACGTAGGTGTTGAAGATGGCTACGACAAAGAATATATCGGTTATACCAGTGAACAACAGGTGCTGTCGCAGCAGGTTGCGAAATATGCGTTGGAAGCGTCTTCAGGTGTAGAAAGCGCCTTTGAGCAGCTGACACTGTACCGTGACCGATTCGACGAAACACTCGGCAAAGAACGTAATGGTAACGTTGCCACCGGGCTGCCGCCAAGTCGTGAATCGGTCGAGAACGATCTTTCGACCATGGAGTCGAACTGGTCGAGTTTCCGCGAAAGTGTCGACTTCGTGTTGAGTTCAAAAGAAACCGTTGCTGTCGCGGTTAAGGAAATCGGTGGTGTCATCAACGAGCTGATTCCGAAACTGCAAGCTTACGACGAAGAGATCGTTGATATTCTACTCGATAAAAAAGCCAGCCGTGAGATGATCAACCTTGCTACCCGCCAGCTTATGTTGAGTCAGCGTATTGTTAACAACGTTAACCTGGCTTTGAGCGGTGAAAATGTCGAGATGGCCATAGAGCGTTTCTCCGAGGACGTGGAAGAATACGGTACTGTGCTGGATGGCATGGTGCGCGGCAACGACGTCATACCCATGGTTAAGAACGAAGAAGTGCAGACCAAGCTGTTTGAGACTTCGATGCTGTTCAAGACCGTGGCCGATAACGTCGAAGAGCTGCTGGATATGTCCGACGATCTGCTGGAAGTCCAGCAAGCGGCGCGCAACATCTCCTCCCAGTCGGATGACCTGTACGCGACGGCGCTGCGTTTGCAGAATGCTTACTCGCTGGCCGCCGACACGCGTACGGTTCAGCCGGAAATGGCCTATATGTTCGGCGCTATCAGTTTGCTGATTCTGTTCCTGTTGGGAATGCAGGTGTACCGCGATCAGGAAAACCGCCGCATGCACGCTGAGCGGGAAAACAAGAACAACCAGGAAGCTATCCTGCGACTGCTCGACGAAATGGGCAACCTCGCTGACGGTGATCTGACAACCTACGCAACGGTTACCGAGGACTTCACCGGCGCTATCGCCGACTCGGTCAACTACACCATCGACGCGCTGCGTGACATGGTTACCACCATTAACGAGACTTCCGGCCAGGTATCGTCCGCTGCGCATCAGACGCAGGAAACGGCGCAGCACCTTACCGAGGCCAGTGTGCACCAGGCTGAAGAGATTACTTCCGCGACCACGGCTATTAATGAAATGGCTGTATCTATCGACGAAGTGTCGAAGAACTCGGAAGAGACGGCAAACAAGGCATTACGGTCAGTGGAATATGCGAAAAAAGGTGGTACAACCGTGCGGCGTAACATCGAGGGCATGGACCGCATTCGCGAAACCATTCAGGAGACGTCCAAGCGTATCAAGCGTCTGGGTGAAAGCTCCCAGGAAATCGGTGACATCGTCGAGCTGATCAACGATATCGCCGAGCAGACCAATATCCTGGCTTTGAATGCGGCTATTCAGGCGGCCATGGCTGGTGAAGCGGGTCGCGGTTTCGCGGTGGTTGCCGACGAAGTTCAGCGTCTCGCAGAGCGTTCTTCGAATGCAACCAAGCAGATCGAAGCGCTGGTTAAAACCATCCAGACGGATACCAACGAAGCGGTTATCTCCATGGAGCAGAGCACCGCGGGTGTGGTTAACGGTGCACGACTGGCCGAGGAGTCGGGCGAAGCACTGGAAGAAATCGTTAAGGTCTCGGAAGATCTTTCGAGTCTTATCCAGAACATTTCTTCGTCTGCCCGCCAACAGTCAAGGGCGTCGGCGAATATCTCTGAGACCATGCACGTTATCCAGGAGATCACCACGCAGACTTCCGCCGGTACTAACGAGACTTCGGCCTCGATCGGTAACCTGGCCGGCCTGGCTGAAGAGATGGGTGGCTCGGTAGCCGGCTTCAAGCTGCCGGAGTAAGCAGAGGCGCCGATTAATGGCTGACCCTTCCGCAGGATATGCACAAGCGTACAGTGATGGCCGGCATTCGGTCGGTCTCTGCCTGGATGATATGGATGACAGGCAGTTCGATGATTGGACGCGCCTGCTGGAACAGCGCATGGGATTGTTCATTGCACCCGAGCGCCGCTCCTTCTGGTCAGTGGTATCCGGGCCCGAGTTCGCGCAACAGGTTGCGGTAGTCCGCGTGAGTATTTTGATCAGCTGGCCGGTGGCGGCGCCGTTCAGGCGCGTGAATGGTCGCTGCTAATCGATTGTCTGACGGTGCACGAAACTTGTTTTTTTCGCCATCAGTCCTCAATACGCTTGCTCAAAGACCTGCTTTTGCCGGAAACGGTAGGCGCGGACAGAGGATACCTGGCCTGGAGCGTCGGTTGTGCAACGGGTGAAGAGGTTTACAGCCTGGCCATGCAGATTGACGACGGGTTACCGGCTGTGCCGGAAAAACGCCTTTTCGGTGTTACGGGAACCGACATCAGCCTGCCTTCGCTGCGGCACGCCCGGAACGGCATTTATCTGAAGCGGCGCTTGCGGGGTATACCCGAGGCTTTTCAGGACAGATATTGCGAGTCGGTATCCGACAACCGTTTTCAGATTGCCGGGCAGCTTCGCAAGCGGGTGTGTTTTTCCCAGCTGAATCTGCGCGACTTGGCAAAGGCACCCATGGCCAAGGTCGATTTGATTTATTGCCAGAATCTTCTGATTTACTTCGATCGGGAGCGTCGCCTGGAAGTAGTGGCTGACATGGTGAAATTTCTGCGCCCGGGTGGTGTGTTGATTCTGGGGCCGGGTGAACTGTTGGACTGGCATCATTCGAATATGGAAAAAGTGCGTTACCCCGATACGCTGGCGTATCGGCGCACGAATTAAAAGCACCCAGTGCGGGATGAAAGGAAATACAATGAATCAAGTCATCGATTTCAGCACTTTGACATGGGTCAAGAACGAACTCGACGCCACTCTGAAAGAGGCGCGTCAGGCCCTCGAAGCCCATGTTGAAAATCCTCAGGACGAGGCACAACTTGGATTTTTAACCGCCCACCTGCACCAGGTTTATGGCACCTTGCAGATGGTCGAATTGTACGGCGCCTCCCTGTTGGCTGAAGAAATGGAACAGGTTGCTATCGCTATCAGCGATCAGAGTGTCAGCCAGCACAATGACGCCTGCGAAGTGTTGATGCGCGCAACGCTGCAACTTCCTGATTACCTCGATCGTCTGATAGCCGGCCACCAGGACATTCCACTGGTGCTGTTACCACTGTTGAATGATTTGCGCGCCGTACGCGGCGAAAATCTGCTGTCCGAGAATGCCATGTTCAGACCTGAGCTTGGCGCGGCATTGCCGGCGTCTATTCTGAGTGCTCAGGGGGAAGGTGAGTTACAGCAGCAGGCGCGCGAACTGCGACATCGATTCCAGTTAGGCCTGCTGGGCTGGCTGCGTAGCAATAATACCGACGCCGCTCTAAACTCTATGCAGAGTGTACTGGACACTTTGCAGCAAATGTCCAGTGACGCCAAGTCGATTCGCTTTTGGTGGGTCGCCGCGGGTACAGTTGACGCGCTCAAGGCAGGGCAGTTGGACAGCAGTATTGCGCTGAAGCGCGTGCTGGGGCAGGTTGACCGGGAAATAAAGCGTGTTATCGACCAGGGTGAGGCGGCACTGGTGGAACATGCCGGTGAGGAATTGTTTAAGAATCTGTTGTTTTACGCGGCGCAATCACCGGCATCAGCGAGTGAACGGATCGCGGAAATCCAGGCAACCTACCGTCTGAAGCAGCTTTTACCGGAAGAGACAGAGCTGGCGGCTGCGCGTGAAAGTCTGACCGGCCAGAATTCCGAACTTTTCGAAACTGTTGCGGCAGCGGTCAAAGAAGAGCTGGCGCGCCTGAAGGACAATCTGGATATTGTGCTGCGCAACGGCTGTTCGGAAAGTCAGCAATTAGAACCGCTGATCAACGCACTAAAGTCTCTAGGTGATACATTAGGCATGCTCAGTCTCGGCGCCGCACGCAAAGCCGTAGTTGCCAAGGCTACCGATTTACAGTCCTATGTGGATGCCGGGAATCCACCGGCTGACACGTCGCTGATGGATGTTGCCAGCACCTTGCTGTTTGTCGAGTCATCGGTGGATAGCATGGGCGCCGGCCGGGCCGTCGCCGAAGATGACGGTCAAGTCGAAGATCAACTGGCCCGGAACGAATACAACCAAGTTATGGACGTGGTTGTTAAGGAAGCTATCACTGACCTGATTCGTGCCAAGGATGCAATCGTTGAATACATAGATTCCGAACACGATAGTGAACGTCTGACCGAAGTCCCGCAATGGTTCAATCAGGTCAAAGGTGGTCTGCTGTTACTGGGTGAGACACGCGCCGCCGCACTGGTCGATTCCATTACACGCTATATAGAAAAAGAACTCATAGGACAGCAGAAGCAGGCTGAACAACAGGAATTGGATTCGCTCGCCGATGCCGTTTGCGGCCTGGAATATTATCTGGAAAGCCGCAAAGAGCATCGCATGTATGGCCATTCGGCCATGACGGCTGCGGAGCAGGGTGTTGACCGGCTGGGATATCCCGCCGATGTTTCGCCGCTTGCAGATGAAAACGACCACAGTGTCGCAACTGACGAGGAGGTCGCTAAGCAGCCTGAAGCGGGGGCGGCAGTGGATGAACCCGCCGCTGAATCCTTTGAGCAGGCATTCTCCTTGCTCGCCGAGGCCGAGGATACCGACGTCATGGTGGAGGCCGCGGAGGAACGGCAGGAATCTGAGGCGCCTAGTGCAATGTCTGTCGAAGCGCCGCTTGATGAGGGCGCTGCCGACATACCGCAGCCGGCCGAGGAAACGACCGTAGAACCTGAAGCCGTCGTTGCAGTACCGGCCGAAGATGACGAAGAAGACGATGAATTGGCTGTCATCGGCGAAGATGTCGATGAAGAGATTCTCGAAATATTTATCGAGGAAGCCGAGGAAGAATTAGCCAGTATGGGCGAGCAGTTGCCGGCCTGGTTGGCGAATCCTGAAGACAGTGAAGCCCTGGGAACTATCCGCCGTTCTTACCACACGCTGAAAGGTAGCGGGCGGTTGGTTGGCGCCATGCGTATCGGCGAATTCGCCTGGGCCTACGAAAATATGTTGAACCGTCTGATTGACGGTACCATTGCGCCGAGTCCGGCGCTGACGGGGTTGCTCCAGTCGGCCATGCAGGCACTACCGGAACTTGTGGAGCAGATCAAGCATTCAACACCGACACAGCAACCAATCGCGTACCTGAAACGTTGCGCCGACGCCTTGAGCAAGGGCGAGGCTCTGCCGGAAGCTGCTACGGTTGTACCGGTAGAGCACGACCAGTCGGAGCTTGACGAGGAGGTCGGTACCGAAACGGCGGAGATGGACGGTTTTGTAGAGCCGGCATTGGAATTGGAAGACACGCCGCTGCCAATCGACGATGAAGTCCGCGCGGAGGAAGCCGGCGCGGAAGAGGAAAATCCGGAAGTTTCATTGTCGTCAGACGGTGTTATGGATCCGCTGTTGTATGAAATTTTCAACATCGAGTCGCAGTCACACCTGGAAGTTATTCGCCAGTTCCTGAATCGCGCCGCACTGGAAAAGACGCCCGTCGATGATGAACTGGCGCGTGCCCTGCATACACTGCACGGCAGCGCGCACATGGCCGACGCAAGCGAGATTGCTGAACTTGCCGGCGAGCTGGAACGGCTGTTAAAGGCGTTTATGGGTGCCGGCCAGTCACTCAATGACGAAGTCTGCGAAGTTTTACAAGACAGCGCGGTGATCACCGAGCGCATGTTATCCACCTTACCGGAAAAGAAGCTGGTGCCGGAAAATTATGCCGATACGCTGCGGCGGGTGAAGGACCTGTTTGCGGTGATACCGGCAGCCAACAGCGAGGAATATAGTCAGGTCGATGTCTCGCCTGAAGAAGCACATGAAGATACTCCCGGGGAGATTGCCGGCCGGCCCAAGGACTGCTATGCCGGCCACGATCAGGAACTGCTGGAGATATTTCTCGAAGAAGCCGCGGAGAATCTCGAAACCAGCGATAATGCCCTGCACCGTTGGCGGGAGTCCGCAGAGGACAGTGAGGCACTGGAAGAACTGCAGCGTGCACTGCATACCCTGAAAGGCGGCGCGCGTATGGCCGACCTGTCAGCCATCGGCGATGTCGCTCACGCGGTGGAGTCGCTGATCACCGATATAGTCGAGACCAACGCGCCTGCTGACGGCGGCGATGCCATTGATGGCGTGCAACGAGCGCAGGATTATCTGGTTGCCATGCTCGACCGGGTTCGTAATCGTCAGGCCTTCGAAGCGGCTGACGAATTGATTGCGGAATTGAATGCGCTGCGGGGACAAGCACCACAGTCGATCGAGGAAGCGGATCAGCCGCATGTCGAGATCAGCACGCAGGTCAGCGTTGAGGAGGACCCTTATGCTGAAGCCGATCCGGAGCTGCTTGAGGTTTTCCTTGAAGAAGCCGGCGACATCATGGAACACAGTGAAGAGACACTGCAGAACTGGAAGCATGCCCGCCAGGATCAGGCGATGATGGCGGAACTGCAGCGCGAACTGCACACCCTCAAGGGTGGCGCACGAATGGCGGACATCAGCGAAATCGGCGACCTTGCGCACGCTGTGGAATCGCTGATGGTTAAAGTGAACGAGGGTGAAGTGGCGCCTGCCGACAGCGTCTTCATGGTAATGGAACAAGCGCACGACCGGTTGGCAGGTATGGTGGAGCAGGTGCGTGGCCGCCAGCCGCTGAACGAGGCTGCCGAGATTATCGGCAATCTCGAAAGACTGCGCGACGGTCAGGAAATCGAAGTACAAGAACAGGCCGCCAGTCAGGCAAATAAACCGGCTGTGGCGGTTGCGGTCGAAGCCGAGTCCGAACACGAGGAACGCCGCGTCAAGTCGCGCGGCAGCCAGGAGCTGGTGAGGGTCAAAGCGAATTTACTGGACAATATGGTGAACTACGCCGGTGAGGTTAGTATTTACCGCTCCCGCTTGGAACAGCAGGTCGGTGCTTACCGCTTCAACCTGGTGGAAATGGATCAGACCGTGTCGCGTGTGCGTGAGCAGTTGCGCAAACTGGAGATCGAAACCGAAGCCCAGGTGCTGTATCGCTACGAACGCGAGGGCGAGGCGCTGAATGAGGCTGCCACCGAAAGCGGGGATTTCGATCCGCTGGAAATGGATCGTTACTCGCACATGCAACAACTATCCCGTTCGCTGGTGGAAAGTGTCAGCGACTTGAGCAGTATCCAGAGTCTGTTGGAAAATATAACCCGCGAATCCGAAACACTGTTGCTGCAGCAGTCCCGTGTCAACACCGAGTTGCAGGAAGGCCTGATGCGCACACGTATGGTGCCGTTCCTGGGCTTGGCTGCACGCATGCGCCGTATCGTCCGGCAAACGGCGCAGGAGTTGAATAAAAAGGCCGAGCTCGAACTGTCCGGCGCCGAGGGCGAAATGGACCGCACCGTGGTTGACCGTATTGTTGCGCCGATTGAGCACATGCTGCGCAACGCGCTTTCACATGGTATCGAGGCACCGGATCAACGAGCCAAAAAAGGCAAGCGGGAAGCCGGTACCATCAGGATCACGCTTGAGCGTGAATCGTCCGACGTTGTGCTGCGTATTGCAGACGACGGTGCAGGTATAAATCTGGATGCCATCCGCAAGAAGGCCATTGAGCGCGGCTTGATGCGGGCGGATGCCGAGCTGACCGATAACGAAGTGCTGCAGTTCATTCTTGAAACAGGCTTCAGTACGGCCGAGAAAGTCACCCAGGTCGCTGGTCGCGGTGTCGGCATGGACGTCGTCAACAGCGAGGTCAAGCAGCTGGGTGGTTCACTGCACATTGATTCAGAGTACGGCAAGGGAACGACGTTTACCGTCCGTCTGCCTTTCACGCTGGCGCTGAACCAGGCGTTGCTGATTGAAGTCGGCGAAGATACCTACGCGATTCCCCTGTCGAGTATTCAGGGTATCGTGCGCCTGCGCTGCGAGGACCTGAAAGCCCATTATGACGACCCGGATTCACGTTTCGGGTATGGCGGCTACGAATACGAAGTACGCCATCTGGGTAGCGTCCTGGGTACCGGTACGCCCCATCTCGATGGTGCCCAGAAACGGCTGCCGGCGCTGCTGGCCCGTGTCGGTGACCATTGCGTCGCTTTCCATGTCGAGAATCTGCTGGGAAGCCGCGAAATTGTTGTCAAATCGGTAGGCCCGCAGATCAGCACCGTGCGCGGTGTGTCTGGCGCCACGATTCTGGGTGACGGGCGCGTGGTCATGATTCTGGATATCGCCGCGCTGCTGCGCACCGGAACCAGCGTTCTAGACCATGTCAACGAAATTATTCAACAGCCGGCACGCACTGAAGGCCTCACGGTCATGGTGGTCGATGATTCGATTACTGTGCGAAAAGTCACCTCGCGCGTGCTCGAACGTAATGATATGCACGTTATCGCCGCCAAAGACGGGGTCGATGCTGTTTCCAAGCTACAGGAAAATATCCCTGATATAATGCTGCTCGATATCGAAATGCCGCGTATGGATGGCTTTGAGTTGGCTACCCATGTTCGTAACGAACCGCGGTTACGCGATGTTCCGATTATCATGATTACCTCGCGTACCGGTGATAAGCACCGCCAGCGCGCCATGCAGATCGGTGTCAACCGCTATCTGGGCAAGCCGTTCCAGGAAAGCGATTTGCTCGAAAACATTGAAGCATTATTAGAGGAAACGAGGGGTGACGGATGATAATCCACAGGCGGCGCTGCGCGTCGCCCTGCTGGCTCAGGATTGTGAACGTGGTGAATTCCGCGCTCTGTTGGAGGATGAAGGGATAGAAGTCGTCGTAGACGGCCGGTTTGAGCTGCCGCTGCCAGGCGACTGGCATGACGCCGAAGTGCTGTTGGTGGATTTGGACGATAACCCGGATCGGCAGCAGGTCGAGGGGATTCTACAACAGTCACCGGTACCGGTGTTGTTGAACGCCGGCGGCGTCGGCAGCAGTATTATCTGGCACCGCAGGCTGGTTGGAAAATTGCAGACACTGGCTAACCGGGCCGTGCCGAACGCGCGCATCAGCGCGCCGCTGCGACCGGATCTGCAGCTCGTGCGTGGGCGGCAGGATATCGGGCCGGAAACGCCCTGGCTGGTGGTGCTGGGTGCTTCCATCGGCGGGCCGAAGGCGGTGACAAGGTTTTTACAGGCATTGCCTGTGGATGTGCCGGTGACGTTTCTGCTGGCGCAGCATATTTCGGAGGCGTTCCAGGATCTGCTGGTCGAACAGCTGGATCGCTGCAGCCGCTGGCCGGTGGCCCTGCTGGGAGATTCTCAGGCGATTGAGGCAGGGCAGGTCTGGCTGGTGCCGGCTGAATGCAGCATCGAGGTCGATGATAAAGGGGCGGTGCGGCGCAGCAACCGGACCTGGCGGTCGAGTCACCGGCCGGATATCGATGCCGTGCTGTATAGCGTGGCGCGTAGATTCGGTGAGCGTTGTGGCGTTATTCTGTTCAGCGGTCTGGGTGCTGACGGTTCCCAGGGCTGTGACGCGGTTTCGCAGAACGACGGTTTTATCTGGGCGCAGAGTGCCGAGAGCTGTGTGATTTCGAATATGCCCGAGGCGGCGCGGCGTTGCTGCCGGGTTGAGCTGAGCGGATCGCCGGAAGAGCTGGCGCAGGCACTGGTGACGCGTTGCCAGGCAGGGCACGTGAGTATTAACTAGTTTTTACACGGAGTTGTCATTATGAATGCGGTCGTTGAATCAGTACGTAGCCTGTGGGTCCCTCTGGAAGGGGTCAACCTGCTGGTACCCAATGTCGCCATAGCTGAAGTGATCAGCTATCAGCCCCTCGATTTAATTCAGGATGGCCCGGACTGGCTGCTTGGCGCTTTGCGCTGGCGCGAGCAGTTGTTGCCGGTGCTGTCGGTGGAATCGTTGTGTGGCTTTGGTTCGCCGCAGGGCGAACGCGGCGCGCGCATTTCGGTGCTGAATTCGGTCAATGGGAGTTCGGCGCTGCCCTTTTATGCCATGGTCACCGCAGGAATCCCGCGCCTCATCAAGGCTGACGCCGATGCACTGGGTGACTCAATGCTGGCGGCGCGCAGCCTCCCGGACACCGTGGCCGACTGTGTGCAGATCGGTAACGAGGAAGCGCTGATCCCCAATCTGGAAATCATCCAGACACTGGTGGAATCCAGCTGGGCCAAGTTTAAACCTTAAGCAAAATCCCCCCACAGGGTCTGTAGCGCCGCCAGCGTCGCCAGGGCGGCGGTTTCGGTGCGCAGAATACGGGTACCGAGGCGGACACGCTGAAAGCCCGCGGCTACCGCGGTTTCCACTTCCTGCTTTTCCAATCCACCTTCCGGGCCGATCAGCACCCGCACCTGCACCGGGCGTTGCAGCGCCTGCAGTGTCGTGTCGGCGTCCGGGTCCAGCACAAGGCGCACGGTATCCGCGGACGCTACCTTCAACCAGTCGTTCAGCGCGCTGGCCGCCTGCAGTTCGGGCAAAACCACCCGACCGGATTGTTCGCAAGCCGCCTGTACAATGCCTTGCCAGTGGCGCAGGCGTTTGTCTAGACGCTGGCCACTCAGCCGGACCTGGGAACGGCGCGTCCAGAGTGGGGTCAGGGTAGTGACCCCGAGCTCTACCGCTTTCTGCATGACGAAATCCATGCGTTCGCCGCGCGACACGCCCTGGCCCAGGCTGATGCGCAAAGGGGATTCGCATTCGACTTGATCCGCACGGATGACCGTCAGGCGGGCCAGTTTGCCCTCGGCTGGTTCGACGACCGCCCGATACTCCCGACCGTCGCCATTGAACAGAATGACCGATTCGCCACCCTGGACACGCAGCACCCGCAGCAGGTGGTGGCTGGCGGCCGGCTCCAGTTGCACCGACTGGCCGCTAGCCAGCGCTTGTGTCGTGTAAAAACGCGGCAGGCGCATCAGTCGGCGACGGCCTGCTGTATGCCCTGCCAGGCTACCGAAGCCAATGTGTCGATCTGCGTTGCATCGATGACGTAGGGCGGCATGAAGTACACCACGTTGCCCAATGGGCGCAGCAGTACCCCGTTTACCAGGCCATGCCGGTAAACTTTCAGACCGCGGCGCTCCTGCCAGGGAAAGGGTGTGCGACTGGTTTTGTCCTTGACCATCTCGATCGCCAGTATCATGCCGGTCTGGCGCACTTCGCCAATATGCGGATGTTCGCTGAAATGGGCGGTCGCTTGCCACATATGCTCGGCCAGCCGCCGGTTATTGTTGATAGCATCACGCTGTTCAAACAATTCGAGTGTTGCCAGTGCGGTGCGACACGCCAGGGCGTTGCCGGTGTAACTGTGGGAATGTAGAAAAGCACTGAGTTTCTCGTAGTCGTCGTAGAAAGCCTGGTAGATGCTATCGCCGGTCAGCACGACGGACAAGGGCAGGTAGCCGCCCGTTAGGCCTTTCGACAGACACATGAAGTCCGGGCTGATGCTGGCCTGTTCGCAGGCAAACAGGCTGCCGGTGCGGCCAAAGCCCACGGCAACTTCGTCGGCGATCAGGTGCACCTGATGCCGGTTGCAGGCTTCCCGCAACCGCTTGAGATAAACGGGATCGTACATACGCATATTGCCGGCGCACTGCACCAGCGGCTCGACGATCACCGCACAGACTTCGTCGGCGTTTTCAGTCAGCGCCCGCTCCATATGACTGAACATACGCTCGCTGTAGTCGGTGCATGATTCACCGGCTTCGCGGAAAAAACAGTCCGGCGAGGGCACGCTGATAGTGTCCATCAGCAGCGGGCCGTAGGTATCTTTATAGAGTTCCACATTGCCGACCGCCAGCGCCCCCAGCGTTTCACCGTGGTAGCTGTTTTCCAGCGTGATAAATTTCGTCTTACGCGGCCGACCGCTATTGCGCCAATAATGAAAGCTCATTTTCAGCGCAACTTCCACCGCCGACGAGCCGTTGTCGGCGTAGAAGCAGCGGTTCAGCCCCGGCGGGGTGAGTTCGACCAGGCGTTCAGACAATTCGATCACCGCCGGGTGGGAAAAACCGGCGAGGATGACGTGTTCCAGGGTATCGGCCTGCGTGCGCAGCGCAGCGTTAATATACGGGTTGGCGTGGCCGAACAGGTTGACCCACCAGGAACTGATGGCGTCCAGATAGCGGTTGCCGTCGAAATCCTCGAGCCACACGCCCTCGCCGCGGCGGATGGGAATCATCGGCAGCCATTCGTGGTCCTTCATCTGGGTGCAGGGATGCCAGACGACGGACAAATCGCGCTTTACCAGATCGGCGTTGTTAACCAAAGCTTTGCTGCCCTTTTTAAGGAACCTCTGATTAATTCCGGTACCGTCATCCCGGCGTATGCCGGGATCCAGTGTTTTCAATGCCTTGGATGACTCGCTTTGCTCGCCCTTCGAGCCGCCCCTGCGGGCGTTCAACGCGCAAGTGCTTTTGTCCGGCCTACGCTCGGAATGACGAAAGTATTCAGCGATCCAACCCCAGATTCGTCCAGATCGCTTTAGTCGGTCCGGCTTGATTCATGGTGTAGAAGTGTAAACCCGGGGCGCCGGTATCCAGCAGGGTCTGGCACAGGCGGCTGACGACGTCCTCGCCGAAAGCGCGGATTGAGGCACGGTCGTCACCGAAGCCTTCCAGGCGTTTGCGAATCCAGCGCGGTATCTCGGCACCACACATATCGGAAAAGCGTGCCAGCTGGGTGTAATTGGTGATCGGCATAATACCGGGCACG
>Ga0114931_10003001_pt1 | contig 21415 bp, 16 predicted proteins | sample 2SBtaG_FD_89579 | JGI IMG/M metagenome (GOLD analysis project Ga0114931, IMG submission 89579) | Deep subsurface microbial communities from Kolumbo volcano to uncover new lineages of life (NeLLi) - 2SBTROV14_V59a metaG | ecosystem: Environmental > Aquatic > Marine > Volcanic | place: Kolumbo...
ACCCTGGCGGTGATGCGCCCCGACATCTCCGTGCGGCACATCGTCGCCATCGAAGGGGCGAAAATCGACGGCGCACGCGATTACGATTCCGCACGCGCCACCGCCTCGCCCGCCGAACCGCCGCGCCCCGCCAACTTGACCGCCGAATCGCCGTATTGCCTGCTCTACACCTCCGGCACAACGGGCAAACCGAAAGGGGCGATCATCCCCCACCGGCAAGTGCTGTGGAATATCCTCAACACCACCGCCAGTTGGGGACTGTCCGAAGCGGATATTTCGCCGGTGTTCACGCCGATGTTTCACGCGGGCGGGTTGTTTGCCTTTTTAACCCCGATTTTGTATCTGGGCGGCAAAATTGTTTTGGGGCGCGGATTCGACCCCGTCGAAACCCTGCACATCATCCTGAAAGAAAAATGCACGGTCATTTTGGGCGTGCCAACCCTGTTCCAAATGTGGATGGACGCGCCCAATTTCGACACGCTCGATTTCAGCCACGTTCATTTTTTCATCAGTGGAGGTGCGCCTTGCCCCGTGCCGCTGATGGACGCATGGCGGCAAAAGAAAGGCATCATTTTTCGGCAGGGATACGGGTTGACCGAAGTGGGACCAAATTGTTTCAGCATGACGGATGAAGAATCCGCGCCGAAATCCGGCTCGGTGGGCAAACCGGTTTTCCATTCGCAAATGCGGCTGGTGGACGAAAACGGTGCGGACGTGCCACCCGGCGCAACCGGCGAACTCATCATTCGGGGACCGCACGTCTGCGCAGGCTACTGGCAAAATCCCGATGCCACCGCCGCCGCGCTGAAAGACGGCTGGTTTCACACGGGTGATGTGGCACGAATGGACGAAGACGGCTTCTATTATATCGCCGGGCGGTTCAAAGATATGATTATCAGCGGGGGTGAAAATATTTACGCCGCCGAAGTGGAAGCGGTGTTCCACGAACATCCCGCCGTGATGGAAGCCGCGCTCATCGGCAAACCGGATGAAAAATGGGGCGAAGTCGGGTTGATGATTGTGGTGCGCGAAAAAGGCAAAACTGTTTCGGCAGAGGAACTGATAGACTTTTGCCGCGCGCGGCTGGCGCGCTACAAAGTGCCGAAAGAAATTATTTTCGCCGAATCATTGCCCCATTCGCCCTATGGCAAAGTGGAAAAAGTGAAATTGCGAAAGATGTATTTGACGTGAAACGTGATGCGTGATGCGTGAAGAATTCACGTTTCACGTTTCACGTATCAAAAAGGAGACCTCTTATGTCCATACCAACTCTTGACGGCATTACCGCCAAAAAAATTACCAGCGACCGGCTGACGACCCGCGTGCTGTTCAGCGGCGATGAATCCGGCGCGGCGGTGTTGTTTCTGCACGGCAATTTGTCCAGCGCGACATGGTGGGAAGAAACCATGCTCGCCCTGCCTGCCGGGTTCTTCGGCATTGCGCCCGATATGCGCGGCTTCGGCGACGCCGACCCCGCCGCCAAAATCGATGCCACACGCGGCATGCGCGATTTATCGGATGATGCCGCCGCCCTGCTCGACGCGCTGGGTATCGAAAAAGCGCACGTCGTCGGCAACTCGCTCGGCGGTTCGGTGGTGTGGCAAATGATGGCCGATTATCCCGACCGACTGCTGACGGTCACGCAGGTTGCGCCCGGCTCGCCCTTTGGCTACGGCGCGACCAAAGATGTGGAGGGCACACCAACCACGCCCGACTTCGCCGGTTCTGGCGGCGGGCTGACCAATCCCGCGTTTGTGGCGCAGGTTCAGGCAGGCGACACCGGTTTGGATAGCCCCGTTTCGCCGCGTGCCGTTTTACGCGCGCTCGTCTATCGCCCGCCCTTCATCCCCGCACGGGAAGATGAAATCGTCGCCTCTTTGCTGTCCATCCATCAAGGCGAGCAGGATTGGCCCGGAGACAGCGTTTCATCGCCGAACTGGCCCTATGTTGCCCCCGGCAAATGGGGCGCGAACAATGCCCTGTCGCCAAAGTACAACCGCGATGTGAGCGGCATTTACGCCAATCCACCGAATGTCCCCGTGCTGTGGATTCGCGGTGACAGCGATTTGACCGTCTCCAACACCGCCGCCGCCGACCCCGGCACGTGGGGGCCGAGCGGGCTGGTTCCCAATTACCCCGGCACAGAAGCCTATCCGCCCCAGCCGATGATTGACCAAACCCGCGCCGTGCTGGAAAAATACGCCGCGCACGGCGGCAGTTTCCGCGAAGTGGTGATGGCAGAGACGGGACACGTGCCGTACATCGAAAAACCGGATGAATTCAATAAATATTTCCATCAACATATTCGAGGCCAAGCATGACCGTAAAAAAATTAAACCGAGGTGTGGCGCTGGTGGGTGTGGGCATGAGTCACTTTGGCGCGTTCCCCGAAAAAACCAGCCGCGACCTGTTTGTGGAAGCGTTTCAAGACCTGCTTGCAGGGGGGGACAAAGGCTTCGACCCCGCCAAAATCGAAGCGCTATATGTCGGCAATTACAGCAGCGACCTGTTTGAAGGGCAAGGGCACACTGCGCCCATCATGGCAGATTGGATTGGACAAACCCCAAAACCCGCCACCCGCGTCGAAGATGCGTGCGCCAGCGGCGGTGTCGCACTGAGGCAGGGCATCCTGGCCATCGCATCGGGATTGTATGATGTCGTGCTGGTCGGTGGGGTGGAAAAAATGACCAATCTGCCCATCGCCAGAGTTACCGATACCCTGGCAACCGCCGCCGATGTCCTGTACGAAATTCCCGCCGGGTTCACGTTTCCCGGGTTTTACGCGGCGATGGCAACCGCCTATTTCGCCAAATATGGCGCCACCGCCGACAGCCTGCTGGCGGTGGGAATCAAGAATCATCGGAATGGCGCACTCAACGAAAAAGCCCAGTTCAACATCAGCATTGCCGATTTGATGGCGCAAAAAAAAGCCAAAGCCGCGCAAAAAGACCGCCCCATCCCCACGTGGGAAACCGAGTTTGATTTTATGCGCGACAACAAAGCCAATCCACAAATTGCCTATCCCCTGCGACTGTTTGACTGCTCGCCCGTGACCGATGGGGCAGCGGTGGCACTGCTGGTCAGCGCAGATATTGCCAAACAGTTTACCGATACACCGCTCTATATTGTGGGCACTGGGCAAGCCAGCGACGCCGCGCTGCACGACCGCGTCACCGCCACCGCGCTGAGCGCCGCGACAAATGCCGCGCAGCAAGCCTACGCGATGGCGGGCATTTCCGCAGCGGACATCGACGTGGCGGAAGTCCACGACTGTTTTACCATCGCGGAAATCATTGCAACCGAGGATTTAGGGTTCTTCGCGCCGGGTGAGGGCTTCAAAGCCGCCGAGGCGGGCATCACCGCGCGAGATGGGAAACGGCCCATCAACACCTCCGGCGGATTGAAAGCGAAAGGACATCCGGTGGGCGCATCGGGCGTCGGGCAAGTGGTGGAAATCTGGAAACAATTGCGCGGCGAAGCGGGCGAACGTCAGGTTGCCGGGCAACTCACCCACGGGCTGACCCACAATGTCGGCGGCACGGGGCAAACCGCCGTGGTTCACATCTTTGAAAAACGGTAACTTCGGGAAAGAGGACGAGCAATGGCCGAAACCTTGCAAATCAATCACAACAGTTTTCAACAAGCTTTAGCCAAACATACATTGATGGGCACAACATGCCGGAATTGCGGCCGTTTGTTTTTGCCGCCGCGCCCGATGTGCCCCAACTGTTTCAGCGACGATATGGTATGGACGGAGGTAACCGGGCGCGGAAAATTAACCGCTTTCACCATCATTTTCATCACGCCCACAGCTATGATTGATGCCGGTTACGGGCGCGAAAACCCGTACATAGCGGGCGTGGTTCAGTTGGACGATGGCCCCGCCATCAGCGCCCAAATTTTGGGGATGGATCCGTCCGCGTCCGCCGACATCGCCATTGGCACACCGATGGAAGCAGTGTTCATCGAACGCAGCGCGGGCAATGAAACACAAACTTTTTTGGGCTTCCAGCCCGTCAAATAGCGAGGAGGACTACCATGTACCATTTCGACTGGATTCAGCGCCACGCTGAACGCACACCGGACAAACTCGCCGTGGTGGATGCCTTCACCGGGCGGCAATTCACCTATGCGGAATTTAATGCCCGCGCCAACCGCTTCGCCCATTTTCTGCGCGAAAAACTGGGCGTGAAACAGGGTGACCGGGTGTCCATTCTGGCGCAAAATAGCTCGGATTATTTCGAGATATTATTCGCCTGCGGCAAAATTGGCGCGATTTTGAACACCCTCAACTGGCGGCTCGCCCCCGCCGAATTGGAATACATCATCAACGATTGCCGCCCCGACGTGTTGATTTACGAGCCGGAATTCGCCGCCGCCGTGGACACGCTCCGTCCGCAAATTAATGTGCACTATTTTGTGCAGATGGCCGATTCCGCTCCCGATGGCGAATGGGGTTACAAAGCCGCATTGGCGGCCGGTTCGCCGGAAAAAGTGGATTCGCCGCGCCTGCTTTACACCGACACGTGGGCCATTTTGTACACCTCCGGCACAACGGGCAGGCCGAAAGGGGCGCAGGTGACATACGGCAACTTCTTTTACAACGCCGTCGGCATGGGCGCCGCCATTGATTTGAGTTCGCAGGACATCAACCTCAACGTTTTGCCGACCTTCCACGCGGGCGGACTGGGGCTGTATGCCGGGCCGATTTTCCATTTCGGCGGCACACTCATCGTCATGCGCGCGTTCGACCCCGCCGAATTGTTGCGGCTGATTGAGCAATGGCGCGTGTCGGTCATTTTGCTGGTTCCCGCCATCTATTTGGCGCTCAGCCAGTTCCCCGATTTTGAAAAATACGACCTTTCCAGCGTGCGCAGTTGGGGCAGTGGCGGATCATCCTTGCCACCGTCGCTGGTTCATCATTTTGCCGAAAAAGGCATCATCATCCAGCAAGGGTTTGGGATGACCGAAACCGGCCCGACTGTGTTCATCATCGACAAAGAACACGCCGTGGAAAAAGCCGGTTCGGTGGGCAAGCCCGTCCTGCACACCGATGTGCGCATCGTTTCCCGCGAGGGCGACGTTTTGGGCGCGAACGAAATCGGCGAGTTGTGCATTCGCGGCGGAAATGTGACCACCGGCTACTGGAATCGCCCCGAAGCTACCACCAAAGCCATCGTGGATGACTGGCTGCATTCCGGCGATGCCGCTAAATTTGATGATGACGGCTTCTATTACATCGTGGATCGTTGGAAAGATATGTTCATTTCCGGCGGCGAAAATGTGTATCCCGCCGAAGTGGAAAACGTGCTGTACCAACACCCCGCCATCGCCGAAGTGGCGGTCATCGGTGTGCCTCATCCCAAATGGCAGGAAGTGGGCAAAGCCGTGGTGGTGCTCAAAGAAGGCCAATCCGCCACCGCCGAGGACATCATCGGCTTTTGTGATGGGAAATTGGCGCGCTACAAAATCCCAAAATCGGTGGAATTTGTGGATGCGCTCCCCCGCACCGCCGCCGGAAAAGTATTGAAACGGGAATTGAAAAAACAGTTCACAATTTAAAACCTCCCCAAATTTCAGCGCCACGTGAGGCTTCGGGCGCAAAGACATCACGTTTCACGCATCACGTTTCACGTTTTGGGGCAAACTCAGAGAAGGGGCAAACACGATGAACACATTTGACGCTATCACCAACCGGCACGGGGTGCTGAATTTCGACCCTCGTCCGGTGGAAAAAGAGAAAATCGAGCAGGTTTTGCAGGCGGCCATCGCCGCACCCAGCCCGGCGAACACTCAGCCATGGGAATTTGTGGCGGTCACCGAGCCGGATTTGACGCGCCAAACCGCGGAATATCTGAAAGAAACGCAGGCGAAATATGTTTTCGGCGCGATGCTCAATCTGCCCGCCGATTTCAGTGACCATTTGATGGGCCTGTACCGCGATTTTGCAAACGCGCCCTGTTTTATTGTGCTGTGCCGCCATCAACGTGTCGATCTGGCGCCGCCGGAGTTCGCCGCCGTGGTGCGCGATTGGGATATGGCGGCCATCGGCGCGGCAATGGGCAATTTGATGGCAATGGCTACCGATTTGGGACTCGGCACGCGCTGGTTTGGCGGGCTGGTGATGGATGATGGCGGCATCACGCTGAAACGCCTGCTCGCCATCCCCGACGCGGTGGAAATTGTGGCGGTCACGCCGCTGGGCTATCACAGCGAACCGCCCAAAGACCGTCCGGAGCAATCGCCGGATGTCTTTTCAACGTTCCGGCGGGGCGACAAATATAAACTCGCCGCGCTGTTGAAGGGAAAACTACCCCTTGCAGCCGTGGCACATTTCAACCGGTTTGGCGAAAAAGGAGACGGCACGATATGACATTTTCCGCCGGGCAAACTTTTACCCAAATTCGCCGTTTTTCGCAAAGCGATTTTGACCGCTTTGCCGCGCTCAGCGGCGACAGCAATCCCATCCACGTGGATGCCGACTTTTCCGCGCACACCAAATTCGGCGCAACGGTGGCGCACGGTATGTTGCTCTATTCCGCGGTGCTGGGTGCAATTCGCAAATTTGTGCCGGGCGATTTTGTCCAGCAGTGGCAGACGCTGATGTTTCCAAACCCCACGTTCACCGGCACGGATGTTTCCATTGAATTGATGGTGACGCGCGCCAAAAGCGACCTAATCCGGCTGGAAACAACCACCCACAACCCCAACGACACTACCGGCTTGCAGGGCGAAACAGAACTGCGTCGCGCCGCCGCGCCCAACGCTGTTCTGCCGCAGTCCGCCCCCGCCGAGTCTGCCGCCGCGTTGAAAGGCATAGCGCTCGGCGACACAGCCCGCGTGAGGCGCGCCTTTTCCGCCGCTGATTTGCGTGAATTTGCTGCACTCGCGGGACTGGATGGCGCACCCGATTTTGTGCCGGGGCCGCTGGTTGGCGGATTGTTTTCGTATTTACTGGGGATGGAACTGCCGGGTCGCGGCACAAATTATTTGAAGCAATCGCTCTATTTTGCGCGCGCCATTCCGGTGGGAGAAACGCTGACCGCCACGCTGGAAGTCATCCGCATCCGCCCCGAAAAAGAATTGGTCAACCTGCGTACCACCTGCACCGCCGCTGATGGCGGCATCGTTTGCGCGGGCGAAGCGCTGGTGTGGGTCAGCGATGTGGTGATAATCCACAGATAGCCACAGATGAACTGGCTGGTAACAGTATAACTCGTGACAATTTATGTACATTTGTGGATATTAAACTGGCTACCGGACAGTTTTGAAAAATAGAACACAGATTACACAGATTTTACAGATTTTCACGGATAAATCTTGGAAAAATTTGTGGAAATCAGTTTAATCTGTCCAATCCGTGTTCTATACGGCACCATTATTCTAAGAGTGTCAGGTGGATAGGGTATTAAATTTTGACTATCGGAGGCAACTATGTGAATGACAGCAAACAACTATTTTTGTTTCAAAACCCATCAAAAAGGAGAGAAAGAATGAAAATTCGAAAAGGTTTAATTTTGTTGATTGTGATGGCTCTGGCAGTTGTGGCATTGGCCGCTTGTGGCGGCTCGACCCCCACACCGGAAGCCGCCGCCCCCACAAAAGCCCCGACAGCAGCGCCGACAATGGCGCCCACGGAAGCACCGACAGAAGCGCCCACAGAGGCACCGACGATGGCTCCCACCGAAGCACCAATGGCGGAACCCACCGAAGCACCCGCCGCAATGGGCGTTAAATGCGACAAACCCATCAAAGTCGGCCTCATCACCGACCAGACCGGCCCGCTGGCAATTTACGGCGCGCACATTTTGCACTCGTTCCCACTGGGGCTGGAATATGCCACCGGCGACGCGGGCAAAGATGACACATACAAGCTGGATGACTGCGAAATTCAGGTTATCACCCGCGACGACCAGAGCAATCCCGAAACCACCGCCACGGTTGGGCGCGAATTAATCGAGCAGGAAGGCGTGGACATTCTGGTGGGTACGGTCAGTTCCGGCGCAACCGCCTCGTTGCAGGAATTGGCGCGCGAAAATGACATCATTTTGATTGCCGCCCCCGCCGCCGCCAACGATTTGACCGGCGCTAATTTCGATGAACACACCTTCCGCACCTCGCGCAACAATTATCAGGACGCGGTGAATATCTGCCAATACCTGACCACTCAATACAAAACTTTCGTGCAGATTGCCCCCGATTATTCCTTCGGTTATGGCGGCGCGCAAGCCTTCCGCGATGCTTGTACCTTTTATGGCGGCAAATTTGTGGCTGATGACATTTTCGCCCCGCTGGATACCACCGACTTCACCCCGTATATGGAACAAATCCTCGATACCGATGCGGAAGCGTGGATTGTCACGTGGGCGGGTGGCGGTTTCGTGCCGATGCTCCAAGCTGCCACCGACCTCGGCGTGATGGATGAAAAGGCGCTGGCCGCAGGCTTTGTGGACAACATCGTCATGCCGACCTTCTTCGCCAACGCCATCGGCACCACCAGCGGCATTCTGTACCATTACACCCTGCCAGATAATCCCATTAACGACTGGCTGGTCAAAGAATCGAAAGCGCGCTATGGCACACCGCCCGACCTCTTCGCTGCGGACGGGATGAATGCCGGTATTATGATTGTGGAAGCTCTGCGCAAAACCGGCGGCGATGCCAGCGCCTCCGCGCTCATCAAAGCAATGGAAGGGATGTCCTTTGAAGGGCCGAAAGGCACCATCGATATTCGCGCCGAAGACCACGTTGCCATTCAAGATATGTACGTGGTGAAATTGACCAACCTGGATGACCCGGAATTCAAATATTTTGAACTGGTGAAAACCAACCGTCCCGACGTGCCGTGTCTGCTGCCGGAAGATAAACAAGACCGCTGCGGCGACCTGCCCATCGGCAGTTTGAGCGGGAAATAGCCACCCCACCCGTCGGGGCACGACGCATCGTGCCTCGACGACAATTTTTCGGAGAAATCTATGCCCGAACCCATCATTCTGGAAACCAAAAATGTCCGCCGCGAATTTGGCGCGCTGGTTGCCGTGGCAGATGTCAGCATTCGTGTCAAAAGTGGCACACTTCACTCCATCATCGGCCCGAATGGCGCGGGAAAAACCACGCTGTTCAACATGCTCAGCGGCAACCTCGCGCCCTCATCCGGAGAAATCTTCTTTAAAGGAAAGGATATCACCCGATTACCCGTGCATCGCACCGCGCATCTCGGCATTGGACGCTCTTTTCAGATTACCAACCTTTTCCCCAATTTGACCGTGCTGGAAAATATCCGGCTAGCGGCACAGGCGACGGGACACGACAATTTCAAGCTGTTTCGTTCTGCCAAAAGCTTGAAACGGTACACGGAACGCGCCGAACAAGTGGCGGCAATGGTCGGGCTGGCGGCGCGGGCACTGGTTCCGGCGCGCACCCTGCCGCACGGCGACCAGCGCAAGTTGGAACTCGGCATGATTCTCGCCCCCGACCCGGAACTTCTGCTGTTGGATGAACCGACAGCGGGCATGGCCTCCGAGCAGGTGCCGGAATTGATGGCGCTCATTCGCAGTATTCAGGAACAGGGCAACAAAACCGTTATGCTGGTGGAACACAATATGGATGTGGTGATGAACACCTCCGATTTCATCACCGTGATGCACCAGGGCGCAGTGCTGGCAGAAGGCACCCCCGCCGAAATTTCCGCCAATGAAACCGTCCAGCAAGCCTATCTGGGCAATTTGTATGAGAGATAGCCTATGACTAACCACACATCATCTACCGATATTCTGCTGGATGTGCAGGATATTCATACATTTATCGGGCAGTTTCACATTTTGGAAGGGGTTTCCCTGCGTGTGCCAAAGGGCGCGATTGTCGCTTTGCTGGGGCGTAACGGCGCGGGAAAAACCACCACGCTGAAATCGGTGCTGGGGCTGACCCCGCCCGCGCGCGGAAAAGTCATTTTCGACGGTATGGAACTTCAGGGGCGGCGCAGTTTCGACATTGCCGCGCTGGGTATCGGTTTTGTGCCGGAGCACCGTGCCATTTTCCGCGATTTGAGTGTGGAAGAAAATCTGAAAATCGCCGAACGCAAAAAAGATGACTTCGCCCGCAAAGAAGAATTCATTTTCGGGCTGTTCCCCGATTTGAAACGGCTCATCAAACTGCCCGGCACCAATCTTTCCGGCGGGCAGCAGCAAATGCTGGCGGTCGCTCGCGCGCTCGTCCCCGACAATAAATTGCTGCTCATTGATGAACCGAGTGAGGGCCTTGCGCCAGTCATTATCGAGCAGATGATGGCGGCCATTCGCCAACTCTCGGCAGAAACAACCGTGTTGCTGGTGGAGCAGAACTTCATCGTGGCTAGCAAACTGGCGGAATATTTCGTCATTGTGGAAGAAGGAAAAAGCGTGAAACACGGCCTTATGGCAGATTTGGTGGATGACACCGAAACCGTTCACCGCTATCTCGGCGCGGCGTGAAATATACATACCATCAGCCCCGAAACAAATTTCAGGGCTGATACCCAAAGCCGACTTAAAGTCGGCTTAAACTTTGAGCCTGAACTTTAGTTCAAGGCGAGAATTAGCAGGTACAACGCTATGGCAAATTTTATCGAAACACTGAAACACAACCGTATCCGAATCAGCGTGCTGGGTATTATCGCGCTGCTTTTTCTGCTGGCACTGCCCGATTTGGGGACAAAAGATTGGAGCATCACGGTTTTGCGCGGATTGTCCGTCGGCGCGGTGACGTTTTTGGTGGCGGCGGGTCTGTCGCTGATTTTGGGGCTGATGGACGTGCTGAATTTGGCGCACGGCGAATTTTTCATGCTGGGCGCATACGTCGGCTGGACGGTGTATGTCCGCCCCGACACGTTTGTGGATGTGCTGCCGCCACTGTTGCTGCTTGCGGCTGGACTTGTGCTGCTGCCGGTGTGGAAAATCCTGCTGAGCCGCTGGCGATTTTTCTCACTGCCGGTGGCATCCGGCGGGTTGGTCACGGGTATCGCCCTGCTGGCGGTGACACTGTTCCGCTATCCCATCTCCATCTGGAATGCGGAAGATTATTCCCAAAGCCCCATCAGCTATTCGCTGGCGTTGTCGCAAAACAAGCTGGTGCTTCCGCCACCCGTCGAAATCTCCGGCGTGCCGCCACTGGTGGTGCTACTGGGAATTTTGCTCGGCGGGGCGTTGGTTGCGCTGTGGCTGGCGGCATTTTCGCGCCGAAATGAAACCGCCATCACCGCGCCGGATTTGCCGCGCACGCCCCTCATTTTCGCAGCGACAATGGTCATCATCGGGTTGATTTCCTTCTGGCTGAACGGGATGCTCACCGATTGGCTCATCGGTATGAGCACAACCCTGCGCTTTTTTGTGGCGATGGTGGTGGCTTCCGGCGTCGGGTTTGTGCTGGGCGGCATCATCGAAACCACGATGATTCGCCCACTGTATGACCGCCCGATTTACCAGATTATGCTCACGCTCGGCTTGAGTTTCATCGGCATTGAAACCGTGCGCGCTATTTGGGGACGCCCCGAATTTACCATGCCGAAACCGGAACTGTTTGCGCAGGGGGCGAAACCGTGTCCCGCGCACACTCTGGGCGACTGGCTGACAAATCACTGTTCGACAATTTTGCTGTTTGATGGGCGGGTGCGCACCTACAACGAAATTTTCATCATCGCCTTTGGGGTGCTGGTTTTGGTGGCGATTTGGCTGATTTTACAGCGCACGCGGTTGGGAATGATTATCCGCGCGGGCGTGCAGGACAGCGAAATGGTGGAAGCGTTGGGCATCAATGTGCGGCAGGTGTTCACGCTGGTCTTTGCGATGGGCACGGGCATCGCCGCGCTCGGCGGCATTTTGGCCGCGCCATCGGTGGGATTGTCGAATGATATGGGGACGCGTTTGCTGTTGCTGGCGCTGATTGCGCTCGCCATCGGCGGGCTGACGAGTTTTCCCGGTGCGGCGGTCGGGTCGGTGCTGGTGGGGCTGTTGCAACAATTCATCATCAAATACGGGCGCATCGGTATTCATTTGCCCTTTTTGGATGAACCGCTCAAACCGTCGCCTCCGCTGGTTCCCGCATCCACGATATTGCTGATGGTGATTATCCTGCTGGTGCTGCCGCAGGGCCTTTTCGGACGAAACGAGTAGGGGTGTGCGATGACAACTTGGCTGAAACGAAACAATCTGCTCGCGATATTCGCTTTTATGGTCGTGTTTCCGTTCATTCTGGCGCTGTTAGATGGGCAATCGCCCGCAGCAGTGTTCGCCAGCGATACCGGCTCGGCAAAATTTTTGCAGGGGCTGTTGATTGAAATTTTCATTCTGGGGATGTATGCCATCAGCTATGATTTGATTTTGGGCATCACCGGCTTGCTCTCGTTTGGGCACGCGATGTTTTTTGCGGTGGGCGCATACGGCGCGGGGATTATGATAAAATCGTTTGGATGGGGAATTCTGCCGACGATTGCGGGGGTGTTGGCAGCGGCGATTGTGCAGGCGCTGCTGTTCGGGATTGTGCTGCCGCGCGTCAAAGGCATCACCTTTGCGCTGGTCACACTCGGTTTCGCGTCCGTCTTTTTCATCGTGGTGCAATCCGGCGATTTGGCGGCCTACACCGGCGCAGATGTCGGCTTGCAGGGGGTCATCCCCCCCGATTTTCTGAACACCGCCACTCACCGTTACACTGTGTATCTCATCAGTTTATCGGCGCTGGCGCTGACCTATCTTTTCTACCGTCGTTTTGTGGATTCCCCGACCGGGCGGGTGTGCATCGCCATTCGGGAAAATGAAGACCGCGCCCTGATGCTGGGCTACAACACCTTCTGGTTCAAGCAAACCGCACTGGTCATTTCTTCCATCACCGCGGCATTTGCGGGACTACTGCACACCATCCACCAGCCCATCGTCAGCCCGAATATCGCCAGTTTGGGGTGGACGGTATCCGCCCTGCTGATTATTCTCATCGGCGGGGTGGGCACGCTGAGCGGCGCGGTCATCGGCGCGGCAGTGTTCCGTCTGCTGGAATTTTATCTGGATAAATTTTTTGGCGAAGCGGCGGCGATTCTGTTGGGGATAACCTATGTGGTGCTGGTGCTGTTTGTGCCGTATGGTATCGTCGGGACATGGCAGGCCAAAGGGCTGAACACTCGCGAAGGGCGCGAACACTTGTGGAAACAATTTTCGCAGCGGGCAAGCCGAACTCATCTCAAATAACCCACCTCAAAATTAAACCTTTTGCAAAAGTACTCTAAATTTACTTTTGAAATAATTTCTCTGCCGGAAAAGGTAGAATATCGCGCCAAAATCCTGTATAATATCAAACAGTTCTTGACAGAAAAGCCTACGGAGGAAAAAAGATGAGTGATGATGCCCAACATTTGGCGCGGATGAAAGAAACCTACGAGCGACGATTGAAGATTCTCGAACAACAGGCGGCAACCTTTGGCATTTCTGCCCCAGCCCACATTCTGATTGAAATTGAGGATTTAAAAGCGAAACTGGCTGCACTCGAAGCCCCGTCGAGCACGGACGTTCCGCAATCTGGAACGCACACAAACGACATGCCCACCCGCATTTTATTCTTGGCGGCAGACCCCACCAACGCCGCCCGCTTGCGGCTGGGAGAGGAATTCCGCGATATTCAAGAAAAATTGCAAATGGCAAAATTGCGCGATAAATTCGAACTCCACCAGCGAATGTCAGTCCGCCCCACCGATATCAGCCAAGCCCTGTTGGACGTTCAGCCGCACATCGTCCATTTTTCGGGACACGGGGAAGAAGAGGGTGCACTCTCTTTTGAAAACCTGACCGGGCAAATTCACCCCGTTGAGCCGAGCGCACTGGCCGCCCTTTTCGAGCAATTCGCCGACGGGGTGCAATGTGTACTATTGAACGCTTGCTATTCTCGCAAACAAGCAAATGCCATCGCCAAACATATCCCCTATGTTATCGGGATGAAGCGCGCCATCGGCGACCGTGCGGCGATTGCGTTCGCCATTGGTTTTTATCAAGCCATCGGCGCAGGGCGTACCATACCACAAGCCTTTGAACTGGGCACCGTGCAAATCCGATTACAAGGCATTGAAGAACACCTCACGCCGGTGCTGGTTAAAAAGAAGGGGTGAATCCGGCGTGCCATCCGCAACTTCTAATGAAAATCTAACACTACTTTAAGGTAAATTTCATCTTTTCGTTTTAAAACAAAATCGAAAAATCATTTCAAACATTGTTGGTTCCCTCTCAGATTGGGCAGGGAGCGACGCCGATGTTTGACGCCAAGCCTTGCCCGCTCTGTGGGGGTCAAGGCTATTTTTTTATCAGGAGGAAGAAAAGATGAAACATTTTTCAAAAGCGGGATTGTTGATTTTGGTTTTGGCTCTAATTGCGACCCTCGGCGCGCCGGTAGCGCTTGCAGAAGGCGGACAAACGCTGAACAGCGCACCCGCACTGACATTTTTCACCAAATTCCCGGCACAGGAAATCGGTGTCGGCGAGAGTGATAATCTCAGTTTGACCCTGCGGACAGCCGATGCGCCGCAACTGGTTCATCTGTCGGTGCGAGATTTGCCCGACGGCTGGACAGGGACATTCAAGGGGAAAGGACGCATTATTCAAGCGGCGTATGTCGAACCCGGTGATGATACCATCGTTGATTTTAAAGTTACTCCGTCAAAAGATGTCGAGCCGGGCACATACCATTTCACGCTGATAGCCGCAACCGATGCCGGTTCAACCGAGCTGCCGATTGACTTGACGATAAAAGACAAACTCCCGCCAAAGTTGGAGATGACCACCGACCTACCCACGCTAAAAGGCACACCGGATACCACCTTCCGCTATAATGTGACTTTGAAAAACACCGGCGACGAAGATTTGACGGTCAATTTGGTTGGCAATGCACCCGGCGGCATTGATCTGAACTTCAAACTGTCGGGCAAAGATGTCACCAGCATCCCCGTACCCGCCAACGAAACAAAACGCATCACCGTGGAAGCGAAAATGTACTCCGGCACACCCGCCGGGCAATATCCACTGCAAGTAACAGCCGAAGGCGGTTCTGCCGAAGCCGCGGTGAATTTAATGGCAGTCGTCACCGGGCAACCGAAATTGATTGTGACCGCGCCCGATGGCCGTTTGTCTGCGGATGCCATCGTCAACAAAAAAAATCCGATAAAGGTGATTGTTGAAAATACGGGCAGCGCCCCGGCGCGAAATGTAAAACTGACCGCATCTGCACCCACCGGCTGGAAAGTGGAATTCGACCCGGCGGAAATTGACCTGCTCAACGCCGATAAACAGGTGGAAGTGACAGCCAACATCCAACCCACCGACCAAGCCATCGCCGGCGATTATATGGTCACCGTAAAAGCCACCCCCGCCGATGGCTCGCCAAAATCCACCGATTTTCGTATCACCGTGCGCACCTCCACAATGTGGGGCATGGTCGGTATCGGGTTGATTGCCATTGCGGTCATCGTGGTTGGATTGGCGGTGGTGCGCTTCGGTCGCCGTTAAAGGCGGGGAGGTGCATAATGACCGATGTTGTACTGCAAACAAAAAACCTAACCAAAAAATACGGCAATTTCACCGCCGTTGACAATTTGAACCTGACCGTTCACGCGGGAGAAGTTTTTGGACTGCTGGGCCCCAACGGCGCGGGAAAAACCACCACCATTTTGATGCTGTTGGGGCTCACCGAACCCACTGCCGGAACGGTGCAGGTGCTGGGGTTGGACCCGGCACGCAATCCGTTGCAGGTAAAAGCGCAGGTGGGTTATCTGCCCGACCAAGTTGGTTTTTATGACAAATTATCGGCGCGGGAAAACCTGATTTACACCGCCAAACTGAATGGCTTGCCGCGGGCAGAAGCCTATCGCCGCATTGATGACGCGCTGGCACGAATGGGGCTGGCAGATGTGGCAGACAAAGCCGTGCAAAAATTCTCGCGGGGGATGCGTCAGCGGCTCGGTGTGGCAGAGGTGCTCATCAAAGAACCGAAGCTCATCATTATGGATGAACCGACAATGGGGCTTGACCCGGAGGGCGCACGTGAATTTCTGGATATCATCCGCCAGTTGAAAAACGAGGGTATCACCATCCTGTTATCGTCGCATCTGCTGTTTCAGGTGCAATCGGTCTGCGACCGGGTGGGGTTGTTCAACGCAGGGAAAATGGTACTGGATGGCTCGGTGCCGTCGCTGGCGCAAAAAGTGCTGGGCGGCGCATACCGCATCAATGTGGAAGTAGAAAATCCGGAACATCTGGTATCGCTATTGCAAACCCTGCCCGGTGTGGTCAACCTGAAACGAGCCAACGGCAGGACAATCCAACTGGAAACCAAAGACGATTTGCGGGCGAATGTGGCACAAGCCATCATAGAAAATGGTGGAAAATTACTGTCGCTAAATGCGGAAGTTCCCAGTTTGGATGATATTTACGCCCGCTATTTTGAAACGGAGGTGGCACATGGCACAGCAAACTAATGCTCGACGGTTGATTGCCGCCCGCGAAGGTTCGCCGTGGACGGGGCTGGGCGCAGTGATAGCCAAAGAAATGGCAGATTACCTGTCCAGCACACGAATGCTCATTTTGGAATTGCTGATTGTGCTGACCGCCGCCGGAACAATTTTCGCAGCGACGCAAGATTTGCAGGGGCAGGTGGGCAAAGATCCGTTTTTGTTTTTGCGGCTGTTCACCACCGGACACAGCCCCATCCCGGCATTTGCTGCATTTTTGGGCTTTCTGGTTCCGCTCACCGCCATCTCGCTGGGGTTCGATGCCGTAAACGGCGAATTTAACCAGCGCACGATGTCTCGGGTACTGGCACAACCCATCTACCGCGACGCGCTGTTGTTTGGTAAATTTCTGGCTGGGCTTTTCACCCTGACGTTGACCCTGACCACCATTTGGCTGCTGATTATGGGGATGGGCATTATGCAGTTGGGCGTTCCCCCCAGCGCCGAGGAGGTGGCTCGCGGGCTGTGGTTTTTGGTGGTGACAATTTTCTACGGCGGCATTTGGCTGGCACTGGCGATATTGTTTTCCATCACCTTTCGCCAACCGGCAACAGCAGCGCTGGCATCCATTGCCGTGTGGATTTTCTTCACCGTTTTTTGGGGAATGATTGCCAGTGTGTCGGCACAAGCGGTGCATCCGCTGCAAACAGGGTTGCCGGATGAAATTTTGGCGCGTGCCCAGTTTGAGCAAGCCGTGAGCCGTATTTCACCCAACACGCTGTACGCCGAATCGATTCTGGCGTTACTCAACCCGGAAGTACGCTCGTTGAAGTTTGTGCTGCCGATGCAGTTGCAGCGAGCAATCATCGGCTCGCCATTACCCCTGCAACAAAGTTTGCTGCTCATTTGGCCTCAACTGACCGGCTTGATTGCCGCCACCATTCTATTGTTCACATTGGGCTATATTTTGTTCCAGCGGCAAGAAATTCGGACAGGATAACTCATGTTACGCAGTCAATGATTTGACAAAATAAAAATTATAGAATTGTTGGTGAAAATTTCGAATTTTGGGTTTTCCCCATCCCCTGAGGGAAGGGGGGAGTGAGAGAGAGCGAGGGGGACGAAGTCCCCCTCGCTCTCCCCTTTTGTTCCCCTTGCCCTAAATTGATTCACACCCAAAAATAGCCGGTTGATTTTCAGTTTTATCTTTTTATGCTATGATGCAATCGGTTTCTCTCAATTCTCGCGACCACTTGCCGCGGGCGTTGCACAGAACATCACCCCGTCAATTGGACCGTTTCGGAGTTTCACACTATGTCTGAACATTTATTGGTGGCTTTGGGCAGTATTTTAGTTTTGGGCATTGCCGCTCAATGGATTGCGTGGCGACTGCATTTGCCATCTATATTGCTGTTGCTCATTTTTGGATTCTTCGCCGGCCCATCCGGATTGAACCTCATTAATCCCTCCCACTTGTTCGGCGATTTACTTTTTCCGCTTGTATCGTTGGCAGTCGCAGTTATCCTGTTCGAAGGCGGGTTGACGCTGCATTTCAACCAAATTCCGGGGGTGCGCAGTGTTATCTTGCGGCTGATTAGCGTGGGTGCGGTCATCACTTGGGGCGTAAGCATACTTGCCGCTCATTTTATTTTGGGATTGGATTTGACGCTATCGGTTTTACTGGGTGCAGTCTTGATTGTCACCGGCCCGACGGTCATCAGCCCGCTATTGCAGCAAATTCGCCCCAAAGGGCAAGCCGGAGTCGCGCTGAAATGGGAAGGCATCCTCATCGACCCGGTCGGTGCCATTTTGGCCGTCATTATTTTTGAAATGATACTCTCCGAGCGATTGTATCAAGCGCCAACTTTGATTGCGCTGGGCGCAGTGCAAGTTATCGCTATCGGCACGGTACTGGGCTTAAGCAGCGCGGCATTGATGATTTACCTGATGCGCAACCACTGGATCCCCGACCACCTGCAAAACAGTTTTTCATTGCTGGTTGCCATCGGCGCTTTTGTGCTGAGCGACGTACTTTACCCGGAATCCGGCTTGCTGACGGTGACTGTGCTGGGCATCGCAATGGCGAACCAAAAAATTGTTCCCATTCGACATTTGGTAGAATTTAAAGAGAATCTGACAGTGCTGCTCATCAGCAGTTTGTTCATTATTTTGTCGGCGCGGCTGACCGTTGCTGAAATTTTGGCATTTGGTTGGCGCGGACCTCTGTTTATGGCGGTACTGGTGTTTGTTGCCCGCCCATTAGCAACTTTTGTCTCGGCGTGGGGATCCAAACTCTCCTTCTCCGAGCAGGTTTTCATCGCGTGGATGGCACCGCGAGGCATCGTGGCGGCAGCCGTCGCCTCCATTTTTGCATTTGAGCTGGAACACATCGGCATTGAAAACGCAGCGAAAATCGAGGCGGCTGTATTTTTGGTCATCGTTACCAGTGTAGCCCTGTATGGCCTCACCGCCGCGCCGCTTGCCCGCTGGCTGAAGCTTTCCGAGCGCGACCCGCAAGGCGCAATCCTTATCGGCGCACATCCTTTTGCCCGACATTTGGCGCTGACTTTGAAACAACACGGTTTCAAAATGCTATTGCTGGACAGCAACCCGCGTAACATTCGGCTGGCGAAAAGTGCCGGACTGACTGCCCTTCAAGGCGATGCGCTATCCGAAGAGATGCTCGACACGGAACTGACCGGCATCGGGCGAATGTTGGCACTAACCCCCAATCACGAAGTCAACTCCCTGGCAACACTGCACTATTCCGACCTTTTTGGGCGCGGGCAAGTATTTCAACTGCCGCCACACACCATGCAATCTGCCGAAGAAACGGGTGTGCCGCATCATTTGCGCGGGCGTTTTTTGTTTGCGCCACACGCCAACTGTGCATTTTTAGAACAGCAGTTGGTCGCCGGCGGCACCATTCAAAGTATCCCCATCGACGAAAATTTTAACCTCGAAACATTCCAAGCCACACACAACAACAGCGAGCTGCCGCTATTTTTAGTGACCGCCGCGAACAAACTGCTGGTTTACACCCTTGATACCCAGCCGCCCATTCGACCGGGCCGAACTCTAATTGCGCTTGTGCCACCCGGCGCACAAGCATAACCCTCGCCACACATTCCGCCCGATACCCGTACACATATCGCCCGACAGCAGTCCGGCAGTTTTGTGCAGTTTCCAGTATTATAGAAACAGTTTACTCGCCGTGCGCAACCGGAAACCTGACAAAATCCGATATTCAGCAGTTTACCAGCCATTCCCGAGGTTAAAAATGAACTCATCAAGGTTTTTCGCCATTTTTGCCATTGTGTTCTTATGTTTGTTCGTGCCAAACATCAGCCGCGCGCAGGGCAATATTTTTTATGTTGCCCCCACCGGCAGCGATACTGGCGGCGACGGCTCATCCGCCAATCCGTGGGCGACCATCACCCACGCGCTGGACAGTGTGCCCGATGGCAGTACCATTTTGGTGCGCGCCGGCACATACAGCGGGCGCGTTCGATTGCGCGGCACATTCAGTCAAGGTGTCACCGTGCGCGCCGAAACGCCGTATCAAGCCCGATTGCGCCACACCGATACGGTCGTCACCTGCTTTTACGGACAGGGCATCACGCTGGAGGGATTCGATATTGCCCACAGCGGACCCGGCGCAGGCGCGTTGGTCATCCAAATTCAAGATTTAATTGACGAACCGGGCGGTAGCAACTTTGTCAGCCGCATTACCCTGCGAAATAACATTCTGCACGATAGTTTCAACAACGATATTTTGAAAATCAACAACGGCGCGGGCAATATTTTGGTGGAAGGCAACATTTTTTACAACCAAACAGGTTCTGATGAACATATTGACATCAACAGTATCACCGATGTGACCGTGCAGGATAATATCTTTTTCAACGATTTTGAGGGCAGCGGACGCACAAACGGCAACGACACCAGCAGTTACATCGTCATCAAAGACAGCAACGGCACCGATGACACCAATTTGGGCAGTCGAAACATCACTGTGCGGCGCAATGTTTTTATGAACTGGGAAGGCTCCACCGGCAACAATTTTGTGTTGGTGGGCGAAGATGGGCAATCGTTTTTTGAGGCGCAGGATGTGCTGGTAGAAAACAATCTATTGTTGGGGAATTCCGCCAACATAATGCGCGCCCCCTTCGGCGTGAAAGGCGGCAAAAATATCACTTTCCGGCATAACACCGTCGTCGGCGATTTGCCGTCGCTGGCGTATGCGATGCGGCTGAATACCGAAGGGAACAATCCGCCCAACGAAAATATCACCTTTTACAATAACATTTGGGCAGACCCCACCGGCACGATGGGCGCAGAAAATCCATCTCGCCCAAATGATTTTTCCGACACCCCCATCGGCGAAACGGCATCTTTTGCGCTGGAAAACAATCTTTACTGGAATGGTGGTAGTCCCATCCCCACCGACAGCGGCGAAACGATCAACTATACCGATGACCCCGCCGGCACGGTGGCAGACCCGCAATTGGGTACACAAAGCGAGCTGGTTCTGCCGCACTGGGATGAAATCGGCGGGCAATTTGCCGATGGCTCCGCCACCATTCGGCAGGCATTTGAGCGGCTGGTGGCACAATACGGCACGCCTGCCGCTGGCAGTGCCGCCATCGATGCCGCCGACGGGACGCACACCCCCGCCGAAGATATTTTGGGCAATCCACGTACCGTGCCGGATATCGGCGCAGTGGAGTTCATCCCCGCGCTGACCCTTTCCGCTACCCCCGCCGATGCGTCACTGCGCCTGCGCTGGACGGTTACTGCCACACCCCCCGTCACCTCCACTTGGCAGATAGATTACACCGACGGCACAACCGGGTTTCCTCCCATCACCGCTTTACCCGCCGAAACCCGCGCATACACCCTGACCGGATTGACCAACGGCGGTTGGTACACCGTCACCCTGCGGGCGATGCTCGGCGGCTC